>Ga0210386_10000067_pt1 | contig 74575 bp, 62 predicted proteins | sample IncBWH32OmetaG_FD_160091 | JGI IMG/M metagenome (GOLD analysis project Ga0210386, IMG submission 160091) | Forest soil microbial communities from Barre Woods Harvard Forest LTER site, Petersham, Massachusetts, United States - Inc-BW-H-32-O ...
ACAAATCCTCTTGCTGCTCCCGCTGCTTCCGCGTCCCCATCGCCATGCGCCGATTCTACAAACAAACCCTCTGCATTCCTCAGAATCTTCTGCTTACGAATCAGGACTTGCACCACGGGCTGCTAGGCCAAGGTTATTTGTAATGTCGTGACGCTGGCCGGGGGAAAGGTATGTTGGAGCTTGCCGCCGGTTGGGGGATTGACCACGGCGGCGACTGCCTTGACTGCGTCAGGGTGCGCGAAGTCGTTATGGTCGTGGATATCGTGTGAGGCAAGGACGGTGCCGGTGGCCGAGGCGACTCCAGCGCCACGGACGGCGATCTCGGTTGTCATGGGCTGTGTGAGCTGTGGGTTGACAACAGAGAGCGTCAACAGCTTGCCACTGTCTGAGGCAGTGCCTTTCGCTGCGAGCGATGCGGAGCCGCTGAGACCGGCGAGCGTCTTTAGCGGAGCCACCGCGCCGATATAACTGTTGCCGCCTACCGGAACAGGCGTGTTACCGAGCGGGTTGGGGATTGCGGGAGCGGTGAACTCGGCGCGGACGGCCTGGGCTCCGCGGTGCGGCAGATACATCTTGAAAATGTCGAAGGTCGGGGTCAGCGTCACTTTGTCTCCCTGCGCGAGCATGAGCGAGTGAAGGCAGTTAACCGACTGGGCGACGGCGGCGATGCCGACTTTGTCCGCGTTGCGCTGGAAAATGTCGAAGGTGATGGCGGCGAGAAGCGCATCGCGCATAGTGGATTGCTGTGAGAGGTTGTACTCCGGCCCGATCGTCGTGCCCTTGCCGTACCAGGCCCCCCACTCGTCGACCACAAGCTTGACGTGTGGCTGGCCCGCACTCTTGGGCTGACCGGGAAGGTTGCCCATCGCGGACCAGTGGTCGGTGATGATCTTCTCCATCAGCGAGCCGCGGGTGAGCAGATCGTAGTGCTCGTCGTCGCTGAACCGGAGGGCGTCGCCATCGGCGAAGCGGGCCGCGCTGCCGGACGTGTAGTAGTGGATCGAGAGTCCCCAGAGGTGGCGGCGTTCCGGGTTCGCGTACAGCGCTCTGAAGAGGCGCGTCGTCCAGTCGACATCGTCGCCGTTGGGACCCACCGCTACGAAGCGAAGAGGGTCGCCATAGCTCGGAACCCAGGTCGTATAACGGCGGAAGACAGCCGCGTACTCCTCGGGCGTCATGTTGCCGCCACATCCCCAGCTCTCGTTGCCGACGCCCCAAAGGTCCACGTTGAAGGCTTCTCGGTCGCCATTCGCGGCGCGCAGAGTGGCGAGAGCATCGGGCTCGGCGGGAGCAGCGGAGTTTGACGGCAGGTCGCCGGCAGGGGCATTGCAATACTCGATCTCCTGGTAAAAGTCACGGGCTGGCTGAGAGCGCACATTCGCGGCCAGGTAGGGCTTGCAGCCGATGAGGCGGCAAGTCCGCATGAATTCGTGCAGACCATAGTGGTTCGAGTCCTGCTGGTTCCAGAAGCCCGCGCGGGCGGGCCGCTTGCCGACTGGGCCGAGACCGTCGTGCCAGTCGTAGGAGTCGGCAAAGCAGCCGCCGGGCCAGCGCAGGAGCGGGGCCTGCACGGCGCGCATCATGTCTATAAATGAGGTGCGAATGCCGCCCTGGTTGGGGATCTTGGAGTTCTCGCCGACCCACACGCCGTCGTAGATGACTCCGCCCAGCTGCTCGATGAAGTGGGAGTAGATCTCTGGCGAGATCACACCGATGGGCTCGTCGGGAAGGACCTCGATGTGGGCGTCGACCTGCGTGGACTGCGAGAAGAGTGGGTTGGTGCGGAAGGCCAGCGCGGAAGCTGCAAGCGCCGAGGTCTGGAGGAATTTGCGTCGCGAGGTCGAGTTTTCGGCCATTTGAGTAAACGTTCTCCCGGTGAAAGATAAACGATACAGAGCGCGGATGGGAGGCGCAAGAGCAGAGCGCATCATTCCCACCTACCCACTTCTGGCTTAGATTGACATCCGACTAAAAGACTCCCAATAATGTCTTGATGTAAGTAGCAGAGAAACAGCGAATCACCGGAACTTGCGTCCTTCTCCAACCGTGGCACATCGAAGACACATAGATCGAAGACACATAGAAGGAGGATCGGGATGGAACGACGTAGTTTTCTGAAGCAGGCAGCGGCAGCCGCCGCGCTCTTCGGATTGAGGAGTGCTACAGGCCAGAATGTTGGTGCAGGATCGGGACTATCCGGGGCGGCGGCGCAGACTCCTTTGCCGATTGTGACAACGGTGGATGGGATTGGCCGTCGGAAACTCGGGCGGGCGGATGCCGAGGTTTCGATCATCGGCATTGGCGGCTACCATCTCGGCCTGTCGAGTGTTTCCGAACAGGATGCGATTCGCATCGTCAGAAAAGGGCTCGATGAGGGCATCAACTTTCTGGATAACTGCTGGGACTACAACGGCGGCGTGAGCGAAGATCGCATGGGCAAGGCGCTGCAGGATGGCTATCGGCAGAAGGCCTTTCTGATGACGAAGATCGACGGGCGCACGGGCGCGGAGGCGCAAAGGCAGCTGGAGCAATCCCTTGTGCGACTCAAGACAGACCACATCGACCTGTTACAGATTCACGAAGTGATTCGCATGAGTGACCCTGAGCAGGCATTCCAGCCCGGCAATGTCGTGGACGTGCTGAAGCAGGCGCGGAAAGAAGGCAAGATCCGGTTCATCGGGTTTACCGGACACAAGAGTCCGGAGATGCACCTGCACATGATCGACACAGCGGACAAACACGGGTTCACATTCGACACGGTGCAGATGCCGGTGAATGCGCTCGACGAACACTATGACAGCTTCGGGCAAAAGGTGATTCCGGTAGCGCAGAAGCATGGCATGGCGATCCTGGGTATGAAGCCACTGAGCAATGGCGCCATCCTGAAAACCGGTGCGGTGACTGCTGTAGAGGCCTTGCACTACGCGATGAGTGTGCCGGTGACGATGACCATTACCGGTTGCGAGTCGTTAACGAACCTGGCACAGGCGCTCGGTATAGCTCGTGACTTCAAGCCGATGGATGAGCGGCAGAAAATTGCCGTGTTGCAAAAAACCGCGCCAGTGGCAACGGACGGGAAATTCGAGGCATACAAGTCGTCACATATCTATGACGGCACGTTCAACAATCCCCAGTGGCTGGGTTAAGGCTAGTCAAGGAGATCGGGCTGCTCTCTGACAATCAGATCCCAGAGAGGCTGATACTGAAACCAGCCCACGCGCGCGTTTCCGATCTGTTTGTGCGCCACGACTGCACTCTCATGTGAAATTGGAATCGGCTTGCCCGCCCCCTCCGCCATCAGTTGCGACTGGCAGCACCGATCCATAGCGATGAAAAACCAGGCGGCCGCGTCGACCGTGCTTCCGACAGTCAGGATGCCATGATTCTGCAAGATTACTGCCTTGCGCTGCCCCAGGGTCTCGGCAATGCGATCGCCTTCTGACGTTTCATAAACTACTCCCGTGTAATCGGCAAACAAGCTGTGATCCTGATAAAACGCGCAGGCGTCCTGGGTCAGCGGATCCAGCAGGCGGCCGAGTGTCGCCCACGTTCTTCCATAAAGCGAGTGGGCATGGGCCGCCGCCACCACATCGGGCCTTGCCATATGCAGTCGCGAGTGAATTGCAAAGGCGGCCTCGTTGACCGGGCGGTCACCTTCTACCACGTCGCCTTTCTCGTTCACCAGGATCAGGTCGGATACGCGAATGTGCGCGAAATGCATGCCGAAGGGGTTCACCCAGAAATGGTCGTGAAACTCAGGGTCACGGACCGTGATGTGCCCTGCAACACCCTCGCTGAATCCGAACTTTGCAAAGAGGCGGAATGCGGATGCCAGCCGTTGTTTGCGATGCAATCGCTCTTCACCGATGGTCTGAAAAGTGGGCGGTGATGGTGTCTTCGCGATCTTGACTTCACCGCGTAGGGTTGTGGCTGCCATTTCTCAGGCCTTCCTTTCGGGCGGTTGAATCTTTGCGTCAATATTAGACGCCTTCTGGAACCTTTGATAGGCCAGGCGATAGGATGGAGGGGTGCCTCAAAGAGAGTCGATCCGCACCATGGCCGCAGAAAAGTTACTCAAAATCGATCCGCTCGATAACGTCCTGGTTGCCCTCGCAACGCTGCCGGGTGGTGAGCCCGTCTCTTTCGCGGGCGCAACCTACGTTCCATTGACCGACATTCCGGCGAAGCAAAAATTTGCGATCGAGGATCTGCCGGTTGGCTCGAAAATCATCATGTACGGCGGAGTCGTAGGACGAGTGCGAGAGGCGATACCTCGCGGCGGCCTGCTAAGCACGCGAAACATTCAGCATGACGCGACGGATTTCGCGCGCAGAGACACCCATTTCGAGTGGACGCCCCCGAATGTCGCGCGCTGGCAGCAGCGCACCTTTCACGGCTATCACCGCGAAGATGGGCAGGTCGGCACGCGAAACTGCTGGCTCGTGATCCCGATGGTATTTTGTGAAAATCGCAATGTCGAGGCGTTGCGCGAGGCCTTCGAAGAAGAACTGGGATACAGCCGCCCCAAAAAGTACACACAGCAGGTCAGACAGTTGGTTGACCGGCATCTGCAACAAACCTCCGCCCCCCATCTGCAACACTCCGTCGCGCGTGAGCGCGTTTTTCCCAATGTTGACGGCATCCGGTTTCTCATTCACGAAGGCGGATGCGGAGGCACGCGACAGGATTCGCAGGCTCTCTGCGGCCTGCTTGCTGGATACATTCACCACCCGAATGTAGCCGGTGCAACCGTCCTGAGTCTCGGCTGCCAACATGCCCAGGCAGCCATCCTCCTCGAAGAACTACGGAGGCGAAACCCAGCCAACACCAAGCCCGTGCTCCTCTTCGAGCAGCAGCAGTCGGGACTCGAAACCACGATGCTTTCGAAGGCGATCGAAGCAACCTTCGAAGGTCTTTTGCAGGCTAATCAACTCGTGCGCCATCCGGCGCCGATTGCAAAACTCACGGTTGGCTTGAAATGCGGCGGCTCGGACGGATTTTCCGGACTCTCGGCGAACCCGGCGCTGGGGCAGGTCTCCGATTTACTCGCCGCTCTAGGTGCCAGGTCAATCCTTTCGGAATTTCCCGAGCTCTGCGGCGTTGAGCAGAACCTGATCGATCGCTGCTCCCGCCCTGAAGATGCGGACCGCTTCATTCAACTCATGCGTGACTACAACGCGCGAGCGAAAGCGGTTCATTCAGGCTTCGAAATGAATCCCTCTCCAGGCAACATTAAGGATGGCCTGATCACGGATGCAATGAAGTCTGCGGGCGCCGCAAGAAAAGGCGGGAACTCCCCGGTACGCGGTGTACTTGATTTTCCGGAATATGTAACAAATACTGGGTTGAATCTGCTGTGCACTCCGGGTAGCGATGTGGAATGCGTTACTGCCCAGGTGGGAGCTGGCGCAAACATCGTTCTCTTCACCACTGGTCTTGGCACGCCCACGGGTAATCCGGTCACGCCGGTCATCAAGGTCGCCACCAATACGCGTCTCGCCAACCACATGGCCGACATCATTGATATCGATACCGGCGCAATCATCCGTGGTGAGGCTACCATTGAAGAAGTCGCCGACTCCATTCTGGAATCGATTCTGAAAGTAGCCAGTGGAAGCACTCAAACAAAGGCGGAGATACTTGGGCAAAATGACTTCATTCCCTGGAAACGGGGCGTGTCGCTCTAAGCATGCACGCCTTCTCCATTTGTCGTGAGCGTAAAGTGAGAAAGCCAGGAGAAGCCGCGCTGTGACGAGTAAAAGTGCTCTCTGTGCTCTTGCGCGGTGATGCTGCTGACCGCGAAAGTGGTTGGCCCTCTGTCGGTCGTACACGCAGCCAGTTTGCAAGACCACCCAACCACTTCTGCCACAGTCTCAGTTACGACATCCATAGAACGCCTCGACCCGGCTGTAAACCGGATCGTTCCCGCCCAGCCTGTTCTCGAAAGAATAGCGACGGGCTTCAGGTGGACCGAAGGCCCGCTCTGGATTCCGTCCGGCAGCCTCATCTTTGCGGAAATTCCCAGCAACAGCATCCGCATATGGAACCCGTCTCGCGGCGTCAGCATCTTTATGCAGCCGAGCGGCTACAAGGGTCCTGCTCCCTACGGCGGTCCCGAGCCTGGCTCGAACGGTATGACGCTTGACGCTTTCGGTCGCCTAACCATAGTGGGCCACGCGCAACGAGATGTTTGGGGACTCGAGAATATCGATTCCGGGGCGCAGATCACGATTCTCGCGGACACCTACCAGGGCAAGCGCCTGAACAACCCCAATGACCTGGTCTACAAGTCTGACGGCTCGCTCTACTTCACCGATCCACCCTATGGGCTTCGAACGCAGACGGACAGCGACCCAGCCAAAGAACTGCAGGTGAATGGCGTCTACCGCATCCCCGGTGCTATTTCTCAGAAGCCCGGGGCACCCCCCGCGCGTGCCCAGCTGCAACTCGTAATCAAGGACTGCCGCGACCCAACGGGATCGCCTTTTCACCGGATGAAAAATATCTCTACGTCGATAACTCCGAGCCAAAGATGTTTTGGATGCGCTATACCGTGCAGCGCGATGGGACGCTCACTGACGCGAAGCTCTTCTTTGACGCGGGCGCGTATGCGCATCATGGCGCGCCAGACGGAATGAAGGTTGACCAGGAAGGAAATGTCTACAGCGCCGGACTTGGCGGCGTCTGGATCTTTTCTCCCGATGGTAAGCATCTCGGCACGATTGCGATTCCCGAGCCTGTTGGCAACCTGGCCTGGGGCGGCGCTGATCATAAGACGCTTTACATCGCCGCGAGCACAAGCATCTATCGCATTTTCCTCCATATCCCCGGCGTCTTTCCGCACGTCCGTTGAACCCCTTGAATCTCACCGGCCGGGCGACTAGCCTGACTTATGGTTGAGTTTTATGCCAAACGATCATGAGTTAGATGAAGTGAGGGAGGTTTTTCCCCAGGCTACTTTGCGGCTCGAACGCAAGCATCCGCTCGCCATCCGCTGGATGCACTGGATCAACTTTCCGGTCCTCTTCATCATGATCCTGAGCGGCATCCGCATCTACTGGAACACCACTGACAACGCCCACTTGTACCCGCACGCCGTCTACCGCATCGGCATCGGCTCGTTCACGCTTATGCGTATTTTCCCGGCTTCTGTCTGGAAGGCGCTGGACATCCCCTGGCATGTGACCCAGGGCCTCGGCGATCACTTTTTCTTCATGTGGATCTTCGCCATTAATGGCATTGCCTATGTCCTCTTTCTCGCATTGTCCGGCGAGTGGCGCTTCCTGGTGCCGCGGCGCGAAAGCCTCAAAGATGCCGTTCAGGTGATTCTTGCCTTTTTCCATCTGCGCAGGAAACTCCCAACCCAGAAGAAATACAACGGCGCACAGAGGATCGCTTATACAGCTGTCATCGCCATGGGCGCGGGCAGTCTCGTCACCGGACTCGCCATCTTCAAGCCTACGCAGGCCCATTACCTGACAACGCTCCTCGGGGGTTACGAATGGGCGCGCTGGGAACATTTCTGGCTTACCATGGGCTTCTGCGCGTTCTTCCTTGTCCACGTCATACAGGTGGTCAACGCCGGTTGGAATAACTTCCGCGGCATGGTGAGCGGCTTCGAGATCAGGCCGGCAAGCGAGCCCTCACTCGATGCGGAAAGGAAAAACTGGCGATGAGCGACTCCGGAAATAAGCCCCCGGCAGACGACATCGATGCCGAGAACGCTAAGGTATTGTCAGCGTCACGGAAGCACACGCGCCGTAGCTTTGCGCTCGCGGCATTAGGCGCTGTAGCCGGATACGGCGCTTACCGCTGGGTCGTCTACAGCCTTGCCGATGGCATGCAGCCCTTGCCGCGCCGTCGCGCTTTTCAGACGAATGCAGAGTTGTCGCGGGCAATCTTCGATGAGCGGGCGCTGGCGCCCACCTATCCTCTCAGCCATGCGGAACGTCCACGTGTGAACGGTCGCATCGGGCTCAAGCAGGATCTGCTTGCGGATAGCTGGCGACTTCAGTTGGTCGGCGTCGCGAATGAAACGAGCTTTCCTCAATATGTCCCCGATGTCACCGCATGGGAGTACGCGTATCAGCCGCCGGTAAGAAGCGATGACCCCGACTCCGCGCAGGACACGATGTCGAAGCCCATCGCCTGGGGTGATGAGCCTCACCGGGAGCGTGCCGGCAAGTCCGTACGAGGCCTGGAGGAAGCGGGCCCCAGCCGGTCGACGCTTCCCGCCGGAACTCCCGGGCTATTGATTCCACTGGCAGACATTGTCAGGCTGCCGAAGCATGAGTTGGTCACCCAGTTCAAATGTATCGAGGGCTGGAGCCAGATCATCCACTGGGGCGGCGTTCGCATGGCCGACTTCATCGAGGCCTATCCGCCAGTCAGAAAGCCTGACGGCACCCTTCCCCGCTACATCTACATGGAGACGCCGAATGGCGATTACTATGTCGGTTACGATTTAAACGTCTGTCGCCATCCGCAAACGCTGCTCGTCACCGAAATGGACGGCCAACCGCTCACCCAGATTCACGGTGCGCCCCTGCGTTTACATGCACCGACGAAGTATGGTTACAAGCAGATCAAGCGCATCGGCGTTATTGCCTATGCCGACATGAAACCGGACGACTACTGGACAAAGCTCGGCTACGACTGGTATGCGGGACTGTAAGTCCTGTCCGGCGATTCCCTCAACTGAAGTAAACTGAAACGCACCGATTGCGATTCTCCTTTCCCGCAGCAGCCCGCGACTTCGAGACTCGCTTGTGTTTGCAGATGACAGGGCCAGGGAAACACCGCGCCGCAACCAGTCGAGAACAGCAGATCATTGTCAGCGATCGCGATAGCCGCAAGCGTTGGCTTTACGTGCTGCCTGCTGCATTCATCACCTACAGCCTCGCGTACCTCGACCGCGCCAACTATGGCCTGGGAGCTGCCGCAGGTCTCACCGCGACACTGAACATCTCGGGCTCTCAGTCCGCGCTTCTCGGTTCGCTTTTCTTCCTCGGCTATTTTGCTTTTCAAGTGCCGGGAATGGCATATGCCCGGCGACACAGTAGCACCCGCATTATCTTCGTCGCGCTTCTTTTGTGGGGAACGTTTGCCGCGCTCACCGGCGTTATTCTCCAGTTCTGGCTGCTCGCGCTTGACCGTTTCCTGCTCGGAGTCGCCGAGAGCATCATCTTTCCGGCGATGCTCGTGCTTATCACTCACTGGTTCACGCGCGCGGAGCGTTCTCGCGCTAACACCCTCCTTATGCTCGGCAATCCCATCACCGTGCTCTGGATGTCCGTCATAACCGGATACCTGATCCAGGCTTTCGGCTGGCAAAAGACCTTCATCATTGAAGGCGTACCTTCGATTCTCTGGGCATTTCTGTGGCTGGCTTTTATGCGGGATAAGCCGAGTGACGCCCCGTGGATAAACGTGCAAAGCGCTGCCGAAATTGAGCGACAACTCGCCGGAGAACAGCTCGCTCTGCCCCGCATCGCCGGCTTGCGTGAAGCATTTGCTCGCCGAGATGTGCTGGTGCTTTGCGTTCTCTACTTTTGCTGGAGCGTCGGCGTCTATGGTTTTGTACTTTGGCTGCCAACCATCATTCGCGCGGGAGCCACAATCGGCATCGGGAGAACTGGCCTCCTCGCTGCTGTGCCCTATCTGCTGGCGGTGATCCTTATGCTTCTGGCCGCTCATTTTTCCGATCGATCGCTGCGCCGCCGGGAGGTGGTACTGCCGTTTCTTGTAATCGCGGGCTTAGCTCTCTTTGCGTCGTTTCTGGTCGCGCAACACAATTTCTGGATGGCCTACGCAGCCCTTATTCTTGCCGGAGGGACCATGTATGCGCCCTATGGCTGCTTCTTCGCGTTTATCTCGGAGATCATCCCGAAGAATGTGCTGGACGAGGTGCTCGCGCTCATCAACAGCAGCGGAGCCCTCGGCGCTTTTGCCGGAGCATGGCTTGTAGGTCTGCTACAAGCGCGTACGGGCAACTCTCGTGCCGGATTTCTCCTGATGTCCGGATCACTCATTGCCTCGGGCCTGCTCATGCTCTGCTTGCCATCCGGATCGATCGCGAACAGCCCTCGCAACGCATCGCACTGATGATGTAGTAGGCCACCGGGCCCACCGGAAAACTGACGAACGGCAACAGGATCGGCGCGAGTACGTTGTTCCAACGGGCGCGACTCATCTTGCGTTCGCCGAAGACGACGGTCGTGAGCAGGAATTTGAGTGTGACCCAAGGAACGTGAAGGACGGAAGGCGTCACGCGAGCTTGCGTCTGCTCGACGACAATATCCCGGAAGCCTATCCGTTCGAGTTCGCGTGTGAACTGATCGACTTCGCCGAGGGTGTCGATCACCCAGCATTCACAGACCTTGCGGTAAATGCTTTTCTGCGGGCCACGGAGTTTGCCGCGGCCCAGGAAGCCGTCCGCGACAACGATCCGGCCACCCGGGCGCAGCAGGCGGTGTGCTTCCTGCAGAAAGGCAGATTTGTTTGCGCCATGGGCATAGCAGCTGCTCTCGATCGCATAGACGGCGTCGAAAGATGCCGTGGGAAACGTAGTACGTTCATAATCGCCCAGAGTCAGTGAGATGCACCCGCCTTCCGGGCAGGATCGGTTTAGGTGACGGCCCCGCTCGAGCTGCCAGGGGACAAGGGTGATCCCGTTCAGGTCGACCCGGGGAAGGCGGCGAGCGAAGCTGCGCAGCGTTGCACCGAGACCGCAACCCATGTCCAGTATGCGAGCAGGGACGCGTGTTGAAGATTCGTCGTCGAGGTGAAGACGACACAGTATTTCCTGGTTCATCTGCTCGAGCAGGGCCTCACGTTGGAAGGGGTTCATGCCCCAGCGGAAGAAGCCGAAGTGCATGTTAAAGCCGGGGCTCCAGGCTGCATAGTCGGGGCCGGCTTCCTCATAGTAGCGCTGAAAGGTGACAGAAGTGATTGCAGTTGTTTCCCGTGAAGGCGCAGGAAGAACAGGCATCAGTCCAACCTCCGTCTCCGCTGCTTTGGCAGTATCCGAGTAATGCCGCTGCCGATGCCGATTAGCGAGCGTAGGCTGGCTGGAGGCAGCTTCCTGATTTGGCTGTACCATCCGTGTAGTTCCTCCAGAAAGGTCTGCATGGCGGTGATGCGGGCTGTGATTACCGGCTGGGAGGGACGCTCAACCTGGGCTTCGACGGCGCAGCGCCTGAGCATGGTGAGAGTAGGGATGATCTCGCGTTCGACGCGCTGCTCGACGACCGTGAGGAACAGCGTCCAGACGTCAGCAGATGTCTGGAAGAAATCACGCCGGTCGCCGATGCGGCTGTCGATCTGTACAAGGTTCCAGTTCTGCAGCTCCTTGAGGCTCGTGCTGACATTGGAACGCGCAACGGAGAGGGTCTCCGCGATATCCTCCGCAGTTAGCGATTCGGGTGACAGATAGAGCAGCGCGTGCACCTGGGCAACGGTGCGATTGATTCCCCAGCGGGTGCCCATTTCTCCCCAATGCAGAATGAATTGCTTCGTGGAATCACTCAGGACCATACGTTTATTATATCAGTAATTTCTGTACATACAGAAATTACTGATATAATAAACATTGATGCAGGAGAGGCCAAAGGCTTCTCTTGAAAGTAATCGAGATACTCACCCCACAGGCGACTTGAATGTAGCAGGATGGGATCGGCCAATTGGCAGCGGGATTCGTCAAGATTCCGATCGTCTCTGCCCTTACAATTGCGCTACCTCGATTTATGAAGGGTAACGCCGCACATGACATTGCTTTTGCTTTGTTTTCTCATTGGAGCAGTATCCGGGCTGCGCGCTCTTACTTCTCCGGCCGTCGTCTGCTGGGGTACGTATCTGGGCTGGCTGCATTTCACGGGAACGGGGTTCGGCTTTATTGATCACACTGTCACGCTGGTTATCTTCAGCGTGCTGGCCCTGGGAGAAATCGTTAACGACAAGCTTCCTAAGACCCCTGCGCGTACTTCGATCGCTGGGATCATTCCCCGTGTTCTATTTGGAGGATGCTGCGCTGCCGCACTTGCGATCAGCGCCGGCGGCAGTCTCATGGTCGCCGTCATTCTTGGCGTCATCGGCGCTCTCGCCGGAACTTTTGCCGGATACAACGTTCGCCACGCCTTGGTGACCAGGGCAAATCTGCCTGATCTGGGCGTAGCTCTGGTCGAAGATCTTGTTGCCATCGGATGCGGCTTCCTGATCGTCTCTCGTTTCTAGATTGTCGACTCCATGGTCGAACCCGACTTGGGCGTGATCCTCATCCGTCCATGCCCACCTACTGCTCCGCGACCGGCAGTTCGAGGTGGGAATCGCTGTAGACTCGTTGCTCTGCGGCCTTATAGTCGGCGGGTGAGGCGGTCATGATGTTCGGGACGAAGGTCTGCGGGTTGCGGTCGTATAGAGGGAACCAAGTGCTCTGCACCTGCACCATGACGCGATGTCCCTTGAGAAAGACGTGATCGGCGCCATGCAGGCTGAACTTGTAATTCTCGGCCTGGTTGGCCGGAATGGCTTCAGGGCGCTCGTAGCTTTTGCGATAGCGCCCGCGGAAAATCTCGTCGACGATCATGAGCTGATAGCCGGACATTTTTCCGAGTCCGGGATCGGTGGGGTAAACATCGATCAGCTTGACGACCCAATCGCTGTCAGTGCCTGAAGTCGAGGCATGAAGATCGGCGACGACATCGCCGGTGACGGTGAGATCGTGATCGAGAACGGGCGTGACCCAGGTCGCGACGTCCTTGCGTTGACTATAGGCGCGCTGGTCTTCGACAAGCCACGGACGCCAGCCTGAACCAGTGGGCGCATAGGTGGCTTCGATGGGCCGTTTGCGGTAAGGGATGGGGTCGGCGGGGTCTGAGGTGTAGGTGGTGAAGGCGTTATCACTCGCGGGCTTTTCAAAGCTGAGCGCGCCATTCGGGCCAAGGTAAAGATCGCGTTCGGAGGAAGTCTTCGGAGGCCAGTGGCTGTAGCGCATCCAGCGATTGGTTCCGGTCTGGAAGGATGCGGTGTCTTCGAGGTCGAATCGGGTCTGATCCTTGAGATAGTGGGCAAAGAATGGCGCTTCAATCTGCTGGCGGAACTGGTCTCCAGTAGCAGCCCCGAAATCGACCACTGCGAGGTGGCGTGTGGTAGCTGCCCATTGGCCATGATTCCACGGGCCTAGAACGATGAAGACTTCGTGCTTGGCATCGTGGGGCTTGAGCGCGGCGTATTCCGCCTGCGGTCCCCACATATCTTCCTGGTCCCACCAGCCTCCGACTTCGAGCGTGGGAACGTCGACCTGAGTGAGGTGCGGCTGCACGGCGCGTGAACGCCAGAACTCGTCATAACTCGGGTGATCGAGAAAGCCCTTCCAGGTGGGGAGGCTGCTCGTGCCTGATTTCTTTCCCTCGGCCGCGAACGATCCGGCGTTCAGGAAATAAGTGTAGGCGTCTTCGTTCAACTTGGTGAAAGTGGCCTCCTTACTTGACTCCATGCCGAGAACGTAGTCGTAGCCATAGGTCTGACGAAAGGCTCCGTTGTGGAAAAAGTCGTCGCCTATCCAGACGTCGGTCATGGGCGCTTGCGGCGAGATGGCCTTGACGGCCGGATTCGGATCGATGCCGGCTTCGGCAGCAAGGAAGCCATCATAAGAGATGCCGAGGACGCCGACACGTCCATTATTGTCGGGAATGTTCTTGAGCAGCCAGGCGACAGTGTCATAGGTATCGGTGGTCTCGTCGATCTGCGCCGGATCGGCGGATTTGGGATCGTGATGGGCGACGATGGGGCGCATCATGACGAACTGGCCTTCGGACTTGTAACGACCGCGGATGTCCTCCATGACGAAGATATAGCCGCTTTGTGCGAGCTCGGTGTAGCGCGCGTTGACGGAGTCGGAGTCATAGCCGTCGACGCCGTAGGGCGTGCGCTCCATGAGAAGGGGCAAAGGCTCGGTGGTGTCCGTTGGGCGTAGGATGATGGCGTGAAGTTTGACGTCATCGCGCATGGGAATCATGACTTCCTGCCGGTTGTAGGGGTGGAAGTGATTGTGCACAGGCTGATCGGAGATGCGCTCCAGGAGCATTTCTGACGAGCCCACTTTTCGCTTTACGCCGGTGACCTTGCCTGCGGCGTCAATGAGAAAAACCAGGTGCAGAGGGGTCTCCTTGACGGCGAAGCTGGTAGTAGATCCGGCTGTGAGTTCGTGTTGGGGCAATCGAGCTGATTCAATGACGAGGTGGTCGCCGTCACGAAACACAGAGATGGCAACCTCCGGCTCGTCGGGAGAGCGATAAAGCCCAACGTAGCGGTCTAGAGTCGCCGTATCGGGATGAACTGCGGCGGCTTGAGATGGAGCGGCGCGCTCGGCACGGACTACGGGGAGCAGCGTGAGCAGGGAAGCGAGAACAGCGGCGCGGAAGGTCAAGCGGGAAGACATGCGGGAGCTATCTCCTTGAGGAAAGGCCAGTGTATCGGATTGGTCGACGGTAGTTCCTCGATTTTTCGAGGGACAAAGTTACCTATTTCTTCTTCGACTCTGCTGTTGCCGTTTTGCACGCTGTGCAGAGCTCTCCGGTGATGCCTTTGCCCTCTTCAACGGTGAAAATGCGGTCGAGCGAAGGCAATTTTAGCTTTTCAATGGTCCCGCTCGGCCAGTGGATTTCGACTTCGCTCACCGTTGTTGCGTCGCCCAGGCCGAAGTGGACACGCTGGTCGTTCGAGGACATGTAGCTGCCGCCGCTAAGCACGTCTCCTCGCTGACGGATGCCGCCAGCGGTGAGATAAACAGCGGAGCCAACCGCGTCGCGCGGACTTTTGAGGCCACCGACGAGCTTGAGCTCGACCCAATGGTGGTTGTCGGGGTTGACGTTGCGGAGGAGCACTGGGGTAGTGTCGAGCGAGTTGATGACGACATCGATCTTGCCGTCGTTGAAGAGGTCGCCAAAGGCCGCGCCCCGGCCGGGAGTAACAAGGGCGAGGCCCGTGTCCTTGACTGGCGGAACGAGCTCAAACTTTTTACCCAGGAGATTGCGATAGAGCAGCGGGCGCTCGGCGAACGTTGTGCCCCAGTCCTGTTTATCGACCTGGGGATAGACGTGGCCGTTGATCATCATGATGTCCTTCCAGCCGTCGTTGTCGTAGTCGATGAAGCCAATGCCCCAGCCGAGGAAAGGGATGGTGTCCTGCGCGATGCCGGCGTGGTAGCTGACGTCGGTGAAATTGGCATCGCCATCGTTGTGATAGAGGACCTTGTAGTCGTCGGAGAAGGTGGTGGTCATCAGGTCGAGACGGCCGTTGTTTTCGTAGTCGCCGATGCCAAGACCCATCGAGGCCGTTTCGCGGCCATCCTGGTTCAGCGCAAAACCGGACGCGTAGCTGTCGTCTTCAAACGTGCCGTTGCCTTTGTTGATATAGAGATAATTTGGGGTCGAATCGTCTGCGACAACCAGGTCTACTTTGCCGTCGTTGTTGATGTCGGCGAAGATGCTGGTGAAGCCGTAATAGCGATTCGGGTCACTGACGCCGGCCTTCTCGCTCACGTCGGTAAATGTGCCGTCGCCGTTGTTGTGAAAAAGGTGATCGTGCTCGCCCTGCAAGCCGCGGGGGCCGCACATGACGGCCACGCCTCGAAAATTGCAGAAGCTGTAGGCCACAGCCTTGGAGCCCGGTACGGGAGGGTTGCTCATGTCGTAGTGAATATAGCCGGGAACAAAGAGATCGAGGCGGCCATCGCCGTCGTAGTCGCCGAAGGTTGCTCCAGTTGACCAGTTGCCGAGTGCGACTCCGGCCTTTTCCCCGACATCGGTGAAAGTGCCGTCGTGATTGTTGTGGTACAGACGATTCTTTCCGTAGTTGCCGACGAAAATGTCGGGCCAGCCATCGTTATCGTAATCGCCAATGGCTACGCCGAATCCCCAGCGATCGTTGGTCACGCCGGCCTTGGCGGCCACGTCAGTAAAGGTGCCGTCATGGTTGTTGTGGAAAAGCGCCGCGTGGGGTGGCGTGGCCTTGCCGCTGATGGCGTCAAAGGTAGATCCGTTGACGAGATAGATATCGAGCCAGCCGTCGTTGTCGTAATCGAGGAGGCCAACGCCGGAACCATTGGTCTCGATGATGAATTTCTTTTCAGGCGCGCCCATGGTGTGGTGCCAAGTGTCGAGACCGGACTTTTTTGTGGCATCCTCGAAAACCACAGGACCGGCATTCACGAATCCGCCCGCGGTAATTGGGCGGTTCTCGGCGTCGTGGACCGCCGCATGCGCGCCAGCGGTTGAGTTTCCGCCACCCATGGATTGGGCATTCGGTGGTGAGGCTTGGCCAAAACAAAAGAGGGGAAACACAAGCGCAACGAGGCTCGCAGCCCATAAATGTCCAATCGACAACCGATACACTCCCTGGCGGGGATACGCCGAGAGGATAACAGAAAGATTCATGGTTAGAGCTTATTCGCTCCGCTCGACGCTGGGGTGGGGAGCGTCACCCTTTGAAATTGGTTACAATAGCAGCGCTCGCACCTCATCAGGAAATCGATTTTTAAGACGGCCGGTATATAACTGCACGGTCGATGAAACCGGTTCCAAATTGTATGAGAAATTCGGTATAACGTTGGACTTGGCCAACACACTCGCTGATGAACATTAAGGAAGTTGCACGGCTCGCCAAAGTCTCGACCGCCACAGTTTCCCGCACGATCAACGGATCCGAAAAGGTCACCGCTGAGACAGCTGAACGCGTGCGCCGGGCCATTGAGACACTCAAGTTTTATCCAAACACGAATGCCCGCGCGCTGGGATCGGGCAGAAGCAGCCTTTACGGACTGATCATCTCGGATATCACCAATCCCTTTTTTCCGGAATTGGTGAAGAGTTTCGAGGACGTAGCCGTTCAGTTCGGGCAGGAAGTGCTGATTGCCAACACGAACTACGATCCGCATCGCATGGAAGTATGCGTAACCCGCATGCTGCAGCGCAAGGTGGATGGAGTGGCCATTATGACGTCGGAGATGGACGAGCACCTGATCGACGAAATGAGCAGCCGCCGCATTCCACTGGTCTTTCTCGATACGGGCACTCCGCAAAAAGGCATCAGCAACATCGCAATCGACTACGCCAGCGGGATCGATGCCGCAGTCGAGCATCTCACCAGCCTGGGTCACACGGCCATTGGGTTTATCAGCGGTCCGATGGATCTGACCTCCGCGCGCGTGCGGCACAAGGCCTTCACAAACAGCATGAAGCGAAAGGGTCTGAAGCTCGACCGCAACATGATTGAGGAAGGCAACCACCGCATGGATGGCGGACACGAAGCGATGGCGCGATTGCTGGACAAAGCGATACGCCCAACGGCGGTGCTCGCGTCGAACGACATGACAGCGATTGGCGCGATGGGAGCGATCTTTGAACGAGGGCTGAAGGTACCGCAGGACATATCGCTGATTGGGTTTGACGACATAGAACTGAGCGCATTTACACAGCCAGGATTGACGACTGTGCGGCTGTCGCGTCAGGAGATCGCCAAGATCGCGTTCCGGGCGCTCTATGACGTTAAGGAGAACGCCTCCGCCAAGGGCGCTGAGTTTACGATCCAACCGACCCTCATCGAGCGCAAGTCCACGGGGCCGGTGGCTGCCAGACGTGGGACAAAGCATCCACTCCAGGGGTAGCCCGCCGAGGGCCTTCGTTTCCCGGATATTTCTGCATGCAGGCCGCAAAGCCACACTGATACGATGAGGCCCAACTATGCGCCGGCTCGCCAAAGAAATTCTCACATTCCTGGTTCTCGTTTTCCTGTTCAGCTCCGTTCCCTATGCGCTGATGATCCATTCACACCATATTGGATCCGGTGGCGGATTGGTGGTGAGGCTGGTGATGTGGTGCCCGACCTTTGCGGCTTTGGCAACATGCGCACTACGGCACATTGATCCGAACACGCTTGCCTGGAATTGGCGGCCGGCGAAATATGAGGCATATGGATATTTGCTGCCCTTGATCTATGCGATTCCCGTGTATGCGGTGACGTGGATCGCGATCAAGGGCTCGTTTGCTCTTCACAGCTTCGAGGCAGCCTTAGCCACATCCTTCAATATGCCGGAGTGGCCGCAGTTAGCTACGTTTGGGCTTGGAGTCCCGCTGCTGGCGACGCTCGGGGTCATTGGCAGTCTGGCGAACGCGCTGGGTGAAGAAATTGGATGGCGGGGATTCTTGCTGCCTCGGCTGGTCGGACAGTTTGGCTTGACGGTGGGCTGCTTTGTGAGCGGATGTATCTGGGCAGTGTGGCATTATCCGGGGTTGCTGTGGGCGGACTATAACGCGGGGACGAATCCTCGCTATGCGCTGACCTGCTTCACGCTGATGGTGATTTCCCTGTCGTTCATCATGGGCTGGCTGCGACTCAAATCCGGCAGCTTGTGGCCCTGTGCGATGCTGCATGCCAGCCACAATCTTTTCATTCAGGCGATTCTGGATCGCATAACAGCGCCTGTGGGACGTGCCCTTTACGTGACAACCGAGTTCGGATTCGGCCTGGTGGTGACTATTGGCGCCACGGGATTGTACTTCTGGCTGCGGCGCAAAGAGCTGCCTGTTACGGAGTCAGCGACTGTCTCGTAGAACATCATTCAATGCGCTGATGGCGGTAACCGGCATCGGTGAGCATCTGGCCTATCTCCGCGATGTGAGCATCTCCGCGCGTTTCGAGGGTAACATCGATGACCGTGTCTCCGAGATTTACTCCATAGTGGGCACGGTCATGCGCGGTCTGCACGATGTTGGCGCGGGCGTCCGCGATGATGCGTGTGAGCGAATGCAGCGCGCCGGGGCGATCGGTGAGGTGAATGCGGAGGCGGGTTCGGCGGCCGTCTTTGACCAGGCCGCGCTCGATGATTCTGGCGAGCAAGCTGACGTCGATGTTACCTCCGCAGACAAGAACCGCGGTGCTCTGGCCGTTCAACGAAGTCTTGTGCTGGAGGAGCGAAGCAAGAGCTACAGCGCCCGCGCCCTCGGCGAGCGTTTTTTCGCGTTCCAGAAGGACGAGAATCGCGTTCGCGATTTCCTCTTCGTCGACGGTTACAAGTTCGTCTACATAGCGCTGTACTAGCGGTAGGGTATGTTCGCCTGCGCGGCGCACGGCAATGCCATCGGCAATGGTCGCCTCGGCTGGCACAGTGACAGGCTGGCCTGCTTCAGCAGCGCGAAGCATGGAAGGCAGGCGCTCGGTCTGCACGCCGATGACGCGAACCCGAGGATTCGTCTCCTTGATAGCGCAGGCGACGCCGCCGATCAGACCTCCGCCGCCGATGGGAACCACGATGGCTTCGAGGCCGGATATTTGTTCGAGCAATTCGAGGCCAATGGTTCCCTGCCCGGCGATCACAGCGTCGTCGTCAAAGGGATGGAGGAAAGTCATGCCGTCTTCTTCGCTCAAACGTGTGGCTTCCGCGCATGCCTCGTCGTAATTTGCACCGTGCAAGATGACCTCGGCGCCGAAGTTCGTCGTAGAAGAGACTTTTACCAACGGAGTCATGAGCGGCATGACGATACGCGCGCGAATGCCGCGCTGGGTCGCGTGATAGGCCACAGCCTGCGCGTGGTTTCCCGCGCTCGCGGCAATGACGCCGTGCCGCTTTTCATCATCGGTGAGGGTGAGGATTTTGTTCAGTGCTCCACGTTCTTTAAAGGCCCCGGTTCGCTGCAGATTGTCGAGTTTGAGATACACCTGTTGGCCAGTGATCTGCGAAAGCTCGTCGGAGTTCGGGGCGGGCGTGAAATAGATGAAGTCGCGGATGCGCTGGTAGGCGGCTTGAATGTCCTGCAGGGTCACGGCCATCGAAATTCTTCTCCTGAAAACTGAAAAGCCACCAGCCGCTGAGCGGTGGTGGCCTGATTGCTTCGTTTGCCTGTCAGCCGCCCGCTCCTATGGAGGAGGAATCAGAATGAACGCAATAATTCGGCCGGCAATGCTGGAAGGCATTGTGTTGAGAGGGCCGAAGCTGGTCATTCCGGGCTGCATGCGAATGTCGCAATGAAAACAGAACGGCCGCGCCAAGTCAAACAACGCGAACACCGGCGGCGAAGACCATTGCGGCCTGGTGGTCGCCGAAGAAGTATGGGAGCTCCCGATAGTCCTCGACATCATGGATCGCGAAGTCGGCAATCTTGCCTGCTTCGAGCGAGCCTATTTCGCCACCCCGGTCCAGGCTATACGCGGCATTGATCGTCGCGGCGGTCAGCGCTTCGGCCGGCGTCATCTTCATCTGCGTGCAGGCGAGCGACAGGATCATTCGCATGGAAGTTGTCGGCGAGGAGCCAGGGTTGAAGTCGGTGGCGATCACGATTGCGAGGCCCGCGTCGATCATCGCCCGCGCAGCAGGATATTTCTGTGAGCCGATGGCGTAGACGGAGCCAGGCAGGAGAACGGGCTGGGCTCCGGCCTGCTTGAGTGCGGCGATCGAGCCGGGCTGCGTCTGTTCGAGATGATCGCAGGTCTTCGCACCCAGCTCCGCCGCCAGATCGCTCGCGCCAAAGGACGTGAACTGGTCCGCGTGCATGCGGAGTCCGAGGTTGTGCGCCTTCGCGGCGGTGAAGACACGCCGCGCCTGATCGAGGTTAAAGACCTTGGCCTCGCAAAAGATGTCGCAGAACTCGGCCAGATTTTCGGAGGCTACGCGAGGAAGCATCTCCTCGACGACCAATCGCACGTAGTCATCGGCGCGGCCATGGAATTCCTCGGGAATCTCATGAGCGCCGAGAAATGTTGGCACGGCGCGCAGCGGCGTTGACTGACCAATGCGCCGAATGACGCGGAGGATCTTCAACTCATCTTCGACTGTGAGTCCGTAGCCGGACTTCGCTTCGATCGTCGTGGTTCCGCCGTGAAGAAACCACTGCGCGTGGTATGACGCGGCTGCAAAAAGCTGGTCTTCCATGGCGGCACGCGTCTTGCGGACGGTCGAGCGGATACCTCCGTCTTGAGCTGAAATTTCCTGGTAAGTTATCCCTGCACAGCGCTTCTCAAACTCATCGGCGCGGTTGCCTGCAAAGACCAGATGCGTGTGGGCATCGACGAAGCCCGGGGTTACCAAACGTCCGCCTGCGTCGATGGCTTCGGCATCTCCTGCGTGGGGCTCGATCTCCGACCGCGTGCCCACGGCGACGATGCGGCCGTCATTGACGAGCATCGCGCCATCCTGAATCGTGGCGAGATCGCGCAGTTCTGTGCCAAGGCGGGGGCGAGCGGGTCCGGCAAGGGTAACGAGCTGCGAGATGTTGACGATGAGCAGCTTGCTCAAGCGTGCTTCTCCCGCATGGGCACACGGATGCCGGCGCTTTCCGCGAATTCGATGGCGTGGTCGTATCCCGCATCGACATGGCGCAGCACGCCCATGCCCGGATCGGTGGTCAGGACGCGCTCCAGACGTTGCGCGGCGAGATTGGAGCCGTCGGCGACGACGACCATGCCGGCGTGATGCGAGTAACCGATACCGACTCCGCCGCCGTTATGGATGCTCACCCACGATGCGCCTGCGGCTGTGTTCACGAGTGCATTCAGCAGCGGCCAGTCGGCGACGGCGTCTGATCCGTCGAGCATGGCTTCGGTCTCGCGATAGGGCGACGCTACGGAACCAGCGTCGAGATGATCGCGCCCGATGACGATGGGTGCGGATATTTCGCCGTTGCGCACCAGTTCGTTCATGGCTACACCGAACTTTGCGCGCTGGCCGTATCCGAGCCAGCAGATGCGCGCGGGCAGGCCCTGGAAATGGATCCGTTTCTGCGCGAGTTCGATCCAGCGGCGCAGGCTGCCGTCTTCGGGGAAGAGATCGAGGATCAGTTTGTCGGTGCGGTAAATGTCTTCGGGATCGCCGGAGAGCGCGACCCAGCGAAACGGCCCCTTGCCTACGCAGAAGAGCGGGCGGATGTACTCGGGCACGAAACCGGGGATAGCGAAGGCGTCTTCTACGCCGGCAAGTTTGGCCTGGGTTCGCAGGTTGTTGCCGTAGTCGAATGTGACCGCACCGCACCGCTTCAACTCGAGCATCGCGTCGACGTGCCTGCCCATGGTTTCCATAGAACGACGTGTGTACTCTTCGGGGTTGCTCTCGCGCAGGCGCAGTGCCGCTTCGAAGCTCATGCCGTTGGGCACATATCCGTGCAGAGGATCGTGGGCGCTGGTCTGGTCGGTGAGTACGTCGGGCACGATGCCACGCGCGATCATTTCGGGCAGCACGTCAGCAATGTTTGCGACCAATCCAACCGAGATGGCTTTTTGGTCGCGACGCGCTTCGTCGAGAATGGCCAAGGCTTCGTCGACGGTCCACGCAATGTAATCGCAGTAGCCGCTCTTGAGGCGCTTCTGGATGCGCTCAGCATCGACATCCACGCCGAGAAAGAGCGCGCCATTCATCGTAGCGGCAAGAGGCTGGGCGCCGCCCATACCGCCCATCCCGCCGGAGACAACGAGCTTGCCTTCGAGGCTGCCGCCGAAATGCTGGCGGCCGGCTTCGGCAAAGGTTTCGTAGGTGCCCTGCACGATGCCCTGGCTACCGATGTAGATCCACGATCCGGCGGTCATCTGCCCGTACATCATGAGGCCCTTGCGTTCGAGATCGTGGAAGTGCTCCCAGTTGGACCAGCGGCCGACGAGGTTGGAATTCGCGAGCAGAACGCGCGGCGCAGCCTCATGCGTGCGCAACACACCGACCGGTTTGCCCGATTGGATGAGCAGGGTTTCGTCATCGGCAAGAGTCTTGAGCGTCCGCACGATGGCCTCGAAGGCTTCCCAGTTGCGCGCGGCTTTGCCGGTTCCCCCGTAGACGACCAGCTCTTCGGGGCGCTCGGCAACCTCGGGATCAAGATTATTCATCAGCATGCGTAGCGCGGCTTCCTGCTGCCATCCGCGGGTGTTGAGCTGCGTACCCCGGGGCGCGCGAATTGCACTGTGAGCGAAAATCTCGGGGGCTGCGGTTTCAAGCATGGTCTTGTCCTCTCCAGCGATCAAATCTTCCTTGTTGAATCTCCTGCGCGAGCTGCGCGATTTCTGCAGACAGCACGCGGTCTTCCTTGAGCTGCGCGACCATCTCTCGCACCATGGCGGCTGCGTTTTCGACCTGATGTGCGGGCTTCAGCGGGAGCCGGTATTCGAGACCCTGCGTGGCGCAGATCAACTCCATCGCCAGAACATGCTCGGCATTCGAGACTACCTGTCGCAGCTTGAGCGCTCCGGTCATTCCCATGGAGACATGATCTTCTTTTCCTCCAGATGTGGGAACACTGTCAACACTGGAGGGATGCGAAAGGACTTTGGCCTCGTTCAGGAGAGCGGCCGCGGCGACGTGCACGATCATCAATCCGGAAGAGACGCCGGCGTCGGGGGACAGGAAGGCGGGCAGCCCTTCGTTGATATCCGGGTTGATGAGCCGGTCGATGCGGCGCTCGCTGATGCTCATGAGGTCGGTGAGCGCAATAGCCGCGTAGTCGAGTACGAGAGCCAATGGCGCTCCATGGAAGTTCCCGCCGGAAAGGATCTCGCCGCCGTTGTCTACCCCGATCTTCTCAGTAAAGATCAGGGGATTATCTGTCGCAGATCCCGTCTCAACTTCGATGACATCCCGCACGTGAGCCAGCGCGCCGCGCACAGCGCCATGCACTTGCGGCATGCAGCGCAGGCAATAGGCGTCCTGCACGCGCGGATCATCGTGGCGATGCGACTCGCGTATATCACTGTCGGCGAGGAGCTCGCGGAGATGCGCAGCCGCTGCGACCTGTCCGGCGTGGGGGCGGGCCTCGTGAATGTTCGCGTCGAAGGCAGCTGGAGTGCCGCGCAGGGCTTCGAGCGACATGGCTCCTGCGAGATCGAACAATTCGACGACACGGAGCGCCCGCTCGACTGCAAGGCCGCCCACGCCGGCCATGGCCTGCGTGCCGTTGAGTAGCGCGAGGCCTTCCTTGGCTGCAAGTGTTAACGGCTTGAGGCCGGCACGTTCCAGCGCGACGCATGCGGGCACGCGGCTACCTGAGAAGAAGACATCTCCTTCGCCGATGAGCGCAAGCGCCAGGTGGGCGAGAGGAGCGAGGTCGCCGCTCGCTCCCACTGACCCGCGGGCGGGAATGACGGGATGGATGCGGTGGTTCAGCATCGCGACCAGCGTCTCCACCACGACTGGCCTTACTCCACTGAGGCCTTTGGCGAGCACGTTGGCGCGCAGAAGCAACATGGCGCGCACTTCGTCTTCGGGCAGCGGCTCACCGATGCCGCAGGCGTGGCTGCGAACCAGGTTGCGCTGCAAGGCTTCCAGTTGATCGCTGCCGATGCGCACGTCGCTGAGTTTGCCGAAACCGGTGTTGATCCCGTAGGCCGTCTCTCCGCGCGCCACCAATCCTTCGACTACCGCGCGGGAGGCCTCCATGTGCGGATAGGCTTCCGTGGCGATGGCGACTGAGCGGCCGCGCACTGCGACAGAGCCTATTTGACCCAGTGAGAGCGAACAACCATCAATTTGCAGAATCTCGTCCATTGATCGCAAATGCTACGAAATTGCCGGCAATCTGTACATGCTGGATCCACGGAAGTTGTGCAAGAATAACCAGTAAAGCTTGGCTAAGTGGGGATGCTGGAGTGGAAACAACTGAAATACTCGACGAATGCGCTCGAAACCTGCTCGCCGAATTGTCCCGCAATGCCCGTGCCTCTTATGCGGAACTGGGGCGGCGAGTTGGGCTTTCTCCATCGGCAGTGGCCGAACGCATGCGGCGCATGGAGGAGGAGGGCATCATTCGCGGCTATACCGTTGATATCGAGCGGGCCGCGTTGGGGCTCCCAATTTTGGCCGTTATTCGGATGACGTGCGACGGAACACACTACCATCCGTTTGTGAAATTTGTGAAAACACTGGCCGAGGTGCGCGTGTGCCACCACGTAACCGGAGGAGATGCGTTTTTCCTTGAGACCGCGACTCGCTCCCTGGAAGATCTGGAGCGGTTGATCGAGCGGCTGCTGCCCTTCGGCATTCCCACTACGAGCCTGGTTTTCTCGTCGCCGGTTGCGCAGAGATCACCGGACCTTTCGCGACTGGGAGCCGGAAAGCAGAACGGGCGACCTGGAGGCCGCCCGCGTTAAACCGCAATTTGCTGCATATTACGCCGGTTGAATGATCCGCGAGCCCTTCCATCCGTAGTAGGCAATGAAGAGATAGCAGAGCACCGGCAGAATGAAGGCATGGTGAATGCCGATGTGATCGGCAAGCACGCCTTGAATCTCCGGAATGAAGGCGCCACCCACGATGGCGGTGACCAGCAACCCTGAGGCCTCGCCGGTGAGCGGTCCCATCTCCGCAATTCCCAACGTGAAGATGGTGGGAAACATGATCGCGTTAAACAAGCCCACCAGCAGAATGCTCCACACAGCCAAGTGGCCGAAGCTGAGCATGGAAACGACTACCAACAACCCCGCCACCACAGCGCAGAGGGCCAATAGTTTGCCTGGGCTCACTTTCTGCAATACAGCAGAACCGATAAACCTGCCGACCATAAGCCCGCCCCAATAGAACGGAACATAATTGGCGGCCACGGGTGCGGGCATTCCCGCGATATCCGGCTGATTGAAGTAGTTGATGAGAAAGCTGCCGATGGAGACTTCAGCGCCGACGTATACGAAGATGCCTACCGCGCCCAGGATCATGTGCCGATAGCGCCAGATGCTCTGTCCCTTTTCTCCAGCCTTAGTCGGGCGATAGTCCTTGGTTACGTCGAGGCGTGGAAACTTGTAGAACGCGATTGCCAGAGCCATGACTACGAGAGCCAGAGCGATTGCCGCGTACGGAAGCTTTACAGCTGCCGCCTGTTGAATCCGGTAAGCGTGCAGCGCGGCCGGGGACAGACTCTCCGCATTTTCAAAGGTCTTGGCAGCCTGGCGCAAAATCAGCCACCCCCCCAACGGTGGGCCTATCACCGTCCCCAGCGAATTAAAGGCTTGCGTCAGGTTCAATCGGCTGGCAGCGGTCTGGGGAGATCCCAATACCGACACGTAGGGATTCGCCGCGACCTGCAACGTGGTAATGCCCGCAGCCAGCACGATCAATGCCGTCAGAAACAGCGCAAAGGAGGGCACCATCGCCGCGGGAATGAATAACACTGCTCCCAGTCCCATGGTGAGCAAGCCCAGAACCATCGTCCGTTGATATCCGATCCATTCAACGACTTTTCCGGAGGGAACGCCAAAGGCCGCATACGCCGAGAAAAATGCGAACTGCACGAGGAGGGCCCTTCCATAGTTCAAATCGAAAACGGCCTTCAGGTGCGGGATCAGAATGTCGTTGAGAGAGGTAAGAAATCCCCACGTGAAAAATAACGTGGTGACCATGGCGAAGGCGCTTCTGTAGTTAGTGCCTCCGCTGGGCGCTGCGGTGATCTTTGTGGAACTACTAACGTTGGTGATTGCCATCGTTTTGGGTTTCCCTCGTATTCCGGGGCATCTGATACGGCAGGCGGTCAGATTTTCGAGCCGGCTGCCGGGGGGAAATTGGCCCTGTGAGATCATACCTGCTCAAACGTTTTGGCTGGAATGCATACTGCCAAAAAATAGGACTCCGGCGTGGACTCCAGTAACATTAGAGGTAATCGGTTGCGACGCTGTTGTTTCGGCGTATGTTGCACGATTCATGAAACTTTCGCGGACAGGCTACGTCATTGAATGTAGGCCAACTCCTCGCGGACAGGCCGAGCTCAAGAGAAGTTCGATGGGATCAGTAAGGATGACATTTTCACTCAGGCTCGTATGCGGGTTGGCGCTGGCGGTCACCATGCCGATGCTCGCAGTCCCGCCCCGGCCTGCATTGGCGCAGGCAGCTGGAACGGCCACGGCTCAGTCAACAAGAATCGTTGGCGCGGTCACCGCCATCGACGGCAAATCATTGACAATTAAATCCGATGCGGGTGCTACAACAACGGTGAACGTGAGCGATAGCGCGCGTCTGCTCCGAACCGCTCCCGGCGTGAAAACACTGGCCGGCGCGACACCGATTCAATTCAGCGATCTGGCTGTGGGTGACCGCGTGCTGGCAGTTGTTGCGCCTGGCGCAGTCGGTTCAACAGCGACGGCAACGACAGTCATCGCAATGAAGCAGGAGGATATCGTCCAGAAGCAGCAGGCGGAGCAGGCCGATTGGCAAAAGCGCGGCGTAGGCGGTCTGGTGAAAGCAGTCGACGCGTCCGCTGGAACGGTCGACGTCACGGCGGCCGGGAAGACGCTCATCATTCACGCTACACCGACGACAATTGTCCGGCGCTATGATCCGGCATCCATCAAGTTTTCCGACGCTACGGCGTCCTCTCTCGACCAGATTCATCCGGGCGATCAGCTAAGGGCGCGCGGAGACCGCAGCTCCGACGGCGGCGACGTGACTGCAGATGAAATTGTCACTGGTACGTTCCGTAACATCGCGGGAACGGTCATTTCTGTCGACGCCTCAGCGAACTCAGTCACCGTAACCGATCTCGCCACTAAAAAGCCGGTCCTGATTCACGTGACCGGCGATTCACAACTGCACAAACTGCCGCCGACGATGGCGCAGGGGCTGGCGGCACGGTTGAAGGGTTCGAGCGGCAGCCCGAGTGCGGCGGGCGCGGCGGCGGGCACGGGTCAGCAGCAAGACCCCGCCCGGAGGCAGGGCGGCGGAGCAGGTGCGGGAACCGGAACAGGTCCTGGCTCTGGGGCGGGTGCCGGTGGTCAGCGCAGCGGCGACCTTTCGCAGATGTTGCAGCGCACGCCGGCAGTGCAGTTATCCGATCTTCATAAAGGCGATGCCGTCATGATCGTCGCAACGCAAGGAACTCCAGAGGCCGCAACCGCAGTAACCCTGCTGGCTGGCGTCGAACCTATCCTCACCGCATCTCCGTCTGCGAGTCAGAGTCTGTTCTCGGCCTCGTGGAATCTGGGCGGCGGAGGCGGGACCGACGCTGCAGCGACGCCCTAATCGATCGTTTCCTATTACTTAACCTCTATTCGTTGGGGAGCTCTGAATTTGAAATTCATACGTTGCTATTTTTGTCTCTTATTGATGTTGCTGTTCTGGATGTCTGCCTCTCCTGGATTTTCGCAGAGCAATACCGCGGTCATTCGTGGCACGGTCAGCGATCCTACTGGAGCCGTAATTCCCAGCGCGACCGTTAGCGTCACTACCCCGGACGGACATACCGTGACCACGGCAACCTCAGACGCCGGCGGGGTCTACCGGACTCAGGGTCTTGCAGCTGGCACTTACATCGTGATTGTGACTGCGCAAGGTTTTGCTGCCTCAGCCTCGAAGGCGGTAGTGGTCACTGCCGGTCAGAGTAAGCAGTTCGACGTTGCGCTTGCGATCCAGGTGGAGAAGCAGCAGGTGCAGGTGAACGCAGAAAGCATGACCGTGGATACCAATCCAGAAAACAATGCAAACGCTATCGTGATCAAGGGCAAGGACCTGGACGCGCTCTCAGACGACCCTGACGAGTTACAGAATGAGCTACAAGCCCTGGCTGGTCCAGCAGCAGGCCCGAACGGCGGGCAAGTCTATATTGACGGGTTCACAGGCGGTCAAATTCCGCCTAAATCCTCGATCCGTGAGATCCGAATTAACCAGAATCCGTTTTCTGCGGAATTTGACCGCCTGGGTTATGGACGCATCGAGATCCTCACTAAACCGGGCACTGACAAGGTGCATGGGCAAATCGAAGCCCGCGGCAACACCTCAGCGTTTAATTCGCAAAATCCGATTCTGAATTCCAACCTCGAACCGGGCGAAGCGCCCATTCAGCAGCCTGGCTACTACTCTTATAACTTCAATGGCAGCGTGGGAGGCCCTCTATCGAAGAGCGCATCGTACTTCCTCGGCGTTTTCGCCCGCAACAATCAAAATCAAAGCATCGTCGACGCTACGAATCCCGCAGACGTCAACGAGACCCTGAACGAGGCAGTCCCGAACCCCAGTTCTCGGATCGATATCAGCCCACGCATCGATCTTCAACTTGGTAAGGCAAATACCCTCACCATCCGCGACGAGTTCTATCGGGCGGTCCAGACAAACGCGGGTGTTGGAGAGTTAAGCCTGGCCGAGCAGGCGTACAACACGCACAGCCTCGAGAACACGCTGCAGGTGAGCGACAGCCTGGTGCTTAGCCCAAAGCTCGTGGACGATATTCGCTTCCAGTACCGCCGCATTCGCAATCAGCAAATCCCACAATCGGGTCTCCCGGCAGTGACATTGCAAGGCGCCTTCACCTCCGGGGGCAGCAATTCCGGCACTGTAGAGGACCACCAGGACGATTATGAACTGCAGAATTACTTTGCCGCATCCGTGGGAAATCATTCATTGAATTTTGGTACACGGCTGCGCGCCTACCGCGATGTCAATTTCACAGATGCGGGCACCAACGGCGCATATCTTTTCGACGCCACTGCAAACTACCTTGCGGGAACGCCTCAGCAATACACGGTCACCAAAGTCAACAATTACGTAGCCCGTGCGATTCTTTTCGATGCGGCGCTGTTCTATCAGGACGATTGGAAGGTGAATCAACGCTTAACTTTCAGCTACGGAGTCCGGTGGGAGGCCCAGAACTGGATCAACGACAAGAACGACTGGGCGCCGCGCATCACTGTTGCTTACGCATTGGGTAAGCGCAACGGGAAACAGCAGCCTAAAACGGTGTTACGCGCAGGTTACGGCTGGTTTTACCAGCGCTTTACTGTACCCAATAGTTTCGGATCCACGCAGGGTACGCCCTATGTCATCCAGGCTATTCATAACAACTTCGTACCGCTCGGTTCTTCCGAGACACCCAATCAGCAGGTGTCTACCTACACTAATCCGAACTTCTATGAGCCCAATATCCCAGGTTTCGAGCCAACTCAGAATTCTACGAGCAAAGCGCCTACAGGATACTCAATCGACCCTTACTTCCATGCTGCCAATGATATGCAGGGCGCTGTAGGGGTTGATCGCCAATTCACCAAAGTAATGACCGGCAACATAACGTACCTCTATAGCCGTGGTATTCATATGTATCTGACCAACAATGTCAGTGCGGCCGGGAGCTTTCCAGCAGAAAACATTCAATCGAAGACCTACCCTTCAACCGCCATCCCGACGCCGGACGAGAACAACATGCAGTATCAATCAGGCGGTGTCTATCGGCAGGACCAGATCATTGCATCGATTTCAGCGCGTTACCCGAGATTCAGCTTTTTCAGCTTTTACTCTTACAACAATGCTCATGGAGACACCAGCGGAGTTACCTACACGCCGTCGATTGCAGCGGACCCCGGATTCGATTACGGACGAACAGGCTTCAATGTGCATAACCGTTTTCTCATCCTCGGCAACTTCTCAGCACCGTGGAAACTCTCTTTTGCGCCATTTCTGTCGGCTAACTCTGGAACGCCTTACAACATCACCACAGGTTCGGACCTGACCGGCAACAACCAGTTCAACGCGCGTCCTACATTCGCCGCCAGTTGTAGTCAGGCAAATGTCGTCGTGACGCCTTACGGCTGTCTCAATCCTGATCCTCTCTCCAGCCCAACCGGCTCGACCGAGCAGATCGTTCCGTACGGCATCGGTACGGGGCCGGCAAATGTCAGCCTCAACCTGCGCGTGAGCAAGGTCATCGGATTCGGACCTAAGATTGAAGGCGGTGGTGGCGGCGGACCGCGCGGTGGACCACGCGGTGGCGGACTAGGAGGCCGGGGGCTAAGCGGGAATCAAGGCGGTCCCGGACGTCTGGACGCAAGCACGTCGCACAAATATAACCTCACCCTCGTCGCATCTGGCCAAAATATCTTCAACCATGAGAATCTCGGTGCGCCAAATGGCACGCTTTCCTCGCAGTTTTTTGGCAAATCGCAATCGCTTGCTGGCGGCTTTTTCGGCCCTTCCACTGCTGGTAACCGCAGCATCTTCCTCCAGGCTATTTTCAGCTTCTAAAGCGCCGTATTCTTGAATCTCATGATCCCGTTTGGAGCCCATGCGAGACGGGCTCCAAACGCGATTATTCGCGCCTTGACGCGACTAGCTAGTGCTTCTATGCTATTTAAGTGATGCTCTGCACCATCCCGGCTTGTTTCTGTCATGCGTGTTGTCTTACGCTGAGCCGGACTTGTGAGTAGCTGTATCTAGATCACTCTCAGATTCCCGCTCAGCCCACCGTCTCTGGTGGGTTTTTTATTTATCCCAGAAAAAGAGGGAACAATGACCCCGACCGCCGCTCCCCCAGCCAAAGAAACCAAAGCTCAGCGCATCGAGCGCCTCAAGCGCGAGAAAAATGCCTGGGAAGTCTTCGACGAGGTTCGCGCTTTCGCCCGCGAGGGCCGGTCAAGCGTCGTTCCCGAGTGGGCCAGCGCTTATTTCAAGTGGTGGGGCATCTACACCCAGGGCGACGGCGTGGGCGCCGTCGGCGGCAAGAACGGCGAGGGGCTGGCCAGCGACTACTTCATGATGCGTATCGGGATGCCCAACGGAATCGTCACCGCGGCGCAGCTGCGCGTGATTGCCGATATCACCCGGACCCATGCGCGCAACCTGGCGGACATTACCACGCGACAGAACATCCAGCTCCACTGGCTTACGATCGAGGCCATTCCGGAAATCGTCGATGCTCTCGTCCGGATTGGACTCTCGCCCAAGGGAGCGTGCGGCGATGTGGTCCGCAATGTTACGGGCTGCCCCCTTGCGGGCATTGCGCACGACGAGATCATCGATGCTTCGCCACTCACCCAGGAATTGGCACACACGCTGGTCGCTAATCCTGAGTTCTACAACCTGCCGCGCAAGTTCAAGATCTCCGCGACAGGCTGCGCGGCGTGGTGCTCCTATCCGGAGATCAACGACGTTGCCTTCACGGCTGTTCGGCGCGGCGAGGAGGTTGGCTATACCGTGCGTGTAGGCGGAGGGCTTTCGAGCGAGCCGCACCTTGCCGTCGCGCTGGATGCCTTCATCCGGCCCGAACAGGCGATCGATGTCGCGCGGGTGATCACACAGATCTTTCGTGACCAGCAGGTTCTGCGCGAGAGCCGTGACCGGGCGCGGATCAAGTACCTCTTTATGAAGGGGGGCTGGACGCCTGTGAGCTTTCTTGCCGAGGTCGAGCGCCGGCTGGGATACATGCTCGAGCCAGCCGCGGACGAGGTTCTGCCCAGGGATGTGATGCGCGATCACGTGGGCATTCATCGGCAGAAGCAGCCGGGGTTGAGCTATGTGGGAGCATCGGTGCTCCGGGGTCGGCTGTCGGGGGATCAATTGGCAGCGGCGGCGGAGCTGGCGGAACGCTTCGGAGATGGGCAGCTTCGCACCAGCATCATGCAGAATCTGCTGTTCATCAATATTCCCACTCACAAGACGGGGGAGCTGGCGCGCGAGCTTGAGGGGATCGGACTGCGGGTCGAGGGCTCCCCGTTCTGGCGCGGCGCGATCGCGTGCACCGGCACGGAGTTCTGCAAGCTGGCAATCAGCGAAACGAAGAGCTTCACGCGCTGGCTTGTCGAGGAGCTCGAAGGACGGCTGCCCGGCTTCGATCAGGATCTCAAGCTGCACGTGACCGGCTGCCCCAACAGCTGCGGCCAGCACTGGATCGCCGATATCGGGCTCGAAGGCAAGAAGATCAAGCACGAAGGCAAGATGGTCGACGCGTTCTACTTCTGCGTGGGCGGCGGTGTCGGTCAGCATGCCGCTATCGCGCGCCCAGTTGGCTACCGCGTTCCGGCGACCGAAGTTCCGGCAGCTCTCGAGCGGCTGTTGAGCAGTTATCTCGAAGAACGGATTCCGGCCGAGGACCTTCAGTCCTGGTTTTCGCGCTACAACGCGGAGGAAATCCGCGCCCGGTTAGCCGGTGAATCGCTCGACGCCGTTGAGCGTGACGTGGCGGCAATGGCTATCGACGGCGATTGAGGAAGAAGCGCATGAGTCTGTTGCCGATTTTCGTGAAGCTCACCGGCCGCCCCTGTCTTCTTGTCGGGGCGGGTGAGGTTGCGCTGCAGAAGATTCCGTCGCTGCTTGCGGCTGAGGCTCGGCTGCGGGTGATCGCGCCGCGCGTGAGATCGGAGATTGATGTTCTTGCCCGCGAAGGCCGGATTGACGTAATTGAGCGCGAGTTTGTCGAGGCTGATCTCGAAGCGGTTTTTCTTGTGATTGCGGCAACGGACAATCCCGCCGTCAATGCTGCCGTTTATCGTGCAGCCGTCGAGCGCAATATCCTGTGCAATTCGGTCGACGATCCGCCGCATTGTGATTTCTATTTCGGGTCCATCGTCACGCGCGGCGATCTGCAGATTGCCATCTCGACCGCCGGGGAGAGCCCGGCGCTGGCGCAACGGCTGCGTCGCGAGATTGACGAGCAGGTTCCCGCCGATCTCGGCTCCTGGCTGCACGATCTCGGCGAACTTCGTCGCGAAGTGCTCGCGGCGTATCCGGCTGGTGAGGAACGCAAGCTCCTGCTGCACGCACTCGCCCAGCGGCATGTTTGCGAGTCGCGGGAGTGTCCCGCTCGCAAGCTCGCCCTGCACACTGTTTCGAACAGAAGGAGGTAAACGCGTGAAGGCTCCCGGCAGGGTGTACCTGGTCGGCTCCGGCCCCGGCGATCCTGAGTTGCTCACGGTCAAGGCCATGCGTCTGCTTGCGGCTGCAGAGATCGTTCTCCACGACGATCTGGTTACGCCCGCCGTTCTGGCACTCGCTAATCCGCGCGCGCTGACGGTGAATGTCGGCAAGCGCTGCGGCGCAAAGAAGATTACACAGGCGGAAATCAATCGGCTCATGATCGACAAAGCGTCGCAAGGCGTTTCGGTGGTGCGTCTCAAGAGCGGCGATCCGCTGGTCTTTGGCCGCGCAGCCGAGGAGATGGATGCGCTGCGCGAGGCCGGCATCCCTTTCGAGATCGTGCCGGGGATTACCGCTGCATTTGCTGCCGCGGCGTCTCTCCAGTGCTCACTGACGGACCGGCGCGCTTCGTCGAGCATCGTTTTCAGCTCCGGCCACCACGCGACGGGAGGACCACCCCAGGTTGCTGCGCCGACGCGCATCGTCTACATGCCGGGACGGGACTTCTCCGCGCTCGCTGCCGAATGGAGGGCTTCGGGACTGCCGGCCGACTTCCCGTGCATGGTTATATCGCGCGCCGCGCAGCCGGATCAGCAGATTACGGTGACGACTCTAGGAGCGCTGAGCTCGGCCGACCCCGGTCCGGCGCCGGTACTGCTGCTGGCCGGCTGGGTCTTTAGCGACATTCGTGCCGACACACCCGAGTTTCAGCCGTTGCTTGAGAGCCTGATTGAGCATGGTCTGCAGCTTGAAGCTTAGGCCGCGTGGAGCAGACTGTAGAGCAGCACCGCGAGAACGATGAGACTGACAAAGAAGTAGAGTCGGTCGCGTTCAAACAGGAAGCCGACCGCTGCGAGAATCACGCGGGCGACCGGCGTGGCGATTAGTAGCAGAAGTCCGAGTTGGATGATGCTCCGGGCGTCTCCGTGCCGGGCATCGTTGAAGATGTCTACGGGCGACCGCAAAGCTTCGCCGACTCCCTTGAAGTGGCTGTAGTCGGGGCGGGGGCCGGTGGCCTGATGCAGGTACAGGATCCCACCCATGAGAACGACGGCAGCCGCGAGAAGGACGCCTGTCTGAAGCATGCGTCCGATTGCGATCTCGAGTTTCTGATCGGTTACCTGCATCCTACAACCTAGCCGTGACGCTGTTGATCACCATTTCCAGGCCCAGGGCGACGATGACCACGGCGAAGACAATGCGCAGCGTCTTTACCTCGGCGTGCACAAGGATTTTCGAGCCAACCAGTGAGCCGCCCAGGACGCCAAGCATCACCGGCATGGCCAGCCCCGGAGAAATGTATCCACGGCTGAGATAGATTCCTGCGCTCGCTGCCGCCGTCACGCCGATCATGAAGTTGCTGGTAGTGGTCGATACCTTGAACGGCAGACGCATCGCCTGGTCCATCGCCAGGACTTTCACAGCCCCCGACCCGATGCCGAGCAGTCCGGAGAGTGAGCCGGCGAGGAACATGAGGCTGAAGCCAGCGGGGACCCGCTGGGCGGAGTACGCTTCGTCTCCATTGGTTCCGGGAAAGCTGCCATGCAACCTGAGCCGCTCGGCGAGGGCGTCTGGCTTTTGCTGGACGTGTTCGGGATGTTTCATTCGCACCGATGCGTAGGCGGAATAGAGCAACACCACGCCGAAGATGATGCCGATGGCGTGCGTGGGAACACGGGTCGTGAGCCAGGCGCCGAAGATCGCTCCGATCGTCGTCGCGATTTCTAGAAACATCCCGATACGGATGTTGGAGTAGCCCTCGCGCACGTAGGCCGCTGCTGCCCCTGACGACGTGGCAATGACGGATACGAGCGAGGCTCCGATGGCGTAGTGAATGTCGATGTGGAAAAGCACGGTGAGCACGGGAACGATGACCACCCCGCCACCAAGACCAGTGAGCGAACCGAGCAGGCCGGCGATGATCGAGCTGAGGAATATCCAGAGAGAGAATTCCGGTGTGCTCATGCCTTGCCAGGGTACAACCTCTCATGGCCCCCCTCCCCCCTGTTTTTTGTGTGCTTGTAACCGATTCTTTCTAAAAAGGTTATGAGCTGTACTTTGTAACCCATTCATTCCATGGAGTTAAAACTGTAACCGATTCATTTTAAGGGGTTTGCATGTCGAGGATGCGAGGGTGAGGAGTGCCCGGATTTCGGCTCCGGGCCACCAACAGACCCGGGCCTATTTGGCCGCAGGCTTGGCTTGGCCGCAGGCTTGGCTTTGCCGCAGGCTTGGCTTTGAGGATGCTCACAGCCTTTTCAACGACCGGCGCCAGATTCTTGAAGTCGGCGATCAGCGTCAGGAACTGGAGATAGACCTGGGAGTCGGCCGGAAGTTCAGGCCGTCGGAGGTAACCGCAGTCGAGGAGGAGGCGATCAGGGCTTCGAGGTCGGCGACCACCGTCGAAAGGCCGGAGACGAAAGGCTTCTCCAGCGGCTGTGCGGCCGTGAGGATCGCCTGGATCTTGGCCGCCAGACTCGCAGTGTCCTTTACAGCCGTCGCGAACCATTTGCCGAAGTCAGCGATGCCAATTCCGAGATTCTGAAAAATGTTGCTCATGTTTTTCCTTGTGCTCTGAGGATGGGGTAAGCCGCGGGCGCAGTTTCGGGACGCGGGAGAAAACGCCTCAAAAAGAAAAAGGCACGGCCGAAGCCATGCCTTTGAATCTTTTCTTACCCCCTATATCAACTATGAGGATTTTCGCGAAAAACCCGGCCAACTCATATCGTCATCTATGTTCCTGGATTCACGTCAGTTAACCTGAACAAGCAGCCGCACACCTCTTGACAACCCGCGCATGCAGGAAGCGATCCATGTAAAGGGAGACTCAGGCCCATGAATCGAAGGCAGGCCGGAACAGTACGCATCGGCATTTCAGGCTGGACCTATGCGCCGTGGCGCGGTGTCTTCTATCCTGCCGACCTGCCGCAGAAACAGGAATTGAACTACAGCTCGCATATATTTCCAACGATCGAGATCAACGGCACCTTCTACTCGCTGCAAACGCCAAAGAGTTTCGTGCGTTGGAGAGGAGAGACACCGGACGATTTTGTTTTCGCCGTGAAGGCGACCCGGTACATCACACACATGCGCCAGCTGCGCGAGGTTGAGGTACCGCTGGCAAACTTCTTTGCTTCGGGCCTGTTGGCGCTGGGACCAAAGCTGGGGCCAACCCTGTGGCAATTCCCGCCTAGCTTCAAGTTTCAGCCCGATCTTGTTGAGGAATTCTTCAAGCGATTGCTGACGACGACCCAGGAGGCGGCCGACCTGGCAAGCGGCTGCGACGCCTGGATGAAAAAGCGAGCCTATGTCGACCCGACTGTGCCGGGCCCGGTTCGCCACGCGATGGAGATACGCCACAAGAGCTTCGCCTCGGAGGAGTTTATTGCGCTGTTGCGTAAATACAGTGTGGCGCTGGTGTGCGCCGATGCAGTGAAATGGCCGCGGCTGATGGATGTGACGGCGGACTTCGTATATTGCCGGTTGCATGGGTCAGAGTTGCTGTATGCGAGCGGATATGATGACAAATCCCTGGACGAATGGGCGAACCGGATTGCAGCCTGGGCAATGGGCGGCGAGGCGGAGGGCGAACATGCGAGTGAGACGGCGGCTCCACAGATGCCACGGCGAGACGTGTTTGTGTATTTCGACAACGACGCGAAGGTGCGGGCTCCGGTGGATGCGCAAGAATTGATTGAGCGCGTGGGGAGGCTACTCGGATAAAGTCTGCTCTCAGGGCGCAGGGAGCGGGCCGATAGATCCTGCCCGCATGCGGAATATCCTCAAAGCATGTGGATGGAAGCGTGCGCATGATAGCGGACGAGACAGCACAAAAAATCGGGAAGAAGAGGGGCAAACCCTCAAAAACAGGCTCGGATGTATCTGCGGAGAATGCCGCTCTCGCGCTCTTCCATCACGTCACGGCGCTATGGTTCCGCGCGGTCTTCGATCGGCCTACGGCTCCGCAGCGTCTTGGATGGCCTGCAATCGCGCGCGGCGAGAGCACGCTGATCCTCGCTCCCACAGGAACCGGAAAGACGCTCACGGCATTTCTCTGGTGCCTCGACCGGCTCATGCTGCACCGGGCAAACACAGACGCCGAAACAGAAGGCTGTCGCGTTGTCTACATCAGCCCTTTGAAAGCTCTCGCCGTGGACGTAGAGCGCAATCTTCGCTCGCCGCTCGCGGGCGTGGCCAACATGGCCCGGCATCAGGGCGTAGTCTTCCACACTCCCGAAATCAGCATCCGCACCGGGGATACCCCACAGCGCGACCGGGCACGCTTCCGGCGCCACCCCGCGGAAATTCTCATCACTACTCCCGAATCGCTGTATCTGCTCCTCACCTCGGAATCGGCCGCCTCTCTGCGCAGCGTAGAAACAGTCATCATCGATGAAATTCATGCGCTCGTTCCCACCAAGCGCGGAGCCCACCTTGCGCTCAGTCTTGAAAGGCTTGAGGCCATCACCGGTCGGCGCTTGCAACGGATCGGCCTCTCGGCAACGCAGCGGCCTCTCGAAGAGGTAGCGCATTTTCTGGCTGGTGTCGAACCATCTGGATCTCGTAAATCTGAACCCAAAGACACGCTTTCCCAATTCGAACATGAGTGGACCAGCGACGAGGAAGCCGCGCAGAGGTTTCGTCCCGTCACGATCATCAACGCCAGCGAGCCCAAGCGGCTCGACCTGAGAGTCGAGGTCCCTGTCGAAGACATGGCGCGACTCGGACAACTAGAGGAGATGCCCAACGGCGCAGCCTCGCAAAGTCCCAAGCGCACTTCGATCTGGAGCGCCATCCATCCCCGCCTGCTTGAAATCATTCTGGAACGGCAGTCCACTCTGATTTTCGTCAACAACCGCCGCACCGCCGAGCGGCTCGCAGGTGCGCTTAACGATCTCGCGCAGCAGCAGCAGATACCGCAGCCGCTGGCCCGTGCCCATCACGGCTCGCTCGCCGCGGTGCAGCGCTCCGAGATTGAGGAACAGCTCAAGGCCGGATCCATCCGCGCGCTGGTCGCAACCTCTTCGCTTGAGCTTGGCATCGACATGGGCGCCATCGATCTGGTCATCCAGATTGAAGCGCCGCCCTCCGTATCCAGCGGCATGCAGCGCATCGGTCGCGCCGGGCATCACGTGGGAGCCACGAGTGACGGCATCATCTTCCCCAAATACCGCGCCGATCTCGTCGCCTGCGCCGCTGTAACGCGCGCCATGCACGAAGGCTTGGTCGAATCGACGCGCTACCTGCGCAATCCCCTGGACGTGCTCGCGCAGCAGATTGTAGCCACCGTGGCTCAGCCGCCGGCCCTGGCGGTACCGCGCAAGCGTGGAGAACCGCCGGCGTCGGCCGAGATTGCCGTGGAAACGCTGTTCACACTGGTTCGTAGCGCCGCTCCGTTCGTTTCGCTCACTCGCGCGGCATTCGAGGGCGTTCTCGATCTGCTTGCTGGGCGCTATCCCTCCGATGAATTCGCTGAGCTCAGGCCGCGCATCACCTGGGATCGCGTCGCCAACGTTCTCACGCCGCGCGAAGGCGCGAAGAGCCTCGCCATTCTGAATGGCGGCACGATTCCGGATCGCGGTCTCTATGGAGTATTTCTCTACGGAGCAGAAAAACCAGTCCGCGTTGGAGAGCTCGATGAGGAGATGGTCTTCGAAAGCAAGACGGGCGAGACTTTCGTCCTGGGGGCATCCACCTGGCGCATCGTTGAGATTACGCACGACCGTGTTCTCGTCTCGCCCGCACCCGGTGAGCCGGGGAAAATGCCTTTCTGGCACGGAGATGTAGCCGGCCGTCCTCTCGAATTTGGCCGCCGCATCGGCGCGCTCGTCCGCGAACTGCGCGAGATGCCGCGCAACGCCGCTCTCAGTCGCCTCGTGCGCGAGCATGATCTCGATCCGCAGGCGGCCGAGAACCTGATCCGCTTCCTCGCCGATCAGGAAAATGCAACTGTCACTGTGCCAGATGATCGCAACATCGTCATCGAACGGGTGCGCGACGAGCTCGGCGACTGGCGCGTGTGCGTTCTCACTCCATTTGGAGCCCGCGTACATGCGCCCTGGGCGATGGCGGTTGCGGGGAGGATTCGCGCCGCGGGAGGTCCCGATGTCGAAACCATGTGGGCCGACGACGGCTTCGTCCTGCGCTTTCCTGATACAGATACCGCGCCCAACCCCGATCTTCTATTGCTCGATCCAGCCGAGGCCACCGACCTTGTCCTTCGCCAGCTCGGCGCAACGGCACTTTTCGCCGCAAAATTTCGCGAGTCCGCCGCGCGTGCTTTGCTCCTCCCTCGTAGACGCGCACAGGGCCGGGCGCCGCTCTGGCAGCAGCGCAAGCGGGCGTATGATCTGCTCTCCGTGGCCTCGCGCTATCCATCGTTTCCCATGTTGCTGGAGGCTTATCGCGAATGTCTCCGCGATGTGTTCGACATTCCCGCATTTCTCGAAGTACTCCGTGCCGTCGAGAAGCGCGAGATCCGCGTACATGTGGCCGACTCGCGCACGCCGTCTCCCTTCGCCTCCTCGCTGCTGTTCACCTACGTCGCCAACTACATCTATGAGGGCGATGCGCCTCTCGCCGAGCGCCGCGCACAGGCTCTCTCCATCGATCAGGAGCAGCTGCAGGATCTGCTGGGCGACGCCGACCTGCGCGAGCTGCTGGATGCCGATGCCATCGCCGAGGTTGAAGAACAATTGCAGGCTCTCGGCGAGACGCAGCGTGTCCGCTCCGTTGATGGTATGCACGATGTGTTGTTGCGTCTGGGAGATTTGTCACGCACCGATCTCGAACGGCGGCTCGCTTCTCCCGATCTGATGCAATCGGTCGATCGCCTCCTACGCGCCCGCCGCATCCTCGAAGTAAGAATCACCGGTGAGAAGCGCCTGATTGCCGTTGAAGATGCCGCGCGCTATCGCGATGCATTAGGCATCCCCCTGCCGCCTGGAATCGCCGCATCCTTTCTGGAGCCCGTAGCTTCACCTGTGCTCGAGCTCGTCCGCCGGTACGCCCGCACTCATGGCCCCTTCACCGCGCAGGAGGTTGCCCAGAGATTTGGTCTGGACGCGCATCCGATGGAAGCCGCTCTGCGCGCGCTTGTGCTCGACGGACGCATTGTCGAAGGAGGATTTCGCCCTGCGGGCGTCCATCGTGAGTGGTGCGACGTCGAAGTGCTGCGCCAGATTCGCAGGAAATCCCTCGCCAAACTCCGCAAAGAGATCGAACCGGTCGAGCAGCATATGCTCGCGCGCCTCCAGACACACTGGCAGGGAGCGATTCAGAGACGGCGTGGTCTCGACGCGCTGCTGGACACAATCGAGAATCTGCAGGGCGCGCCGATGCCCGCGTCGCTCGTTGAATCAGCAATTCTGCCCGCGCGTCTACAAAAATATTCTCCGGGCGAGCTCGACACGCTGATCGCGGCGGGCGAGGTCGTCTGGTGTGGGTTCGATCCGCTGGGTGAGCGCGACGGACGCATCGGTTTGTACCTTGCCGACAAGATCTCGATACTGCTGCCCCCACGAATCGCGCGCGAAGATCTGCCGCTCACGGAGAGGGAACAGGCGATTCTCGATCAGCTCACCCGCAGCGGCGCCATGTTCTTTGCCCAGCTTCATGACGCCCTCGGAGGAGGCTACCCCGGCGAAACGCTCGATGCGCTTTGGAGCCTGGTGTGGCGCGGCCTCATCACTAACGATACTTTCCACGCTCTTCGCGCCTACGTTGCCCGGCCATCATCCGCGCGTCCCGCAAAGCGCGAGCACAATCTGCCCGCGTTTCGTTCGCGACGAACCACGCCGCCGAGTGCACAGGGACGCTGGGTTCTCATCAAACAACCGGAACGCAGCACTCCGGCAATGCAAACCGAATGGAGCCATGCGCTCGCGCTGCAATTGCTCCACCGCTATGGCATCGTAAGCCGCGAAACCGTGGCGCAGGAGAATGTCCCCGGCGGCTTCAGCGCCGTCTACGAAGTCCTGAAGGCGCTCGAAGAGAGCGGCCGCGTGCGCCGCGGATACTTCGTCGCCGGCCTCGGCGCGGCACAGTTCGCGCTGCCATCCGCAGTCGATCTTCTGCGTTCTCTGCGCAACAGCGCGCAGCCAGAGAAACCGGAAATCAGGGCGCTCGCAGCTACTGATCCGGCCAATGTATACGGGGCCGTTCTCCGTTGGCCGCAGGCGCTCCTGCGCTGGCCACAGACTCCATCCGATTCAAAGAACGCGGACGAGCCTGAAAGCGTCGACGCAGCAACTCGCTCGCTCACCCGCAGCGTGGGCGCCACTGTCATCCTGCGCAACGGCGAACTGATCGCCTATATGCGGCGCAATAATCCGAACCTGCAAGTCTTTCTTCCCGCGGACGAACCTGACCGATCGAATGCCGCTCGCGACCTCGCCGTTTTCCTTGCCAGCAGCGCGCAGCAAACCATGCGTCAGGACCAGAGCAATCATCGCGGCGGTCTGCTTATCTCCACAATCAACGGCCGACCCATCCAGGAACACTGGCTCGCGCGCTTTCTTCTCGACGCCGGTTTCCAGCCTGCGCCGAGGGGCTTCAATGTGCGGCGCATCTTGCCGCCTGTGTCAGCTTCCACGAAGGAGCTTTTGTAGCGTTCGAAAATAGTGACCAGCCGTCCGCTACAATAATCAATATGCCGCCCCTTAACGCCTCCCGCCGGCGTCAGAAATCTCCGCCTCCGGGTGATACCGGCCAGGAAGCGCTCTACCTGCGCTTCCTCAGCGAAAAACAGGTTCGCGTCTCCGTGAAGTTGCACGATGGCGAGACGGTATCCGGCTGGATCGAATACTTCGACGACCGCATGATCCGGCTCACGCGCGAGGGCAAGCCGAATCTGTTCATCTACAAACATCAGATCAGCACCATCACCGAGCAGGCCCGCCGTGGAGATGAAGTGCGCCGCCGTAGCGCGCGCAAACTTCCGATTGCATCCGGCCACGAAACGGAAAGCCACGATGCAGGGAGCTTCAGCGTCGACGATCCGCCCAACGGGGATTCGCATTGAACGTGCCGTCTGAATTTATCTTTGCAGCGCCTGGATCGGCCATTGCGGTTGAGGCCGGAGCGCTTCTGCGCGACTACTACAGTCGAGGTGTCGCTACCGAATACAAGGGCGACGTCGATCTGGTCACCGAGGCCGATCGCGCCTCGGAGAAGCTCATCGTCGAGCGATTGCACGCGCTCTTCCCCGAGCACGGCGTCTACGGAGAAGAAGGCACGCGCTCGAACATGGATCGCGAATACCGCTGGTACATTGACCCGCTTGACGGCACTACCAACTTCGCTCACGGCTTTCCCGTCTTTTGCGTCTCGATGGGTCTTGAGCACCGTGCGCCTTCCCTGGCTGCATCACAAGATGGAGAGCTGATCGCGGGCATCGTCTACGACCCATTGCGCGACGAACTCTTCACCACGGAAAAAGGAAAAGGCGCGTATCTAAATGGTGGGCGCATTCATGTCTCTAGCGCCGCAGAGTTGTCCGAAGCGCTGCTTGCCACAGGTTTTCCGAGCCGCAAACGCCACGACAATCCAAATATTCACTTCTATCAGGAGTTCACGCTTCGTTCCCATGGAGTGCGCCGCGCCGGATCTGCGGCTCTCGACCTTGCATACACGGCGTGTGGCCGCGTTGACGGGTACTGGGAGTTCAATCTCAATCCATGGGACACTTCCGCCGGGGCTTTGCTCGTCCTTGAAGCCGGGGGAAGTATGACTACCTTCGATGGCACTCCCTTCCGCCTCGACAGCAGGGAAGTGCTTGCTACGAACGGCCTTTTGCACCACGAGCTCCTCGGGTTTTTCGAGGAAATGTTTGCCGGGCACGCTCTTCGACCCATTCCCACGCCGGCCGAATTTGCCGCCCGCCGTGCCCAGCGGACAAAGCCTTAAGCCCCCGTCCACTCGACCGGGTTTTTTGCGCCGGAGTCGTATCTCTCCGGCCTCATGGTCCGGTACAATAAATTTGTCTAAACACCCTTTACTGGAAGAGGATCTCCCATGGCATACGTAATTGCTGAACCCTGCATTGGCACCAAGGACATGGCATGTGTGGATGCATGCCCGGTGGACTGTATCCACCCAAAGAAAGACGCAGCGGCAAACGCCGAACAGGAGCAGCTCTTCATCGATCCCGTGGAGTGCATCGATTGCGGAGCCTGCGTTCCGGTTTGTCCGGTGTCGGCGATCTTTGCTGCGGACGATCTGCCGGAAAAGTGGGCCAGTTACACCGAGAAGAACTCAGCGTTCTTCGGCCGCTAGAGCTTTCCCAGAGCCTTGCAACGCGCAGTCTCACAGGCTGCGCGTTTTGCTTTTCGGGGGATTCCGGACCGGTAGCTAAACTGAAGCCGGTACACGTTTGATAAGGAAGGGAAGAGCAGGATGAGCCAGGACACACCGACCAAACGTACGCAAGTGGTGAGGTTGCCCAAGCGGGGCGACTATTCTGAGGCAACGATACACAGCATTCTCGACGCCGGCTTCCTATGCCATGCGGGTTTCGTGGTCGATGGCCAGCCCTTCGTCATCCCTACCGGCTACGGACGCCTCGGTGACACTTTTTACCTGCATGGTTCCGCTGCCAGCCGTATGCTTCGCACGATGGCCGCAGGCGTCGAGGTCTGTGTCACAGTCACTCTGCTCGATGGGCTTGTGCTCGCCCGCTCCGCCTTCCACCATTCGATGAATTATCGATCGGTCGTCCTGTTTGGAACGGCGACCCTCGTAGAGTCGCCGGAAGAAAAAACCGCTGCGCTCCGCGCGATCTCCGAACAGATCGTGCCGGGGCGGTGGGACGACGTCCGCTGGCCCACCGAGCAGGAACTCAAGGCCACCAGGGTTCTCGCCCTCCCTATCAGCGAAGCTTCTGCCAAGGTTCGAACCGGTCCGCCGCTCGATGACGAGGAGGATTACACACTCAACGTATGGGCTGGCGTACTGCCTTTCCATGTTCAGACAAGGACCCCTGTACCGGATCCACGCCTGAACCCCGCGGTTGCTTCTGTCCCGGACTATCTTCTCGATTATGGCAAGCGCCCTATTTAGCAGAGCCTGAACCATCGCGTTCGCCGACTGGACGCACGGCGTACGGGACTTTTAAGATCGAGTGTCGGCTCCTCGCCGAAACCAGCGATCAACAAAGGAAACTCGTCGCCATGCTCAAGCAAACAGCAACCCTCATGGTTGTTCTCGCCTCCGTCTCATATGCATCTGCGCAAATCGTGACGATGGTTAACGTTCCCACGACGTTGGAAAAGACGGTCGATGCCAAAAAGGCGAAGGCCGGCGATCCTTTCAACGCCAAGACTACTGCTTCTACGCAGCTCAGCGATGGCACAAAGGTTCCGGCAGGCTCAATTCTTGAAGGCCATGTAGACGCGGTGACTCCATCGGAAAAGAAGAGCGACTCCACCGTCACAGTTACCTTCGACAAGCTTCAGGTCAAGAACGGTAATGAAGTGAACGTCAAGGCAACGCTGGTCAGCGCGATGAGTACGGCACCGACCGGAGATGACAAGCCTTACAATCCCAGCTCGTATGCCCCCGGGACAGCTGGCGACAACAAAACCAACGGCCAGAACAGTCAGGCCGCTGGTTTCAGCGCCGCGCCGCATCCAATCGACGGACTTACCGTCAAGGGCTCTCCGCAGGAAGCCACTTCCGGCACGCTCACCCAGGCGAAGGGAAATGTGCATCTCTCAAGCGGTGTGCAATTGGTCGTTTCTGTTGCCGTCGCGGCTTCGGGCCCAAGTCCCCACTGAGAGATCTTTACCTCGACACACAAGAACACCTCGACACACAAGAACGCCCCGGATATAAACCGGGGCGTCTTATTTGTGCGCCCGGCAGGGCGCACTCACTTGGAGGGATCGGGCGTGGAAATCGGCCACCCATGGGCGAGGCCCGTGGTGGAACGGCGGTGCCACGCATATGAACCATGCCTACCCCAAGAAATGGTTCGACCGCATGGGGCTGGTTTCGTTGATGGATACCCATCGACGCTTCCAGTCTGTTTCATGAACCGCCGGATGCCGAACGGCACGTCCGTGTGGTGGGGGAGGACAGCGGGAGTAATCCCGCCTCCTACCCGATTCGTTGCGGCCAGGCCTAGAACTGGTTCCAGAGAAACTGGTTGTAGACCTCGTGGTGGAACTGTACCTCTGAAGGCTTGACGCTCGTACCCAGCAGGCGCGGGCAACGATCCGCCGAGGCCTGCTTCAGGTCGGCGTAGCGGCCCTTCACGTCCTCGCCCAGAAGCTTGGTCACCCAGGTGGAGTTGCGGAAGTTTTCGAGCGCCGTGTAGATGTTATCCGGCAGGAAGCGTCCGGCGGAGCGCAGATCGGGAATCTTCGCTGTTTCACCATCGAGACCCGACTTGAAGATGGAGTACATCACCAGGTACGGATTGGAGTCCGGGGCAACCGCGCGAACCTCGACGCGCATAGACCGCTCATTGCCGATCGGGATGCGAACCATCGCGCCGCGATTCACAGCGGAAGCATTGAGCTGATTTGGTGCTTCGTAGTGCGGATCGAGGCGGCGATAGGCGTTGACGCTCGAATTCAGGAACAGGCAGATATCGTTGCCGTGAGTGAGAACGCGGTCGACAAACTCCCAGCCAAACGACGCCAGTTTTTCCTCGCCCTTTGGATCCCAGAAGATGTTCCTGCCTTCCTTGCTGATGGACATGTTGGTGTGCATACCGCTCCCGTTGACGCCTACCACGGGCTTCGGCAGAAAAGAAGCTGTCATACCCTGCTTGGTGGCAACCTGGCGGCAGATCAGCTTGTAAAGCTGGATCTGGTCGGCCGCGGCCACAACCTCGCCGTAACCGTAGTTAATCTCAAACTGCGACGGTGCGACTTCAGGGTGATCCTTCTCATTCTCAAAGCCCATGGCGCGCTGTACTTCGGCGGTCGTGTCGATGAAGCTGCGCAGCGGATCGCCGGGAAGGGAATGGTAGTAGCCGCCGGTGTTCACGTACTCAAAGCGGCCCGTCTCAGGGAATCGCTTTTCCGCGTCGAGACCGGCGAACAGGAAGCCCTCGATCTCATTCGCGGCGTTCAGCGTGTAGCCGTGCTTGTCGAAGAGGCCCTGGGCGTAGCCCTTCAGCACGCCGCGCATGTCGGCCGTGTAGGGCGAACCGCCCTTGTCGATGACTTCGCCGAAGACCAGCACTTTGCCGTGGCCAAAAAAGTCGGCAGGCGCAAAGTAAAACGCGCCCCAGTCGATTCCCAGGCGCAGGTCGCTCTCGCGCTGCGCCGTGAAGCCGCGAATCGACGATCCGTCGAAGGTCAGGTTGTCGTAACTCTTGGTAATGAATTTCTTGTCGTAGTCCAGCATGTGCAGGCGGCCTTCGAGGTCGCTGAACAGCACTGTGACGGCCTTAACGCCTTTTTGGTCGGTCAGATACTTCAGCCGCTCCTCCTGAATCTTGTCCGGCGCAACGCGCTTCATGCGCTGTTCTTTGGCCTTAAGGTTCAGTTCTTCCAGCTCTGCATACGACAATGCAAGAAAATTACGAAGTTCAGTCGACATGGATCTCCTCGAAGTGAGTTGAAAACACAGCCATCTCCCTACTCTGAAATCTTTGGTGGCGGCCCTGCCGATGTACTTCAGATGTGAGGGATTAGCACTCTCAATCAAGACTACCGGGCCGGTTCGAAAAGGGAAAATAGTATTAAGAAAAGTAATTTGGCAAATTTTAATTATTTATCCGTGGCAGAGCCCGCGATCGGGCCCGGCAGCAACAGCACCTCTCCTGTCTTCCGCTATTCTGAAGACCAGTGATAGCCCACCAGGCCGAAGCCCTTGTCCTACGCACCTGGCCCGTTCATGAGGCCGACCATCTTGTCTCACTCTTCACGCGCGATCAGGGGAAGCTCAAGGGTATCGCGAAATCCTCCGCCAAATCCCGCAAGCGCTTCGGCGGAGCCCTCGAGCCCATGACCTACGTCCTGGCCAGCTACGTCGAAAAACCACGCCAGGAGCTCGTCCGGCTCGACTCCTGCGAAATCCTCTCTTCGCCGCTCTCAGAGCCTGTCGACTACCCGCGTGCAGCCGCGCTGGCCTTCTTTGCCGAGGTTCTCGAAGAAACCCTGCCCGACCACGACCCGCAGGATCCCGTCTTTCGCCTCGCCCTGGCTGTTCTCGAACATACCCGTGCCGGCCAGATTTGGTTGCCCGTAACCTACTTTGGCCTCTGGATCATCCGTCTCATGGGCTGGATGCCGGACATCGCCCACTGCAACGTTTGCAACAGGCCATTTGCTGGCGAGGCCGCGTACTTCAGCATTCAGTCTGACGGACTCTTCTGCATCGACCACAAACACCCCTCCAGCCGGATACTGTCACCTGCCTCGCTCGCGACAGCCGCCAACATCCTGCGCGCGCCCATCGCTATGCTGGCCTCGGAGGACTGGCCTCGTACCCGTGCCGCCGATCTCCGCCGCTTCGCCATGCAGGCTCTGGAACGCCACCTCGAGCGCAAACTCCACGCCGTCGCCGCGTTGGTCAAACTGGGAGGATGAAGCGCGAGATCCGTCAATCGCTCCGTCCCCTGTAGAATTCCAGTAGCGTTCATCAACGGAAAAACTAAAAGTGTCTGCAACCAGTACCGCTTCCACTATCCCTACGCGCACTGAGCCTCTCACCTTCCAGCAACTGCTCTTTCGCCTGCAAACCTTCTGGGCTGAGCGTGGATGCATCCTGCAGCAACCCTATGATGTCGAAGTCGGTGCCGGCACCATGTCGCCCGATACGTTCCTCCGTGTCCTCGGACCGCGGCCGATCAACATTGCCTATGCGCAACCCTCGCGACGCCCCGCCGACGGCCGCTACGGCGAGAATCCCAATCGCCTCTACAAGCACACACAGTTTCAGGTCATCCTCAAGCCGCCGCCGTCCGACATTCAAGAGGTTTACCTCGCCTCGCTCGAAGCCATCGGCATCGATCTCTCCGAGCACGACATCAAGTTCGAAGAAGACAACTGGGAGTGGCCAGTAGGCTCGGCGTGGGGAGTCGGCTGGCAGGTCATGTTGGATGGGCAGGAAATTACGCAGTTCACCTACTTCCAGCAATGCGGCGGTATGGACCTCGACCCTATCACCGGCGAAATCACCTATGGGCTTGAACGCCTTGCGCAGTTTCTGCAGGACAAGGATTCGATCTATGACATCGTGTGGGTGCGCAATCCCAGAACCGGCAAGGCTTTCACTTACGGAGATATCCGACTGGAAGAAGAGCTGCAATTCTCCGTTTACAACTTCGAAGCCGCCGAAGTCGAAAAGCTCTGGGAGCACCTGCGACTCTACGAAGCGGAGTGCCAGGATCTGCTGGCGAGCTACAGCGACAGTTTTTCTCCCACAGCCGAAAAGCTGGCGGAGCGCCGTCAGAAGATCCACGACCGCCTTGTGCACGAAGGCAAGACCGAACCACCTTCCGAGGACGTACGAGCAGCCCAGCGGCGCTTCCCGGTCCTCGGAGCCTATGACCTCTGCCTCAAGTGCTCGCACCTGTTTAACCTGCTCGATGCCCGCGGCGCCATCTCTGTCACCGAACGCGTAGGCGTCATCGCTCGCATCCGCGCGCTGGCCGTTGGAGTCGCGAAGGCCTATGCCGCACAACAGCAGCCATTAGCCACTAGCCATTAGCAAGAGCTTAAGGATCAAGACAAAAAACCAGCTAGTAGCTAAAAGCTAGTAGCTAGAAGCTGATTATGAATTTTCTCTTTGAAATTGGACTTGAAGAAATCCCCGCACGCATGATTGCTGCCGCGCAGGCTGAACTCGCCCGTCGCATCGAAGACGTTCTGACCCGAGAACGCCTTCTCGACTCCGGTCATGAGACGCATAGCTACTCCACGCCTCGCCGCCTCGCCGTGCTGGTCAGCGGAGTCAACGCCGCTCAGGCCGACACGCAGGAGCAACTCACCGGACCTTCCTGGGCCATCGCCTTCAAGAATGGCGAGCCCATGCCTGCCGCCTACGCCTTCGCCAAAAAAGCTGGAGTCGAAGTCACTGCTCTCCAGAAAATCACTGCACCCAAGGGCGAATACGTCAGCGCAATCGTCGATCGTAAAGGTCGCGCCGCCTCGGAAATTCTCACAGAGTACCTGCCCAAAGAACTCGCCGCTCTCTACTGGCCAAAGAACATGTACTGGCGCGCCGGCAAGCCTGAACGCTTCGTCCGCCCGGTTAAGTGGCTGCTCGCTCTGCTCGACCACGCCATCGCCCCCGTCGCATTTGCCGGAGTCCATGCTGCGAACCTCACCTACGGCCACCGTATCCTTCACGGAGACGCCGCGCTAACCGTCGAACACGCCACGGACTACCTTGGCGTCCTCGAAGCCGTACACGTGACCGCCGACGTTGAACTTCGCCGCCACCGCATCCGCAAGGGTCTCGACGAGGCCACTCGAACGATCCCGGGAGCCCGCTGGCGCGAAGACGAAGCTCTCGTTGACACGGTCACTCATCTCACCGAATGGCCTTCAGTCCTGCTCGGCAACTTCGAGCCGGAATACCTCACCCTTCCCGAAGAAGTTCTGGTCACGGTCATGCGCGACCACCAGAAATACTTCGCAGTCGAAGACGCGCATGGCAAACTCGCTCCTTACTTTCTAACCGTACTGAACACTCAACCCAGCGAACACGCCGACGAGATCATCCGCCACGGCAACGAGCGCGTGCTCCGGGCCAGATTCAACGACGCACGATTCTTCTGGACCGTCGACCAGAAAATTCCTCTGACAGACCGCGTCGAAATGCTGAAGTCGGTAACTTTTCAGAAGGACCTGGGGAGTTATTACGCGAAGACGGAGGCGAATCTCCAGATTGCGGAACGCTTGGCAGAGATTGTCACGGAACGGGGCACAAATCTCGACAAACCTGCGCTGCTAACCGCCGTGCGGCTGGCCAAAACGGATCTTACCGCCGAGCTTGTCAAGGAATTTACTGAACTTCAGGGAATCGTCGGCGGCCTCTACGCTCGAGCTCAAGGCTTAGGAGAAACAGTCGCGCAGGCTATCTACTGGCAATACTCGCCAGCGGCCATGGAAGACCCCATCCCGCCTACGGCCGAAGGCCAAATCCTCGGTATTACTGATCGTTTCCAGACCATCGCCGCCATGTTCAGCATCGGCCTGGAGCCGACCGGCTCGAAAGATCCATTTGGGCTGCGCCGTGCGGCTAATGGCACTGTCAAGATTCTGGCGGAATCCGGACTACAGCTAAAGAATTCCGACTTGCTCAGCATCCCCGCTCATATACAGTCCTCAATCATCGAACAGCTACTCGGTTTCTTCCGCGAGCGCGTGGACTTCTATCTTCGCGATGTCCGTGGTTTCTCCTATGACGTCGTCAACGCGGTTCTGGCCGCGGGGTTTGACGACGTCCGTGATGCTATAGCCCGCGCCGAGGCCTTGACGGCAGTTAGGGGTTCTGAGGATTTCGTTGCTATTTCCGGTGCATTCAAACGGATGAAAAATATTCTTCGACAGGCAAGCGAAAAAAATCTGTGGGAGGGCGCTAACGATAGGCTGGTTTTGACATCTCTCTTAATCGTTGGCGCAGAAAAAGCACTGCATAAAAAAGCTATAAATCTAGTATTTGAAGTAGAAGATCGACGGGTCCGCTACAAATACCGCGAAGCACTCGAACAAATCGCAACCCTCCGCCCCCATGTGGATCTCTTCTTCGACAAAGTCATGGTCATGGCTGAAGACCCAACCATCCGCGCAAATCGCTTGACTCTCATCGCCTTTGTCCTCGGCAGCTTCTCCTCCATCGCCGACTTCTCCGAGATCGTCGCTGGCTAGATTTTGTGGTATGACTCTTTCATACTTATCCGGTAAACTGATCTCGAGGATAAACTCATGCCGTCGCCTGCCAAGCGAACCTTCAGTCTGCCGGCCGTCCAGGCCCGGTACATCGATACCAAGGTCAAATCGGGAGCTTACGCTTCGGCCAGCGAAGTTGTACGGGCCGGGCTCCGAGCACTGCAAGAGCGCGACGCGGCGATGGAGCGCTGGCTGAGAGAAAAAGTCGTTCCTGTGTGCGAAGAAATAGATGCTGATCCTTCACAGGTTATTTCGGCCGAGGAACTTACGGCTGCTATTCATGCGCATCATGCCCGGCGCACGCGGAAGTCTGCTTGACCCACGAGGTACGTTTCAGCAAGAGATCGCAAGCTGACTTAGTTTCGATTTACGAGTACATTGCCGAACAGAGTGATCCGGCCCGCGCTCTCGCCTACTTCGAGCGAATTCGCGATTCTTGCCTTACGCTGAACCGGTTCCCTGAACGCGGAACGGCCTGGTACAACGTTGCGCGCGGTGTTCGTGTCGTGGGATTCGAGCACCGTGTTTCTATCGCGTTTCGTGTCAGGTCGCAGACGATGACAATCCTTCGTGTCCTCTACGGCGGTCAAGACATCAGCAAAAATTTGAAGACGCGTAGAAAAAGCCGATGAGTCTGCAATTCCGCGAACACGTCCCGTTGGCATTTTACACCACCTTCAAAATCGGCGGCCCCGCGCGCTGGTTCGCCGAAGCAGCGACGGAAGACGACATCCTCGAAGCCATCGACTTCGCTCGAACGCACAGCTTGCCGCTTTTCGTTCTCGGTGGAGGCAGCAATCTTCTCGTCTCCGACGGGGGCTTTCCCGGAGTCATCCTTCATGTCGTCCTCAAAGGTATCGAGCAGCAAGCCGAAACCTTTCGCGTCGCCGCCGGAGAAGACTGGGACAGCTTCGTCACCCACGCCGTTGATCACAACTACGCCGGCATCGAGTGTCTCGCCGGAATCCCCGGCACCGTAGGCGGCACACCCGTCCAGAATGTTGGAGCCTACGGACAGGAAATCGCCGAAACCATCGCTGCCGTACGCGTCCTCGATCTTGCCAGCCTCCAATTTGCTGAGCTATGGCCGGACGCCTGTGGCTTCTCCTATCGCTGCAGCATCTTCAACTCCATAGAGCGCGGACGCTACATAGTCACCCGCGTCGATTATGCGCTCCGGAAAAACGGCACGCCGCGCATCGCCTATGCCGACCTGAAAAAGTATTTCGCCGGCGCGGCGGATCCATCTCTCGCCGAAGTCAGCTCAGCGGTAAGGAAGATCCGCCACAGCAAAGGCATGCTTATTGTTGACGGCGACCCTGACTGCCGCAGCGCCGGCAGCTTCTTCAAGAATCCGATCATCTCCGCCGAACATTACTCGCAAATCGCCGCCCAGCAAGCCGCCGAGGTCCCACACTATCCGGCTCCCGAGGGTCAGATCAAGCTCCCCGCAGCATGGCTCGTCGAGCAAGCAGGATTCCACAAGGGCCATGTTCTCGGACCTGCCGGAATCTCGAGCCGCCACACACTCGCCCTCATCAACAGAGGAAACGCGAAGGCGGCCGACATCCTCGCTCTCCGTGATCAGATCGTCGTCGCAGTCGAGCAAAAGTTTCGTATCCGTCTTGAGCCCGAGCCCGTCTTTTTAGGCCCCGAATTCAACCTCTGAGGCAGCGCCCACTCCCAGCTGTTCCAGCAGGCGCTCCCGGTAAGGAGCAAGCACGGTCCGCGCCGGACCCTGAGCCTCAATCCGCCCTGCCTCCAGCACGATCGCGTCGGCATTCAGCTGCCACGCATCGGCCAGATCGTGCGAGACATACAAAACCGGCACGCGGCTCGTGCGCAGATTTTCGGCAATCGCACTCCTGGCGGCAGCATCGAGTGCCGCAAAGGGTTCATCGAGCAGCAACAGTTCCGGCTGCGGAGCGAGCGCGCGAGCCATCGCAATCCGCTGCTTCTCGCCTCCCGACAACCGATCCGGCTTGCGATCGGCCAGTGATTCCGCCTCGAACAATCGCAGCATCTCGGTGACACGTGCCTCTCGCCTCTCATCGGCCAGCGAATGCAGCCCGAACGCTACGTTTGCTCGCGCCGGCAGGTGCGGAAACAAAGCTGCCTGCTGGGTAACGAAACCCATTCGCCGCAATCCCGGCGCAACCGTCAATCGTGAACCGGTATCCACCAAGACCCGCTGCCCCAGGGAAATCCGCCCGCGATCCGGAGCAATCAACCCGGAGAGAATTCGCAGCAGCGTCGTCTTCCCGGCGCCCGAAGGCCCGAAGAGAACAGTCCAGCTCGATCTGAGCTCGAACCGGGCCTCCAGCACGAAGGCACCGCGGCTGTATCGTACATCCGCCCGGAGTCTTGCGTCTTCAACCACGCGGCGCCTCACTCAGGCTGGGTCGCCGCCGCGAATACAGCAGCACCAGCGCGGCCACGGAGATCACTACCAGCACCAGAGCCGTCCGGTTGGCCTGGGCGTATGCGAAGTCCTGCACCTGATCGTAGATCGAAATCGACAGCGTCCGCGTAGCGCCGGGAATATCCCCGCCAATCATCAGGACCACGCCAAACTCGCCTACTGTATGCGTGAGGCACAGCACTACGGAAGTCACCACCGATCGCGCCGAAAGCGGCAACAACACCGCGCGCAACAGGCGTAACCGGGAGGCGCCCAGAAGCCGAGCCTGCTCCAGCAGCGCAATATCTACGCCTGCGAATCCAGCCACCAGCGGCTGCACCGCAAACGGCAGGCTATAGATCGCCGATCCGACCACCAGCCCGGCGAACGAAAAAGCCAGCGGATGGCCCGTAAGATGAATCCAAGCCCTTCCAAGAGCTGTGCGAGGCCCCAGCAGCACCAGCAGATAAAAACCCAACACAGTAGGCGGCAGCAGCAAAGGCAGCGTGGAAACAGCTTCCACCAGCGCGCGCAGGCGCGAGCCGGTAAATGCGATCCAGTAGGCAAGAGGAACCGCGATCACGAGAAGCAGTGCCGTCGTAACGACAGCAAGCCGGAAAGTCAGTGTCAGAGCCTGGAGGTCCATTGCCTGTTTCGTGCCTATTTCGCCGGAGCGAGACCGCCGGCCTCGAGTTGGTGCTGAATCGGCGCGGACGCGAGGAAGTCGAGAAACCTATGCGCAGGCTGCGTTCCCGAAGGACGTTTCACAATCACCACGCCCTGCAAAATCGCCGGATAAGCATCCCGCGGCACGAGCACATACTGCCCGTTCGCACGCAGGCGCGGCGTGAGCGCGGAGGTCAGCGAGATCAGCCCCAGCTCCGCATTTCCCGATTCAACATACTGCGCCGTCTGCGCAATATTCTCGGCAATCACCAGCTTCGATTTCAGCCCTTCATACAGGCCCAGATGCTCCAGCGCCGCTTTCGCTGCGCGGCCATAAGGAGCGTGCTCCGGATTCGCCATCGCCACCGACTTCAAGGTGGGATCCTTCAGGGATTCCATCGAAAGAGAGTGAAATCGCCCGTCTTTGCGTGCCCATAAGACGAGCGTGCCCCGCGCATAAACAACCGGCTCCGTCTCCTCCGCAAGACCGGCCGCAATCACCCGCTGCGGAAAACCCAGATCGGCCGCCAGGAAAACATCGAACGGCGCGCCGTTCAAAATCTGGGTCGCCAGCGTCGCCGATGACTGGTACGAAGCCTCGGCGTGCACACCGGTCTCCGTTTGAAACTCAGCCAGGATCGCTGGAAACACCGGCTCCAGGTCGGCCGCTGCGGCAATACGTAGCGTCTGCTGTGCCCACACTGCGTGCGCAAACACCGCTGCCAGCAGGCAAAGGACCACGCGGCGTGGTTCAAACACGCAGCACCATCACTTCGGTTGATTTCACCAGTGCCGCAACGGTTTCGCCTACCTCGAGCTGCATCTCGCGCGCGGCCTCGGACGTAATGATCGACGTGATCACCTGTCCGCCGATCGAAAGCTTCACCTGCGCCAGCAATCCGTCATACTTCAACTCCACAATGCGGCCCGCAAGTTGATTCCTCCCGCTCACACTGCGCATCATCTGCCGTTTCGGAGTATCCGGACGCTTCACCTTGTGCAGAAAAACATCCAGTTCCGCTTCGGGAATTCGATAATGCCCGCCCGGTGTCTTGACGGTCTTGACCTTTCCTCGATAAATCCACTGCTTGATCGTTGGATAGGAAATTCCCAACCGCAATGCAGCCGCGCGAGGTGTAAGCAGAGTTGCCACGCTACGATTTTATATGAAATTGCCGGCAGGTCTATATGAATCAAGCCCGAATCGCAGACCCTGCTCAATAGCCGCCTTTGCCTGAGTGGCCAGGGACTCACTGGTATTCTGAAAAGAATCATCATGATGCAAGACACCCACCAATTGCGCTGCACAGGATGCGCGCGCGTGATCGCGCACGAAGACCTGAAAGAGAATTTTCGCTGCGCCGAATGCGGAGATCTCTACGAGGTCGAATATCCGGCATGGAGTGTGCAAGCCGGCACCGCGGCCAAGCGCATGTTTCCGAATCCAAGCGCTCTCCGCTGGCTCTGGAAAGAGCGCCGCACCTCCACCGATCTGAAAGACCAGAGCGGAGTATGGCGCTTTCGCGATTTATTGCCCATCCTGCGTGACGAAGACAACATCGTCTCGCTCCGCGAAGGCAACACGCCGCTCTACGCTCTTTACCGCGCCGCTCGCGCAACCGGCATCGCCAGCCTCTATGCCAAGCATCAGGGCATGAACCCGACCGGTTCGTTCAAAGACACGGGCATGACCGCCGCTCTCTCCGTCGCCCACGAGCGAGGATTCGCATGGGTCGCCTGCGCGTCTACCGGTAATACGTCGGCCGCGATGGCCGCCTACGCCGCCCGCGCCGGCATGCGCAGCCTGGTGCTTATCCCCGAAGGCAAAATTGCCTGGGGGAAGCTCTCGCAGGCTCTCGACTACGGCGCGCTCACCTGCCAGCTCCGCACCGATTTCGATGGGTGTGTGCGCATTCTCAACGAAGTCGTTAGCCGCGCGCCTGTCTACCTGCTCAACTCCGTCAACCCTTATCGGCTTGAGGGGCAAAAGAGTCCCGCTCTGGAAATCGCCGAGGAACTCGACTGGCAGGTTCCCGATCACCTCATTGTGCCCGGCGGCAACCTCGCCAACAGCTCTGCGCTCGGCAAGGCGTTTCTTGAGATGAAGCACCTCGGCCTCACCGACCGCGTTCCAAAAATCTCCATCGTGCAAGCCGAAGGCGCCAATCCTCTCTATCGCAGCATGCAAGCCAACGACGGCCAGGCGATCACGCCCGTTGAGGCCAACACACGCGCCAGCGCTATCCGCATCGGCAATCCCGCCTCATGGCGCAAAGCCGTCCGCGTCATCCACGCCACCGGAGGCTGGGTGGAGCAAGTGTCGGAAGCGGAGATCGCTCTCGCCAAAGCCGAGATAGGTGCCGAAGGCATCGGCTGTGAACCCGCATCCGCCGTCACTCTTGCTGGATTGAAAAAACTCGTCGCGGCAGGGAAGATCGACCCCGCGGAAACTATCGTGTTGCTGCTCACCGGCCATACCCTCAAGGACTCCGACTACACCATCCAATACCATCGCGGTGATCTGCTCCGCGACGATGAGCTCACAACGTTCTGTGCGGAGATCGAGGCCACGCGCCGCAACACCGTCGAGCTCGATGCAGATGTCGACCAGGTCCTGCGCGCTCTCGAACGGGTAGCGCAATGACAGAACAGGCAATCAGAGAACAGCCAACCGCCGCAACAGAACTCCATCTTCGCCTGCCCGCCACATCGGCAAACCTCGGCCCCGGTTTCGACACGCTTGCGATTGCTTTGAATTTCTATCTCGAAATTCAAGCCCACGAAGCCGAAGCCTTCACCATCCACGCCACCGGCCGCAATCCCGAGGTCTGCGGAGCGCTCGAGCGCAATCTGCTCCTCGATGTCTACCGCAAAACACTCGCCGCTCACGACCGCGAACCCTGGCCGCTCGCTCTTGAAGTCAACAATGGCATCCCGCTCGGAATGGGCTGCGGCTCCTCAGCCGCTGTGCGTCTCGCAGGCGTGGCGCTCGCCGCGCATTTCGGCAAGCTTGGCTGGGACCGCGAACGAATCCTCGCCGAAGCCACCAAACTCGAGGGCCATCCCGACAACGCCGCGGCTTGCTGGCTGGGAGGCTTCGTCGCCGGCTGCTGGGATGGGGTTAAACTGCGCGCTGTTTCACTTCCGGCGCCCTCTGCATGGCGAGCGCTGGTTGTCGTACCGGAGAAGCCTCTCGCCACCGCGGCCTCTCGTGCCGTGCTCCCGCCCACGTATAACCGCGCCGATGTAGTCGCAAATCTGCAGCGCGTCGCTCTTCTCACCGCTGCCTTCGCCACCGGACGCGGCGAATACATCGCCGAAGCCATGCGTGACCGCATGCATCAACCCTATCGCAGCAAAGTCTGCCCGCCGCTGCCGCGCCTCCTGCCGCTCTCAGGTTCGGACAGTATCCTCGGCGTCGCACTGAGCGGCGCAGGGCCTGCTGTGCTCCTCATCATCGAATCTTCTGGTGCAATCGAATCGATTGAAGCCCGAGTGCGACAGGCTGCTTCCGAGCTGGGTCCCATTGAAATCCTGCGCTGCGAAATCGAAAATCAGCCCGCGGAAATGTCCTCTCGCGCACTACCACTCCCGTAACATAAAAGCTGCATTACCTTAGGATTACCTAAGATTCCTTGCCAGAAAGGCTGCAAAGCAATACTTTCGCAGCGTGGGCAGTTCTGGGGGAGGGCTGCTCTAGCGCCTGGGTTCCTTAATCGGAGCCCGGGCGCTTTTAATTTTGGTGCCGGTTCAAAAAGCTGGTGCCCACCCACGCCAATCCACTCGGCCTTCTCAACAGCAACGCCGATCGTGGACAATGAATCGCATGCGCCGACTATACGAGCCCAGCCGCCCGGCAGCCTGGGCCGAACGACGAGGACAGCGCCAGGCATCCGTTGCCCTCGCGCTTCTAAAGATTGATTGGTGGATGGAATGGGCTGCCTGGGCGCTCGGCAACTGGGCCTTCCTCGAGATTCTCGAAGACCTTGGCACTTTTTCGGTACTGATCGCCGTGATCTTTTATTTCGCAGGCAGTGCAGACCGCACTCGGCAGAGGCACTACGCCGCCTGGGCGGTCATCAACAGCGCGCAGGGCAAGGGCGGCAGCGGCGGTCGAATCGAAGCGCTGCAGGAGTTGAATCAGGACCGCGTGCCTCTGATTGGACTCGATGGTTCCCTGGCATTTCTCCAGGGCGTTCAGCTATCGAATGCAAGACTCAGCCGCTGCTCGTTTCAGGACGCGGATCTGCGGCAGAGCGTCTTTCGCTTTTCGGATCTCTCCTTCTGCAACCTTCGCTCGGCAAACTTTCGCAATGCGGACTTTGATCACGCGCAACTCGCCGATGCCGGCCTCGTTGAAGCGGATCTTACCGGCGCAAATCTCAGTTCAGCGAACCTGGCGCGCGTCGACCTGACTGATGTGGATTTGAGAACCGCGAACCTCAGCGGCGTGCAGTGGAAGGAGATTTCATCCATGCGTCTCGCAAATGTCTTTGAGGTCAAAAATGCTCCCGACGGCTTTTTAGCGTTTGCGCTCGCTCATGGAGCTGTCTCCGCCCAAACCGACGAAGAGTGGACGGCGCTACAGAATGCCGCGAAGTATTGACTTATAGCTTCGCTGGTCCGATTCTCGCTCCCGCCATATAAGATCCGCTAAGTAACGAATCGATAAAGATATGTCTCACTTACCGAATATGTTTCCAACTAATATTCCCGTGCGATGATCCTTTATTAGATGCCGGTTGTTAACCGCACGTTAACCTATTCACATTTCCCGGTGACACAATCCTTACAACAAGAAGATGACTTCTGGACCTCTTCATGGCAACTTTCCCCCCGCGAACGCCTACCGTTCCTTTGGGCCGTCCTTTACCGAGCCCACGCAGGAACAGGAGAAGCACATGGATACATCTGAGAGCATAATTAAGCGTTCAGTAAACCGCCGTTCATTTATGAAGAGCGGAGTACTGGCGGGGGGCGCGGCTACTTTAGGCGCAGGATTACTAACCACAGGAAAGTCAGCCTTCGCGCAAGGCAATGGCGGGCTGACCAGGGGAGATGCGGCGATTCTTCGTTTTCTCGCTGCGGCAGAACTCATCGAGAGCGATCTATGGACACAGTATGCGGAGCTGGGCGGCATAGGCAATGATCTACCCATTGAAGTAGACATGACCCCAAACCCACCGTTGAACGCCTATCAGACAGCCTTGTCGAACCTCGATACCGATGGCCCGCAATACATTGCCAGCAACACGCTGGATGAAGTGAGCCACGCGGAATTCCTGAACGCGTTTCTGGAATCGAAAGGTGAGGAACCGGCGGATCTGGATGCGTTCCGCACTCTGAAGGGAAGCACAGCTACGGGAGCACAGAATATCGGGCGCCTGACCAACCTGATGCATCTGAACGTAGACACAAGCTGGTTCATCCGCTATCGCAGCACGACAAACCCTGATCTTGGTGCCACGTTTCCGCAGGCGGTCACCATTACCAACCGTACGGCTATTCCAATAACGGATGCAGATTTCGATAACGTCAAGCATATTCAGGTAATCGCGAACACCGCGGCATTCCACTTTGGCACGATCGAACAGGGTGGCTCAAGCCTGTATGCGGCTATGTCCCAAAAGGTGAGCAGCGCGGAAGTTCTCGAGATCACTCTTGGCATCGGTGGAGATGAAATCGCTCACTTCCTGGAATGGGTCGATTTTGCCGGCAACGGAGTCCAACCGCCGGTTGCACCTGTCTCCGACAGCGGACTGACGTTTCCTAATTTTTTCAGTCCACTGAATCCGCTGAAACAGCCCAGCCTGATCTTCCCCGTTCCCTGCGAATTCATCAGTCCAAACCTTCCCCACTGTGCCATCATCCGCCCGTTAACCGACAAATTCGCGGGCGCAAGAGCTGCGGCGGCTTTCCTGACAGCTATGAACCTCTTCCAGGGCCAGCCGAAGGAATTCTTCACCGTTTTGAATAAACTCGCAGACGAAGCTGATGCAGCCACGCGTGAGCTCTAACCGGCGTTCACTCTAACCCCGGCCCGTGCCTGTCCGCTGCTCGATCCCTATCCTGGGTTTGTGCAGCGACGGGGACGGGCGCGGGCGCTTTTTTTTGACGCGCCTGGAATGCCGTCCCGTTCCGGTCTTCTCGGCGCTGCGTTTGCGACTTTTTCTCTCTCCCTGCATCTATATGTCCGGTACACTGTTTGAATAGAGTCGCGCGAATGTGGGCGCGAACCAAAAGCCTCGAGCAGCGAGCCAAGGAGAAATGATGGCGGTTAACTCAATCGTGGAACTTCGCGACATAGACTTTGATCAGGAAGTGCTGAAATCGGAACAGCCGGTTCTCGTTGACTTCTGGGCAGCATGGTGCGGCCCCTGTAAGGCGCTTGCCCCTGTCGTCGACGAAGTGGCCACCCAGTATGCCGGCAAACTGAAGGTTGCCAAGATGGACGTGGATCGCAACCAGGCAACCCCGATGCGTTTTGGAATCCGCGGTATCCCCGCACTGCTGCTCTTCAAGGGTGGCAAGGTCGTCGACCAGATCGTCGGCTACGTACCTAAAGAGACGATCGAGCGCAGCTTGGCAAAGGTAATCAGCGCAACGCCGGAGTCTGCGCCTGCAATCGCCGTTGCGGCTTCCGCGGCGGAGGAAAGCGCACCCGCTCCCGTGACCGCCGGCACAAAGTAATCCGAAGCCCGAGACCCTCAGCGGAGTCTCGGGCTTTTTTTGCGCCTGCTTTCCAGACTCTTCAATTTTGCGTTCATCAAAGCATCCGCGACACTTGGCGGCCCGTGCTGTAACTGGAGACCATAAAACAGAGTCAAACAGACGTAGGGTTTTGAGGTTTCCATGCTGATACGCAAGTCCAACGACATTCCATCCTCGGAAATCACCCCAAAGGCGACATATCTGAACCGCCGCGCTTTTATGACAGGCGCAGTCGTTGCGGGAACCGCGGCCCTGGCCGGCCAGCGCATCGCAACCTTGCTCGCACCGGCGGCATCTGTCCACGCTGACTCTAAGCTCACCACTGTGCCAAGCCCGCTCTCTACAACCGGCGAGCAGCTGACCTCCTTGCAGGACATCACGCACTACAACAATTTCTACGAGTTTGGCGTCGATAAGGGTGACCCCGCGAGGAATGCGGGGCGTCTCAAAACGCGTCCCTGGACTGTGTCAATCGAAGGCCAGGTCAAGGCGAAGAAGACCTTCGATATCGACGCGCTCCTCAACCTCCGCCCGCTCGAAGACCGCATTTACCGTCATCGCTGTGTGGAAGCCTGGAGCATGGTCATTCCCTGGGTGGGCTACTCGCTCTCGGAGTTCATCCAGCAGTGTGATCCGTTGCCCTCGGCAAAGTACGTTCAGTTCCTCTCGCTCGCCGATCCCAACCAGATGCCCGGCCTGAGAGAGGCCAACCTTGACTGGCCCTACTCCGAGGGGCTTCGTATGGACGAAGCCATGCACCCGCTTACCCTCCTCACCTTCGGGCTCTATGGTGAAACGCTGCCTAATCAGGACGGTGCGCCCGTCCGCGTCGTCATACCCTGGAAGTACGGCTTCAAGTCCGCCAAGTCGATCGTCAAGGTCAAATTCGTTGACAAGCAGCCGCACACCACCTGGAACGAGATGGCCTCCAACGAATACGGTTTCTACTCGAACGTGAACCCCAACGTCGATCATCCCCGCTGGAGCCAGAAGACCGAGCGCCGCATCGGAGCCCCCATCTGGAAGCAGCGCCAGCCAACGCTGATGTTCAACGGCTACGGCGATCAGGTCGCGAAGCTGTACACAGCGATGGATCTGCGTAAGAATTTCTAGCGTGTCGAATCGCCCGTTGTCTGATCGTCCATTATTCAATCAGTGGATTGTCGCCCTCAAAGTTCTCGTCCATATAGCCTGCCTTGCCCCCATCGCCTGGCTTGTCGTTCATCTTTTTCAGAACAACCTCGGTCCCGACCCGACCGCCGCGGTTACCTTCTTCACCGGTCGCGGAACCCTCCGGTTGCTCGTGCTCTCGCTCGCCATCACGCCCGTGCGTCGGCTCATTACGCCGCTGACCCCCTCGCTCACATCGATCATCCGCTTCCGTCGCATGCTCGGCCTCTATGCCTTCTTTTACGGGTCCTTGCACCTCCTCACCTATGTCTGGCTCTATGCCGGATTTAGCCTCCAGGCCATGATCGATGACATTACGAAGCGACGCTTTATCACGGCCGGCCTCACCGCTTGGGCATTAATGGTTCCCCTGGCTCTCACTTCTACTACCTGGTCCATCCGCAGGCTGGGCGGCGAAAACTGGAACCGCCTCCACCGACTCGCCTACTTCTCTGCCATCGCGGGAATCGTCCATTACTGGTGGGGAGTCAAGCCGGGCGTTCGAACCCCGATGGCCATTACCCTGGTCCTCTTCGCCCTTCTCATCGCGCGGCCTATCCTGACTTGGTGGCCCCGGCGAAAAATGCCGGCAAATGCATAGCCCTCCGCAACTCGCGCTGTCTGAGACGGGTCTATAGAGTCGTTGAGAATAAGGCGAGGCACGCCGATGCGCCCAAATCTCCTGCTCCTGCTTTCCGCACTGGCGGCGCTTACTGCCGTTGCCTGCCCCGCGCAGGTCAGGAAGTCCCCCCCGACGCAGCATAAGTTCCCTGCAGTTCCATTGCCGCCGCTTACAGACCCCCTCACGGATGAAGAACGCGCCATTCAGATGCTTAACCGCTTCACCTTTGGTCCGCGGCCCGGCGATGTCGAAGCTGTCGTGAAGATGGGCCCCGACGCGTGGTTCGAACAGCAACTCAATCCTGACAGTATTCCTGATCCGGCGCTCGACAAGCGTCTGGCCGACTACCCCTCGCTCTATCTGCCGCCCAATGAACTGCTCGTCCAGTTCCCGTCGAACCAGATCATCCGGCAGATCACCGAGGGCAAACGACCCCAGCCGCCAGACCCCGTGCTCGACGCCGCCTATGAAGTCCTGCTTACCAAATACAGTCGCCGTCAGGCCGAACAGAAGGCCCAGCAGGACCAGAACCAGCCCGAAATGACCCCAGAGATGAGTGACGACCAGAAGGCCGCACGGCGCAAACAGCAGCAGCCCGCCGCCGCGGTGCTCGCCGACGAGGTTCTGGCATTTCCGAAGGGCGAGCGCATCCAGGGTCTCGTCAAAATGCCCGTGGACCAGCGCATCACGCTCACCGAATTTGTGCCCGACCCGCAACGCAGCCTGCTCCTCAACGACTTCACACCACGCGAGAAGGAACTCTTCAACCTTATGGCCGGCGGTCCCGACGGATTGCGCGTCATTGATGGCGAACTACAGCAGGCCAAAGTCCTGCGCGCCATTCTCAGCGAGCGCCAGTTGCAGGAAGTCATGACCGACTTCTGGTACAACCACTTCAACGTCGACATCCGCAAGGAAGCCACCCAGTGGTACACGCCGACTTATGAGCGGGACGCCATCCGCGCCCACGCGCTCGGCAGGTTCCGCGACCTGCTCCTCGCCACCGCGCAGCATCCTGCCATGCTTTTTTACCTCGACAACTGGTCGAGCATAGGGCCGGATTCGTTTGCCGCCGGCAGGCCAAATCAGAAAAAGCAGCAGCGTGGGCTGAATGAAAACTACGGCCGCGAGGTCATGGAACTGCACACCGTCGGGGTAAACGGAGGCTATTCGCAGGCTGACGTCACCAATCTGGCGAAAATCCTCACCGGATGGACCATCGACCAGCCGCAGCAGGGCGGCGGCTTCGTCTTCGATCCCCGCAAGCATGAGCCCGGCGCAAAGCAGTGGTTTGGCCAGAAAGTCTCAGAAGATGGCTACGTCGAAGGCCAGCGCGCTCTCGAATGGCTCGCCGCCCAGCCGCAGACTGCGCACTTTATCTCTTACAAAATGGCCCAGCGTTTTGTCGCTGACGATCCGCCCGAGGAACTCGTCGACCGCATGGCGAAGACGTATCTCTCGACTGACGGCGACATCAAAGAAGTCCTGCGGACGATGGTGCATTCTCCCGAGTTCAACTCGCAGAAGTATTACCGCGTGAAGGTGAAGACTCCGCTCGAATTCGTCGCCTCCGTTTTTCGCGCAACCGATACGAACCCGTCCAATCCGGGCGCTCTCGTAGGATTCATCGGCCGCATGGGTGAGCCCCTTTACCAGATGCAGCCGCCCACCGGATACTCGACCACTGCCGACCACTGGATGAACTCCGCCGCGCTCGTTGACCGTCTTAACTTCTCGCTCCAATTCGCGAACAGCAAGGTCGGAGGCATCAAGTTCGACGCGCCTCGCCTGCTCGCCGAGGGACTCCTCGCCCGAACGGCAACTGCTCCCGCGTCCCTGCATGGCGCGAGCCGGACTCAATCTGTTGTTCTCACTTCGGCCGCCTTGCCCAGCGGTCTGGAAGAAGCTCTAGGTCTGATGGAACAGATGCTGGTCGACGGCAAGGTCTCCAGCAAGATCAACGACGTCATCCACAAGGAACTGGCCAGCGCACAGCCGTCTACGTCGAATGGTTCCAACGACCCCGCGCAAACGCTCAACAGCATGACCGCGTTGATTCTCGGCTCGCCCGAGTTTCAGATGCACTGAGGGCCGGGCGATCTCCGTCAACCATCCAACATACGCGGCGACATCCGGCATCCCGAACTTCGCCCCCGGCACGCGGGCAGTCACTGCATGAGCAAGCGTGAGCCACTCCTCCAGGTACTTCTTTGGGGACCATGTTTTTGGATCGCGCAAGTGGCGCGAGAAAAGATCCACCTCATTGCCAATTGGTAATACTGCAGGCTCGCGCCGAGAGTTCTCGCCAGAAACTCGGCTTCCTCCGCCGCGCGCTCGGGTGTATTGGTTCCCATCCCAATGCCATACAGACACGTCCAGCCAGTCGCCTTCAGAAAGCCCGCCAGGTTGCGGACCGCCTCGGGTGTCACGGCGTAATACTGCGCTTTGGGCTCGCCTTCGATGACGCGGGTCTGCCGATGCTCGGGTTCGGGCGGGTTGGGAGCCGGTTTCCACCAGACAAACTCACTGATGTTGCCTCCCAGGCGCAGCACGCCCCGAGACGTCAGACCTTTGAACGCGCGGATCAATCCGATATCCCTCGCAGAGAAGGAACTCGGGTCCGCCAGTTACTTGCACCTCATATGAAAGGCCGATAAAGTCGGCAGGCATGTGGGGTCCTGTGGCCTCGGCGGGGAGCTTGAGGGCGACCCGGGCTCCCGCTCCCTGCGCACGAAGGCGGGTTGCGGCAAGAGAAAGGGCTGCGCTGGTGAGGAATCTGCGTCGGCTGATCGAGGTCATCGTACTGAAAGTGTAATCGGGGGCGCGAGTATTGGGTTTTCGTTCCCCAATCGGTCCACCTATCGGGGCCGCCATGTTCCGGTCTAACGGCCAGAGCCAAATTCGCGTCGCGAGTTGAATGATGGCCCGGATGCTTAACCCCATCCACAGCGACCATCGCGGGAGTCCGCTGACTCCAAACCTTTTCATGATCGATTGACACAGGAGACCTTCGCGAGGAGTATTCTGCTAACGGTTCGAAGGTGGTGGCGTTATTCACTCCTGAGCAGATCAGGAAGATTCTGGCCCTGCCGGATATCAGATTTTGCTTAGTGGCCTTCGTCGGACGACGAGCAGCATCAAATTTCTGCAAATTTCTCCAAGAGACCCACACCAAAGGGAGATTGAATAGGTACTTCCCACTTACGATCGATTTTGTGGGTCAGGGCGAGCCGCAGACCGAATGCCGGAACGACAGCTCAAGGAACGGCATGCAGTTCAACACCGGTGCTGCCAGCCTGTCTTGAGAAGTAGCCGCCGCGATTCGATGAAGTGATCGATTTGACCAAGACCAACCTTATGCGCTAATGCGCGCATTACAACTCAGGAGAAGTGGAAATGAACACGCAATTGCAATCGACAGCCAGCGAAACAGTTCTTCAGGTCTCCCTTTCCGGGCTCGACCTGATCAATTCGCCCCGTCTGAACAAGGGAACCGCCTTTTCCGATCGTGAGCGCGACGTATTTGACCTGCACGGCCTGCTGCCGTCGCACATCGGGACTCTGGATGAACAGGTCGGGCGTCGGAAGAAGACTTTGGCTGCGCAGCCGACCCCATTCGATAAATACAGCTTCCTCCGCGACCTACAGGACACCAACGAAACGCTCTTCTATGCACTATTGGTTCGCAATGTGGAGCAGATGCTGCCTCTGGTGTACACGCCGACCGTGGGCGAGGGTTGCCAGCGTTTCAGCGAGATATGGAGGAAGCCACGGGGTGTGTTTCTCAGCTATCCGAATAAACACCGTATCGCTCAAATCCTGGGACATTCCCGTTATGACGATGTGAAATGCATTGTGGTCAGCGACGGCGAACGGATTCTAGGACTTGGCGATCAGGGCGCAGGTGGCATGGGCATTCCGATCGGGAAAATGGCGCTTTACACCGCGCTTGGCGGGATTCATCCAGAAAATTGCCTTCCCATTCTGCTCGATGTGGGAACGGATAACGAGGAGCGGCTTAACGACCCGATCTATATCGGATGGCGGAACAAGCGCGTGCGCGGTCAGGAGTACGATGACTTCGTCGAAACCTTTGTCTCCGCTGTGAAAGCGCGCTGGCCGCACGTTCTGTTGCAGTGGGAAGACTTTGCCGGCTCGAATGCCGCGCGTCTTCTGGCTCGCTACAGAGACCAGCTGTGCACCTTCAACGATGACATTCAGGGCACAGCAGGTATCGCAACCACGACTGTAATCTCCGCGATCAACGTGACCGGCATTCCACTGGAGCAGCAGAAGATGGTGGTCGTGGGTTTCGGAAGCGCTGGGATTGGGATTACCAACCTGCTGGCACAGTTCATTCAGGACAAGGGTCTCTCCGAAAAGGAGGCACACGGTCGCTTCTACGCGATCGATCGCTATGGTCTGATTACAGAAAATGGCAAGGACGTGCGCCCCGAACAGATGCCCTATGCACGCCCGGAACAGGAAGTGCATGGCTGGGGGCAATCAAATGGAGAAATCACACTTCTTGATGTGATCCGCAACGCGAAGCCTACAGTGCTCATCGGAGTGTCGGGCCAGGCGGGAGCTTTCACCGAAGAGGCAGTACGTGAAATGGCGAAGCATACGCCGCGCCCTGTCATTTTTCCCCTGTCGAACCCCACTTCGCGTAGCGAAGCGACTCCCCAGGACCTGATGAAGTGGACCGATGGCCGGGCACTCATCGGCACCGGCAGCCCATTTGAGCCAGTGGATATAGGCGGGAAGAAGGTGCACATTGCCCAGACCAATAACTCGTACATCTTCCCCGGGCTCGCACTCGGAATCATTGCCTCAAAAGCGCGACGGGTTACCGACACGATGGTCAAGGCGGCAGCTACGGAATTGATACGTCACTTACCCACGCTGAAGGACAAGCAGGCGAGCCTTCTTCCGCCAATTTCGGAAGCGCGTGAGCTTGGCCGCGTCATCGCACAGGCGGTGGGAAGGCAGGCAATCAAGGATGGTCAGGCACAGGTTGAGGGCGAAGAGGCTCTGAACCGCGAACTGGAAGCAAATTTCTGGGAGCCGGGATACGTACCATACGAACGCAAGGCGTGAGTCGCTCGCAAAGCGTCACGACCCGAAATAAGGCGTCCATGAGTCAATCGGGCATTCGGATAGAAAGGGATTCTCTGGGCGACGTGGCGGTGCCCGCCGGCAAACTCTGGGGCGCACAGACGCAACGCTCGCTCGAGCACTTCAGCATCGGAACAGATCTGATGCCGCGGGAGATGATTGCCGCCTATGCCATCCTGAAGAAAGCCGCTGCCAATGCAAACCATGCAGGTAAGCACCTGGACGATCAGCGCCACGCGTTGATCGTTCAGGTGTGTGACGAGATCCTGGCCGGGCAGCATCAGGACATGTTTCCGCTGCATGTGTGGATGACGGGGAGCGGGACACAATTCAACATGAACGTAAACGAGGTCATTTCAAACCGCTGCTCCCAGCTCGCGGGCACGCCCCTGGGGAGTAAGCAGCCCGTTCATCCCAATGACCACGTGAACATGTCGCAGTCTTCCAACGATTCGTTTCCATCGGCCATGAACATTGCAGTAGGGATCAACGTAAAGTCGCGGCTCATTCCGGCCGCGCGGTCTCTGCACGATGCAATCGCCGCGAAGGCCGAGGAATGGGACGACATCGTCAAAATTGGCCGGACGCATATGCAGGATGCGACGCCCCTGACGCTGGGACAGGAGTGGTCGGGTTATGCCGGCATACTCTCAGATGACGTGGAGCGGCTGGAGGACGCCCTCAAAGGCATTTATCAGCTGGCGCTGGGCGGGACCGCGGTGGGCACCGGCCTCAACGCGGCTCCGGGTTTCGCCGAGGCGGCAGCGGCAGAGATTGCCACCCTCACTGGCCTGCCGTTTATCACCGCCGCGAACAAGTTCGCGGTGCAAGGCGCTCACGATGCTCTCGTGCAACTCTCCGGCACGCTACGCACCCTGGCCGTGTCCCTCTATAAGATCGCCAATGACATTCGGCTCATGTCCTGCGGCCCGCGTGCAGGATTCGCCGAGTTGTTGATCCCGGTAAACGAACCCGGCTCCTCGATCATGCCTGGTAAGGTAAACCCAACGCAGGCAGAAGCACTCGCCATGGTCGCAGTACAGGCGATGGCTAACGATGTGGCTGTGGGTTTCGGCGGTGCTGGAGGCTATTTGGAAATGAATGTGTACAAGCCTCTGCTCATCTTCAACATCGCTCAATCGATCACCCTGCTCACAGACGGAAGCACAAACTTCCGCAAATTTCTCGTCGAGGGGACAAGGCCGAACCGGAAGAAGATTCAGGAATACGTAGACCGTTCTTTGATGCTCGTGACTGCGCTATCGCCCATTATTGGCTACGACAAGGCGGCGAAAATTGCTCACTATGCGTTGGACAACGACCTGACACTAAAGGCTGCGGCTTTGAAGCTCGGCTATGTGAGCGAAGAAGAGTTCAATCATGTTGTTGATCCGGCAAAGATGGTCAAACCGAATATAGCGACCGCCAATTAGGGCGAGCCGCCGCCTGATTGCTCGCGCCGTTTGCGAGATCTCTCAACACCGGCGCGAGACAGCGGTTAGCCTCGGGCAAATGAAGAGGCCAGCTTTCGCTGGCCTCAAGTGGCGGAATCAAGTTCTGCTATTGGCAGGAACTTCGCGCGTTCTAGCCTGACCTTCCTTGCCGCATTTGCATGATGCGCTGTGGACTATCCGATCAGAAAAAAGAGCGCGCCGGGCATCGCCCGACGCACTCGTAGGCCTAACTCGCAAATATTTATTTCTTGATTTTCGCTCCCTTCTTCTTGCCGGTTACGCCCTGTATGAAGGGCAAACCGTTTGGTTCGCCAAAGCCGGTGACATTGTCCCAACCCTCTCCAACAGTCAGAGAAGTGTCGGCGCCAAATGTGATCGCGAAAGCATCGTGGAGGTTGTGAAGATTTGTTCTAGCAGCTAGAAAATTCGTTTGTGCTACGGGGGGTCTGGCCCGCGAAGAGCGCATTTGTCGAAAAGAATGTGGATCCATTCTGGTCGACGATAGTGCCTGAGAGACTGTCGGTCGAGAGGTCGGAAGTATCGATCACATCTGTGATCTCCCCTTTTTTCAGCCGGGCCACTACAGGTGCTGCAAAACCGAGAGGCTTGCCATCGTATTGGCTCGCAATTGCCTAGATGGCAGAGAAGATCGGGGTCGCCAGACTTGTCCCGCCGACACCGGCCTCTGCTGATCGAACACCACCGGATGTTACAACCACGGGAACGCCAGTCTCCGGATCTGCGTCTGCAGACACGTCAGACACTTGACGGCCATTGCCGGAAGGGGCTGTTGCCATGCAGGCTTGGCAAAAACTGGCTTTCACCACCTCCGGCACCGAATTGAAAGCCCTCGCTAGACGGTGGACGCCCGCCTCGTCGATTGCAGGAGACGTAATGTATCCATGCGGAAGCCTCGGGACTTTTGCAAAGCGCTTGCCTCGCAGTTGAAACAGACCGTAGTCGGAAAGGGCGACGGCGATGCCGCCGTCCGTATCGACGAAACCCCGCACCTGGCCGCGCTTCAACCCCTCTTTCACGCTGAAGCGCTCGAAGCGGCCATCGCGCCCACGTGCAACTCCGTCTTCGAGCGACCCGACCCAGATGTCATTCTGTTTGTCCTCAAACACCGCGTCGTACTGGTTTTCGCCGCGCGGCAGGCCGTCTTCTTCCGTGTAAGTCGTGAACACGCCATCGTGCAGTCGTTGCAGTCCAGCGATGGTGCCGATCCAGATGTCGTGCGTGTTGTCTTCAAAAAGGACGCGCGCATCGTTACTGGCCAGGCCATCTTTCGTCGTCAGCAAATCTGCCTTGCCGCCCACCGTGCGGCTTATGCCATGAAGACCGCCGCTGGCCATCCACAGATTGCCCCTATGGTCCGTGAGCAGCGAAACAAAGTTGTCCAATCCGGGCGATGGGACAGACTCAAAACGTGTGCCGTTGAAGCGAACCAGATGGTGGCCGTCTCCCGCGTAGACGCTTCCGAAAGAATCTGCGTAGAGGATCGTAGTTCCCGCGGCGAAGAGACCGTCGGCCTCTGTGTACCGATGGACGATCTTTCCTCCGCGCAGCGCAAACACGTTCTTATTGCTTGCGACCCAAAGCGTCCGGTCCGTGCCTTCCGCGATCGCGCTCACAGCGGAAATAGAGCAGGCAAGGAACCCATGCCCATCCACGTGAAAAAGACCGTCGTACGTCACCACCCACACTCCCCCGGCCGAGATCGGCAAGAAGATCGCCGGCCGCGTATCGTTGTGCGCCGGCCTGGTTTGCAACCTGGGTGAATTTTCCGTTCGCGTAGTGGCTCAGCCCGCTCGAGGAGGCGATCCAAAGGCTTCCGTCGCGGTCTATCGCAAGACCCGTCGTGCGGTCTTGCAGGCTGAAGCAATCGTCACCGCCGGAAAAAGTTGTGAAATGCAGTCCGTCAAAGCGGGCCAACCCGCCCAACGTACCGATCCAGAGAAATCCATCGGGCGTTTGCTCTATTGCCGTGATGAAGTTCTGCGGAAGGCCCTGGTCGGTTCTCCACGTGGTGAGCGCGTAGTGTCTCACCTCTTTGGTCGTCACCGCCGATGACACCGTCACGAAGTGCGACAGCGCCAGACACAAAAATGGAACATTCAGCGCTCGTGGGTCGTAGAATCTTATTCCCAGTCCACGTAACGCTGTCACGCCAGCCCCGTACGTCATACCAACAAATGCGTGGTCAGGTCCAGGGTGCAGAAATCTGCCAGGCACACAGCGCCTGGATTGACGGCATTGCCGGCGCTGTCACATGGGGTAATGAAAAACTGGCACACCAGCGTCGGGTGCGTGGCAGCATCCCCGGGCGTCAGCGTGACGGTCAGGAAGCCGTAGGGCTGATTGTTCTGGTTGGTCCCGTCAGCATAAAACTCAATCATCACCGTGGCATTCTTTGGAGCGCTCAGACCCTTCGGCGGAGTCCCTTGAGTAAACAGGTTGAACGGAGCTGCGGGAAAACCCGTGCCCGTACCTCCCGCGCACAGCGTGGCCATCAACTCCAGTTGCGTGTGCCCGCCGCACCCCACCACGAAGCACGGCACCTGCTGCACGGGATTGCCGTGGCTGTCGTTGTAGCTCAGAGTGATCCGCTGATACAAGTGGGCGTGCGCAGAAAAGATAGCATCCGGTATCTGGCCGCTCTTCGCGAAAGCCTCCTGCAGCACCATGCCGATCGGAACGGCGTGTTTGTAGTCGTTATCGTTGCCGTACGTGGGATTGCCGCGCTGGTGGAAGTCGAGTGTGCCGTTGTACGGCGGGTAGTGCAGCGCCAGCAGAATCGCGCGCGGAGTGCCGCTCGCATTCTGCGCCTTGCAATAGCTGAGCTGGTCCACCAGCCACTTGTACTGCGGCCCGTCCTTCGGATGTTTATGTTTCTTCGGGTCGTCCAGCACGCCGCCGTTGGACACATTCGTGTACAGGCCGATGATCCATGCCAGCGGAGTGTCGAGGCGCCAGTACGGATAGGGCAGCGTCGATTCCGTACGCGTGTCGGTCTTATTGTCCGGCGAAACCGCGCCCGCTGTCCCGCACATGTTCTGCTCGAAATGCGCGATTTCTGTATCCGACCCTTTCCCCGCGTTTCCATCGTGATTGCCGGCGATGGCAAAAATGGGCAGCGGCCCGTTGCCGTCGACGTAAGCCGTGTATTGCGCGTAGAACTGAGTGTTCCAGAGCCCACCCGTCATGGCATGCCCGCTCGTCGTATAAGCAATGTCGCCCAGGTGGTAGAGGAATGACGGAGCCACCGCCGGGCTGACCGCTTTGGCAATCTGCGACACCATACCGCCTGCCACCGCCAGCCCCGGTCTGGTGCGGCCCGGATCGCCCGAGCATCCCACCAGGTGAAACGTCATACTGCCTTCGCTCGATGGAGTGAAGACGAAATTCGTCGCGGCTGGAACCGGATTCGGAAGCGTCGTCCAGGTGCCTTTTTCGATGCATGCTCCGTTGGGATTGCTCTTGGCCAGGGTGGTACCTGTTGTGCTCATTCGTTCTCCGTTCACCGGGGGCAAATATACCACCTCGGCCGTCTGAACGACCGGCACTCCGGGTACCGGTAGGTTCAATGCTGGTCGATTTTCGGACGTATGCTTGTAAACGGAATCGTCATTTCAACCGCGGCAAGATAACTATGCGCGGATCATTGAAGGAGATTGAATTGAACATGTCCACTCTTGGCGTTCTTTTCGGCAAATCGATCTTCGCCTTGGCTCCAGGAAATGTCTTTTGGACGTATTTCGCGGGAGGCGCGATTTTGGTGGCAGGCCTCTTTGCAGCCAGGAAGGAAATGTCGGTGGCGCGCGGGCAAGACAGGATTGTGACCTTGGGCCGCTTGTTTTTTGCTCCCCCTCTGGCCGTTTTTGCTGCACAGCACTTCACAAACACCAAATCCGTTTCCCTCCTCGTTCCCTCATGGATTCCAGCACCTTTTTTCTGGACTTATCTTGTTGGCACTGCTCTGGTAGCCGCAGCCTTAAGCATCGTAGTGAAGAAACAAGCGCGATTAGCGGCCATACTGCTGGCGTTTATGCTGATTCTGTTCGTGCTGCTGCTGCACATTCCCAACATAGTGGCCCATCCCAGGGATGTACTCACGTGGGCGTTTGCGTTCAGAGATCTGGCTTTCAGCGGTGGAGCACTGGCTTTAGCGGGAACTCAAACCGACAAGTGGCAAGCCCAAGGTACGAGTACGCTCATAGTCGTTGCGCGAATTTTTGTTTCCCTGGCCGCCATCTTTTTCGGTGTGGAGCATTTCCTGCATCCCGATTTCTTGCCCGCCGTTGATCTCGATAAACTTACGCCACCGTGGATTCCGGGGCGCGCACTTTGGGCTTACCTTGCGGGTACCATTTTTATCCTGGCGGGGACAAGTCTGGCAGTGAACCTCAAGCCACGATTGGCGGCAACATGTCTCAGTATCATGGCTCTTACCTTGCTCTTGTCTATCTACGTTCCTATGGTGGTTTCCGCTCCGTCCGACATAGATAACGGACTTGACTATTTCGTAAGCACTCTGGCCTTCAGCGGAGCTACTTTGTTTCTGGCGGCCGCTATGCCCAAAAAGACCGTACGAAAAGACCATACCAATGGATGAGAAGACTTCCCTCGTATGCCGGGAAGAAACCAAACCCGGTCTTGCAGTCGGACCGCTGAGTAAGCGAGTGGTCTGCGCAGAGTTGCACGCGAACTGAGCTATGGAAAAGACCCGGCGTTCCATGAATACGGAAGATTGGTTCGCGCAAGCCGATGGATAGGATTCGCCGACCAATTGCGGAACTTCATCGGGACTCTTTCAAAGCAGCAAATAATCAGCTGGCGGCTGCTGAGAGTCGCCGAGACACCGCCGGGGCTCTCAGTTCATTTTCTGAGGAACCTTGCGGAACACTCTATCAAATATCCCTAGGACAAGGTCTACCGATTCCTCGATGGCGTGAATTGTAGGATTACTCGAACGTTCACTACTTCTCTCTGGCTAGCCGTTGTTTCGAGGCTCTCGGT
>Ga0210386_10000068_pt1 | contig 74540 bp, 55 predicted proteins | sample IncBWH32OmetaG_FD_160091 | JGI IMG/M metagenome (GOLD analysis project Ga0210386, IMG submission 160091) | Forest soil microbial communities from Barre Woods Harvard Forest LTER site, Petersham, Massachusetts, United States - Inc-BW-H-32-O ...
AAATTGCGTCAAAACCTTCATCGCGAAGGATTTCCACGACCGTTTCAGCGATCAGGGACTCATCATCGACCACCATGATTTTGACCCGCTTGCCGAAGCCAGCCGATCCGCGGTTGTCTTCCAGGGAATTCACTCCCTCAGGATTACGTTTCGAATCCCCAAATAGAGGGAATGGGTAAACGTTCGGAATCTGCCGATTCTGAATCATAGGATCACCGTATTGTGGATGTTCTTCGTGCAAGCCGGGCTTATATTCTAATTCGTCAAAGCGCGTTCAGGCAAGAAGACTGAAAAAGCTGTCCAAGTCTTTCCCGGTTCAACACTGCTGCGCACCTGCAGCGTTCCGTGGTGCTTTTCCACCAAGCCGTGTACCAGCCAAAGACCCAAGCCGGTTCCGGTATCTTTTTTTGTAGTGTAGAAAGGCTTGAAAATTTTCTGGCGGTCCGACGGCAAGATCCCTGTGCCATTATCGAGGAAGGTGATACGAACACCACGTTCCGTAATAATTTCCCAGCGGCAGGCGTTGGACGCCCTGATTCGAAGCACACCCGCTTCGGGGAGCGCATCGATTGCATTGGCGATCAGATTCGCGAAAATCTGACGGATTTCTCCCGGATACGCGACGATCTCAATCTCGTTTCCTGAATCGCAAATGAGAGTGATGCGCTTGAACTCGATTTTTCTGGAGTATAGGAACAGAACTTCGCGCAGAATTTCTGAAATATTGACTTTTGCGGGTGAGGCGCTGTCTCGATAGAAGCCCAAAGTATTCTTGGTGATTTGGGCAATGCGATCGAGTTCGTCATCAGCCAAACGCAAATATCTTTCTGAATTCGCAGGCTGCTTTCGCGCCAGGTAAATCAAGTTGGTCACGGATTCCAGGGGATTATTGATTTCATGGGCAATACTTGCCGCCAGGCGTCCGGTGGCCGCGAGTTTTTCGGTTTGGCGAAGATTTTCTTCCGATCGAAGTTGTTCGGTGATGTCGGTATTGGTGCCGAACCATCTCACGACCTGACCTTGTGCGTCTCGAATAGGGACCGCCCGCGTGAGAAATTGCCGGAAGTTGCCGTCAGCGCCGCGCAACGGAAAAATCATCTCAAATATCTCCCCTTTGGCGAGGGCTTCGCGCCACTTCGAGAGAACTTCTAAAAGTTTTTGCGAATCGTGAACCTGCTGCCATCCCCAACCTGCCATCTGTTCCGGAGTGGTCCCTGTATAATCGTACCAGCGCTGGTTGTACCAGGTCAGGTTCCCTTCCGGGTCTCCCATCCATGCCATTTGATGAATGGAATTGGCCAGCGTTCGAAATTCCTCTTCCCGTGCCTGCAGCGCGGTGTCACGGTTTTGAATCTCGGTGAGCATTTCGTTGAATTCATCGACCAGAACCGCGACCTCGTCACGGTCTGGTGGCACCGGAATTCGAACGGAATAATCCTTCTGCTGCGAAACTAGTTTTGCTGTATCCGCCAGCGCCAGAATCGGCTTTGAAATGGAACTTTGCGAAATTCGCGAAAGTGTTAATGCCGCGACGAGTGAAGCTCCTAAAATCGTTAGCAATATGATGCCATAGCTTCTGAGGCGGTCGTTCACCGCGCCGAGGTCTGAACGGATGAGGACAAAGCCTACTTCTTTGCCTTGAAACACGATTGCGCGAGCCAGTGAAAACTCACCATTCCCAAAATTAACGAGTTCACTTTTAACTGTATCAAGAGGCGGCAGATGAGGTGGCTGAGACGCGTGATCGCGCCAGTAACCTGCCAGGAAATCGCCGCTGGCCGAATAAATTCCGGCGTAGGTAATGTGCTGCGAGGCACGCAAGGCTGACAATGTAATTTCCGCGGACTTTGCGTCGTTGAAAATTAAGGGAGAAACTGAATTCGAACCGATGATCTGGGCTTGGATGGAAGTATTGGTTACAAGGTTTGTACGAAATGTGACCAGGTCCGACGCAAAAAAAGCGACTGAGGCCAGCAAAAGCGCTCCGCCGCTGACCAGCATGTTCATTGCTGTCAGTTTCCTGGAAAGCGAATTCCTGAATATCTTCGTCATGGAGTAGCATTTTCCGCCGGCGAATCTTTTTTCACAGCGCTGGCGACTTTCAGCAACTGGGAGCTGAATGTCAGCCCCGCTTTATCAGCCGCTGAAAGGTTTACCTCGAACCGAACCTTGCTATCCTGAATTACGAATTGGATCATTCCGCCGATCAGCGAAAAATTTGCAATATCGCTAACGGTCAAAATACTATTTTTACCCAGCGAAGACAGAATCTGTTTCGCGCGAGCAGCTTCGGAAGTAGCAATAAAAAGGATTTGGCATTTCGCCGCTTCCTGAACGTCAGTGATACGCCGCGCCACCATGGTTTTCTGTTCAATTTTTTCCCCGACGAGAACGTCATCAAGGGCTGCGCCAAACGGATCATGGCCTAGCACGCAAATAACGAAAGAATCTTTATTTTCCTCCCTCGGCGGCCATTGCACAAATTTGCTGAAATTATAAAGGTAGACGGCTTTAATCTGGTATTCCTGCGGTTTGGGTTGTTGTGCAAAAACGGAAGGCGATAAGATCACGTATCCGGCTAGATTTAATGCGAGCAACGCAATTTTCGCCCGCCTGACTTTTTCAAGTCTGAGAGGCGTTAAGAATAGAACGAATCCGGAAAAAGGGTTGAGTGGCCTCAATTCCCTGAGCTTCTCCACACTATTTTTCCGTAAACATTACGACGGATCGCGACATTCGGCCCGGGATCGCTCGCATACTCGACGTGGTAAGGTTGAAAAAGGTTACTCCCCACGGCGGACAATTCGAGATGATTTCCGACTTTCCAACCCAGGCGCGCGTCGGCGGTGGAATAAGCATGGATAGCAAAAGCAGGCAGAGCGCTTACATAACGGAAAGTCAAATCGAAAGTCACTCGCTTGGGAAGATCAAGCGAGGATTGGGTCATTACCTGATTTTGCGGACTGGCCCCCACTATTCCAGGCGCAGAACCAATATCCAACGAGCCCGGATTTTTCTTCAGTACCATGTGAAGGAATGAATACGATCCCTTCAAGGTCCAAAAACTAGCTGGCTTCCATTCAGGAACGATCTCTCCACCGATCGTGGACCCCTCCAGGCCATTTCCAAATTCGGCGGGAAGCAAAAGGTGGGGCGGGGGCGGAACGTTTTCAAGGAATCGTGCACCGATGATGTCTTCGCTGAACAAATTATTATACTGGTTAAAAAATCCAGCAACATCGACGTAAAGACTTTTTCCAATCAAACGGCGAAAGCCCAATTCGTACCCGTTCAATAATTCGGATTTAAAGTTTGGATTGCCATTGAACCGCGCAAAAAAAGGCGTACCGTCGGGCTGTATATTGATGAACCCGGAAAGAAAAAAATCTCTTTCCGCATCCGAGGGCGTGCGGACGGCGCGAGTCACCGCCGCCCAGAAAGTCTCTGTGTCCGTTGGAGTCCAAATCAAACGCCCGCTGGGCTCAGGTTCGACATTCGTGTAATTCGTGAGCACAAGTTTCGTGCCAATCTCAGCAGCCAGGCGATTGGGAATCAGCGTGATTTTGTCCTGAATAAATGCGGTGTACAGCTGATCCGTTCGGAAAGCGGGGCTGAAATATAGGCCTGGGGTAATTTCCAGTTCGTGCCCCTGGCTGGCGCGCGCGCCCAAGCCAAAAGAAATATGATGGCGCGAACCCAGATGGAACCGCTGCAAATAATCTACGTCAAATGTGTTCCGCAGGTCGCCGAAATTCGGCTCGCGACGATTGGTCCGATCGTAGTAAACCTGAAGTTGAACATCGTTATCTTCGCTGAATGTTCTCGTCCATCGACCCAATATATTTCCACCGGATAGATATTCCGTACCAGTGACGGTCTGCGTATACGGAGGGGTATAGTTCGTCAGGTTTACGGTTTCGCCCGCTCCCTCGTCGTAAATGTCACCTTGGAAAGTGAAGGAATCGCGTTCGTTTTTCTTCCAGTCTAATCGGAACCCGCTCTGGGCAGCACGCCAGCGATCGTAGTTTTGAGCGTCGAAATGATATTCAGGCCCGCGAACAAAACCCTTGCCGTAGATTCGGTAATCTAGCCCCTTCCCATTACTGCCTCCGTATCGCGCACTTATAAAGCCTTGCTCAAAGTTTCCGCCGCCTGCAGAAACCAGCAAACCCTGCGTATCCTTGCTTTTCTTGGTAATAATGTTAATCACGCCGTTTACTGCATTCGGTCCCCAAATCGTGCCGCCAGGTCCACGAATCACTTCGATCCGGTCGATATCCTCCATGACCGTGTCTTGCACTTCCCAATAGGTGCCGGTCAACAATGTGCTGTAAACGCTGCGTCCGTCCATCAGCACGAGCACGGAACGGGAAAGACGGCTGCCAAATCCGCGAATTCCAATCGACCATTTGTTGGCATCAATGCGAGCGACTTCCACTCCAGGAGCGAGCCGCAGAGCATCCGGAATGGTCGTTGCTCCCGAGCGCTTGATGTCCTCCTGCGTAATAACATAAATTGCTGCCGGCGTGTCCCACACGTGCTCGGGAGATTTTGATGCGGTGCTGACCTCAATATTCCCAAGTTGTTCGAGGCTGAGTTGTTTGAGGTTGCCTTGCGAGTCCTGTGCGCCGGGTGGAGTCGTTGAGTCCAGGGCAAAGGCCATGTTTGGGCTGTTGAGGAAAAAGAGGAGCATCGAGGCCCGCAAGCAGGCTTGTATCACATTCGTTCGCATCCCGATGAATTACCTCCGACAAAGTAATTTTCGCGATTGCTTCGCCCACAAACTCACAAACCCTTGATGAACTTCATGTGCTGAATTTCATAAGGCGCATATTTATCTAGCTTTTTTATGAAAACGAATTACTGAGGAGCACCCTCTTGCAAAAACTTGTTTAGCCCGTCCGCCGCTCAAGTAAAGATTTGATCGTAATCAGCAGCTGCTCGGGGCGATTGTTACCCTTCAGCAACCATTCGTCGATGACGCCAGTTGTCTCTCCCGGAAAATCAGGCAATCCGGATAGAACGACAATTGGCACAGACGGGTCTAACTCTTTAATCATCGAAGCGACTGCCGTACCTTTCATTCCAGACATCCAGTAGTCGAGGATGACGGCGTCTACTTTTTGGGACTTGAACAGATTGATACCTTCAGGGCCGGAGCGAGCCTCAATCACATGATGGCCAGCGGATTCCAGCAAAAGCTTACGCGCAAACATGCCGGTAGCTTCGTCATCGATGCACAGAATGGTAGCGGAGCCATCGGATCGGTCCAGATGCACAGGTCGATCCGCAGGTGTTTCCTTCTGTGGTTCATCCGGTAGAGAATCATCCCGCGAAGCGCTTTCTTGAGGGGTCGGCAGTGCCGCTATGACGACCGTACCGTTTCCATTTGATTCGACGTCCAGACGTCCGCCAAACTGTCTCAAGCGTTCGCGCATGCCGCGGATACCAACACCGAAACTATCCCCAGAGGATATTTTTTCGGTAACGTCCGGAGAAATCCCGCTGCCCTCGTCTCTGACTTTAAGAACGATCTCTAGAGGAGTGCGATATAAGCTGACTTCGGCGGTCGGACTGCCGGAATGGCGATGGATATTGGTCAGGCACTCTTGCACGATCCGAAATAGCGACAGCTCAACGTCACGCGGCAATTTGCCCAAATCAGGCGCCAGGTCCAAATGGACTGCAATGTTGCTGCGTTCCGAAAAACCGCCCAAATACCATTGCAGAGCCGGGGCCAAGCCGATTTCGTCCAGTAGTGGAGGATGCAGAAGGTATGACATCGTACGGATATCGCGCAACGCTTCTTCAATCAGGCTTTCGATTTCTTCCGCCACTTTGGCAGTTTCTTCGCTGAGATTTCCCTTTTCTGCAATCAGCTTCGGGACGCTCATGGTCATGGCGGCGAGTAATTGTCCAACGCCATCGTGCAATTCCCGCGCGATGCGGCGCCGCTCCTCATCCTGTGCTTTCAGGAGGCGAACAGAAAGGCTGCGAAGTTCATTTCTGGCCTTCAACAATTCTTCTGTACGTTTGGCAACGCGAGCTTCAAGAGCGACCTCAGCTTCTTTCCATTGCTGTATGTCCAGATTTATTCCTGCCCAATATTGAATATTACCGAAAGGGTCTCGAATCGGGGCTCCGCGAGAAAGTATGTAGTGCCAACCGCCACCCAGGCGTTTAAAACGATGTTCACGTTGCCAGAATGTTCCACGACGGACGCATTCCTGCCAGGCATCCATGGTGGCTTGGGCATCTTCGGGGTGAAGCACATTCGTCCATCCAGACTCGGAGTACTCCTGCTGCGTTAAACCGATTAATGTGAGGAACGACGAACTTGCATAAATGTTTTTTCCATCGGTATTGCAAATCCAAACGCCATAGTCAATGGACTCGCCAATCGCATGGTAGATCCTTTCACTTTGTTGCAATGCTTCTTCGGTTTCCCGCCGTTTGGTGTCGTCGCGAAAACTGACCACAATTCCCTTGATTTTACCGTCCATCCTGAGGGGTGAGGAACTGCACACTATGGGGAAAGAGCTACCGTCTTTACGAATAAAATTATCTCCAAATTCATGAAGTTCAAGGCCATCCTGCAGGACGCGCAGGCTCGGACAATCCTCTTTAGGAAAAGACGTGCCGTCCGGATATTTGTAATGGGCAATCTCGTGAATGTTTTTTCCACACAGGTCATTGGCAGTCCACCCCAACATTTTTTCTGCGGATGGATTGATATAAGTTACGCAACCGTTCAAGTCCAGGGTGTACAAACCTTCGGCGAGATTGTTCATCGCGGAGCGAAAACGTTCCTCACTTTCGCGAAGGGCCAACTCGTAAGCAGCGCTGCGTTGAAGAATCTCCCGAAAATCAAGAGGTCGATGCTCTTCTCCGGTTAATACTGGTTTAACAAAAATTTCGCGATTTTTGGCTTTTGAAATCGCCGTAAGCAAGTCAGCGGAGATTGCAGACTTAACGACGTATCCACACGCGCCGGCGTTAAAGGCCTGACGCATCATTTCGGGGGCTTCGTGCTGGCTGACAATTACTACTTCCACATCGGAAAAAATGCGCTTAATTTCTCGCGTGGCATCCAGGCCATTCAGGCGGGGCATACTGACATCCATCACAATAATATCGGGATGGAGGGCTTTTGTTTTTTCGATGGCGTCATAGCCATCCACAGCTTCGCCGCAGAGCGTGATGGAGGGCTCAGTGGTAAGTACGGAACAAATTCCGCGTCTTACCAGCTCATGGTCATCGACTACGAGAATTCGCATCGTTCTTATTCCCGGAACGAACACAAGGCCTAAACCAATAGAAGGGGATGTCGAGGCATCCCACGGCCTATTATGTCGAACTCTCTCCTATGACGTTTCGGTCTGCATAATAGGGGCTGCAATTCCTCATCTCCATAGGGTATTTACCTGATTGCGGTCAGTTCACAAAGTCCCGGCATAGAACCACTCCTGGTGAAGAAGTTGATGTACCTACAGATATTAAGAGGAAATGTTACAGAAAGCCATTGATCGCAAAGGAATTTACGGACTGATATTTTTGGTTGCGTACGGATGAAGTCGCGACCATGAATTTTGGATGACACGGAGGAGAGATGGCTAAATACGGTGCTGCCTCAAAAAAGTCAGTAGAAAGCGCGTTGCACAGAGAGAAAAAAGGAACCCTTCGATCTGGCAAAGGTGGAAAAGGCGGGCGGGTAAAGAGCAGGAAGCAAGCGATTGCCATCGGACTATCAGAGGCGCGAAAAAAGGGAGCAAAAGTTCCCAGGAAATCATCAAGCAGCAGATAATCCAGTTACCTGGGCATTCCAATTGTAGTTTGAATGAGGCAGGAGGTAATTCCCGACATTAAAACCAAATGTCAGCTTATTTATATTCCAGCACCGAATTTTCCTCCAACCATTAAGTATCTTTAAAGTGTGTATCCTAAGCGTAATAAAGGATAACAACTATCCAAATACTGGGTTTAGCGTATAGATTTGATTTTGTCCCTGAATTAAGTATTAACCCACCTAAAGTAAACTATTCCTCTTAATGGACTTAAGGTGTTGACCATATGATTAGCACATATCAAAGTCCCACTAGATCAAAACCAACATCCACATTCAAAGCCAAAGGGCGCGTTTTAATTGCCTGCGAAGATAGTCAAGCGGCAGATGAACTTGTGGCAATTTTAAAGAAGGCCAACCTGAGGCCGGAATGGGCCAAGGATTTCACATCAGCATGTAAGTTACTTAAAACAGGCAAGTTTCATGTGGTCTTTGCTACACCGAGGGTCTCTGGCGATTCCTGGCAAAAGTTGATGGATTTTGCACGCGGTAGAGGGCAGGCCTTATCTTTTGTCATCGTCGCTCGGTCATTTGATTTGAGCGACTGGGCCAGTTGTCTGAAGTACGGCGCATTTGAAGTCCTCGATTCGATCAGTGAAATATCCCGCGTTGGTGACGTAGCAACGCAGGCACTTTCGGCGGCATGGGCGCTTGCTGGGCAAGCATCCGAGCGCCATGAAATAATGGAACTCCATGATTTAACACCATTTAACGCAGAATGCCCGGAGGTAGCGACTTAAGCCAAGGAGAATGAAACGTGGGCAAGCCTGTCAAAGTTGACCAGAAAGGTAGATTGAAAATCCCTGCCAGCCTGATCGATGGGGTGAAAGGGATGGGCAAGGAATTTTTTATAGCGAGCGAAGATGGTCATAGTGCTCGAATCTACCCTTTGCGCATCTGGACTGAAATTGAAAAGCGGCTGGTAAGGCTCTCCGCGCATGACAAGAATATGCAGAAACTTCTGATCCGCGCGAAGTATTTTGGACAGACTGTCAGCATGGATGCACATGGAAGAGTCCTGATTCCCTCCCTGCTCAGAAAGACCGCTTTGCTTCGAGGCGAGGTAGATGTCCTGGATTACCAGAATTACCTTGAAGTGTGGAATCACACACGGTTTGTTAAGAACCTGAACCGAAGTCCTATCACACAGCAAGATGAACTTTTGTTGGATCGACTCGCCAGCTGATCTCCGTCCCAATTCCTTTTCTAAAATGAGTAATGTTCTTTATTCACACGGACATGCCGTGCCTGCCTATGTGTAAAGAAGTAACGAACGGGGCGAAAAAATCGTATCGGTAACAAAAGCGAAAAAATCGAAACTGAAGTATTCAAAGGAACTTATTGGAACTTTCGTTGTGGCAATCAACGTGCACTGGATCAGGACGTGTGTGGTTAGGAATAAGGAGTTAGAAGTAAGGAACGATTAAATGCAGGGCGCAAATCAAGGCCGCAGAATACTCGGATCCGAGCCCAGATGGTCCCTCTTGATTTCCTTCGGAATAGCTTCAAAAAAGTTCTTAATCGCGGGTGAAGAAAGTCAAAGAAATATTGGATGACCTAACTGGGACCTTCCATGAAAAACATCGCGAAAATAATAAAAAGTGATAAAGTTTGGATGCCGAAACAGGACTGGCACGCGCGATTTAACTCCTTAAGGAATGTGCCTCCCATATTTCAGATGGTATGGGAAGCGGCACCTGGCCTGGTTTCCGCTGGATTGCTGATCCGCGTGAGCGCTGCACTGCTTCCGCTTGGGATGCTGGTCGTCACTCGGCGGATTATCGATTCCATTTATGCCTTGACCGCGCACCATACCGCATTGCCGGTCGGGTTCTGGGGTCTCGTCGCTCTGCAATTCGGAATGGCTTGCATGGTCATTCTACTATCCCGGCTTGTAGAATTCTGTAATACGAATCTGAACGAGCGGTATACGCGCCACGTCAACATCCGGATCATGCGTCACGGTGCCACGCTCGACCTGAGCAGCTATGAAGATCCCGATTTTTACGACAGGCTGGAGCGTGCCAGGGTTCAGGGCGCCGACCGCGTTGGAATGATCCAGGAGAGCGGAGAGTTGCTGCAGCAACTGGTCAGCACAATTTCGCTGGCCGTCGGAATTTGCGTAATTTCTCCCTGGATACTCTTTGCGCTTGTTGTGTGCGTAGTGCCTGAATTTTTGGCGGAAACATCGTTTGCATTTCTTGGATACTCCCTCAGCGTGAAGCAAACGCCTGCAAGGCGCGAGTTGGATTACCTGCGTATCCTGGGGACCAGCAAGGAGAGCGCGAAAGAGTTGAAGCTCTTCGGACTGGGACCATTCTTTTCGGGCCGGTATGAACTGATATCCAATAAAATTCAGAATGAAAATTTTGAATTAGCCCTGCGTAAATTACTTTTCGGAACACTTTTGGCTTTGCTGGGAACCGTTGGGTATTACGGGGCGTATGTTTACGGAATCTATTTGACCGTGGCTGGCGCGATAACGATTGGCACCCTAACATTCCTGGCAGGGGCAATCGCCGGCGCGAGTACCAACATTCAGGCCGTGTTTGCCACCTTCTCCAGAATTGCCGACCATGCCCTCTTCCTTACGGACCTGGTCGAATTCTTTTCCGTCAAACCGAAGATCTTTTCGAAGGCCGGGAGTTTGCCGGGTCCGCGCCCCATCCGCGAAGGATTTGAATTCAGAAATGTGTCCTTCTGCTATCCACGGAAGAACAAGCCTGTTTTGGACAATGTGAACTTCCGCATTGAACCGGGCGAAAGGATTGCGCTGGTTGGCGCAAACGGGCATGGGAAAACGACGATCGTTAAGCTGATTACCCGGCTGTATGACGTGACGTCCGGACAGATTTTCCTGGACGGCGTTGATTTGCGTGAATACAACCTCGAAGATCTTTGGAAGAATATCGGAGTTATTTTTCAGGACTTCATGAAGTATGACATGAACGTGGCCGACAATATTGCCACGGGCCGGATCGAAGAGCGCAACGATGCGTTCCGAATTCGCGCGGCGGCGTTCAAGAGCCTGGCGGAAACCGTAATACACAAGTTTCCGGAAGGCTACAACCAGATGCTAGGATGCAGGTTTACGGGCGGCGTGGACCTCTCCGGCGGCGAATGGCAGAAGATTGCACTGGCGCGCGCTTATTTGCGTGACGCCCAATTGCTGATCCTTGACGAGCCTACAGCTGCGCTCGATGCGCGTGCCGAGCATGAGGTATTCCAACGATTTGCGGATTTGACCAAGGGCAAAATGTCCGTGCTAATTTCTCACCGGTTCTCTACCGTCAAAATGTCGGACCGTATTCTGGTCCTGGAAAACGGCAGAATTGCCGAACAAGGCGCCCACAGCCAGCTTCTGCGAAGCGGAGGGAGTTACGCGGAAATGTTTGAGCTGCAGGCCGCGCATTACCGCTGATGCTCCAATAAGCTTGTGAAAACAAGCAGGAGGGAGTATCAATAAATAAGTGGGGAGTAAAGCAGACAGGCACATGCGATCGTAGATTAACGACCCACCAATAAATTCATCATCTGCCCGAAAGTGGAGTGCCCAACCTGTGAACTCCTCGAAGCGAACCTGCTCTTATTTTTTTGTTTCCTGCCTATTCATTTTTTCATTAATTTTTCTGCCCCAGATCGCGTCGGGGCAGACGCAGAACGAAACAATAGATGTAAACCTGCAAGCTCAGAGCCACGATTTCCCGCATTATTGGGAGCGAATGTTCGGATCAGGGCGCGCTGTCTTGTCCTTGCGGGATCAATACAGGCGAGATTTGAGTGAAGTGGAGGGCGCCACCGGTTTTGAGTACGTGCGATTCCACGCAATTTTTCATGATGAAGTCGGGTTGTATAACGAAGATGCTGCCGGCCAGGTTTCATATAATTTCTCTTACGTCGACCAAATCTATGATGGCCTTCTGGCCAATCACGTACGCCCATTTGTAGAACTTAGCTTCATGCCGCAGAAGTTAGCCGCAGAGCCTATCCTTCAATCGTTCTGGTACAAACCAAATGTTTCGCCACCAAAAGACTACGAAAAATGGGACGACCTGATCGCCCATTTTGCCCGGCATCTGATAGAGCGCTATGGGATTGAAGAGGTGTCTCAGTGGTATTTTGAGGTCTGGAATGAACCGAATCTGGATTTCTGGGCGGGAAATCCGAAACAGGAAACCTATTTCAAACTTTACGATTCAACGGCAAAGACATTAAAGCAAGTCGATAGCCGGCTTCGCGTGGGTGGCCCCGCTACAGCGCAAGCGGCCTGGGTGGATCGATTTATCACCCACACCGTGGAAAATAAAGTTCCTGTCGATTTTATCTCCACGCACGTTTACGCGAATGACTTGAGCGAAGACGTATTTGGAACTCATGAGAAGATCCCGCGAACGGAATTTGTGTGTCGTGCCGTGAAAAAAGTCCATGACCAGATTCAGGCGTCTCCATTCCGGGATATGCCTCTCATTTGGAGCGAATATAACGCGAGTTACAAAAACGAGCCCGAGGTGACTGATTCCGAATTCATGGGGCCCTGGCTTGCCGATACGATTCGGCAATGCGATGGCATTGTCACGATGATGTCTTACTGGGCTTTTTCCGACGTATTTGAGGAACAGGGCGTGGTAAAGCAGCCTTTTTATGGCGGATATGGGTTAATTGCGGAAGACGGTTTACCGAAACCTGCATTCAACGCTTTCAAAATATTGCATAACCTGGGAAACACGCGAATCGATAATGATTCGCATTCCGCGATTGTGACGAAACGCGCGGATGGGACGATTGTGATGGCGGTATGGAATCTATATTTGCCGGGGATAAATGGCGAACACAAACAAGTTGTAATTCACTTTCCAGGATCGAAAGCGTTCCACCGGGCCGTGATTTCGCGGGTCGATTCCACGCATGGTTCGCTGCTGGCCGCGTACGCCGGCATGGGCAAGCCTGCCTTCCCTACTCAAGCACAGATTGAGACTCTACAAAAAGCGGCCGCATTGCCGCCTGCGGAACAGATGCGCCTCCAACAAGGTGAACTCACGATCGATTTGCCGCCCCAGGGATTGGCCGTAATTGAATTTCACTAAGTGGATGTTTGGAGAGATCGGTTGGTTAAATTATCGGAAAGCGCATTTCTATCCTGTAATTCCAGTTCAGGCGTGGATTGGAATCCGGCACGCATCATTCCGCGTCGCGTCTGGGCATTCTTCATGAAAGTTTCCCAAACGAAGCCCGAGCGGGCGTTTTCAACCATCACCATGGTAATGCCCGTATCGATCCCGATCACATCATGGTCATACCAATTGGTCAAAGGATTGAAAGCATCGACGAAACCATATTGAGACCAGGCACCATTGCCGTAACGGTTTTTTATGTTTCGAAGGACGCGCATGACGGGCTCCTGCAAAAATGGCAAAGAGCCGCCGGCCGCACATGGCACGACGGTCCCATCAATTGGACCGACTGAGGGTGGACCGCCCCAGACGGCATAGCCACGAGCTGAATCCGAGGCAGTAATGCCCCATAAATCGTCGCTGTAATCAGGAAACTGACTTGAGAGGTCAATGCAGAACCGACGGTGTACATCGGTGGCGATAGCTGAATTTCGAAAATAGTCCGTGTATTTGTCGCGCTTGCCGCGAAAATCAAACCAGGCTTGCGAATATTGATGAACGAACAAAGGCGCAAAAGAACCGATAAAGCGAATACCATCATATTCGAATGGCGTTCGTTTCCATGCATCCCAACTTGCAGCGGGGAGCGGGTGGGAATCCGAGCCGAGCCCCAACAGGTACATCATCATCATCTCGCTGTAATTGTCCCAGCGATATTGCAGAAAGCCGCTTTCCGGCCTCCAGCCATGAGGCAAAATAGTGGTATCTTCCGACAGCCAGTCCCAATCCACACGATTGTAGATATCATAGGCAAGATCGCTGATTTCGGTATTTTGAAAATGCTCGCGGCAAGTAAGAATTCCGCACAGAAGTATAGAGGTATCGATGGAAGAAATTTCCGAGTCCCACAATCTTTCACCCGTGTTTATATTGGCCCAGTGGTAATAAAAGCCGCGGTGGTTTGGAAGCTTTTTCCAGTGAAAGCGCAAGGTGTTCAAAACTCTTTCTTTTGCTTCCGCGTGCGAGATAAATCCGCGCATATCCCCTATGCAAATTGCCGTCAATCCGAAACCGGTTGCAGCGATGCTGCCCAAATCGCTTTTATCAGGGGTTCTGACATTGCAACGATCTCTGACGATGCCAGTTTCCGGATTCGTCTGATCCCAGAAGTAGTGGAAGTTCGCGGCTTCCAGCTCCTGAAGAAGCGCGTCGTCCGGATCCGAAAATACTTTTTTAACCTCGGGCGCGGGAATTGGCGGGTTAGAAGCGTGCTTGGAAGGATTCGCGTGCTTACTGAGACGTTCCTGCGCTGCAAAAGGAGTGAATGCAGCCAGGCGGCCGAGCATCTTCAGCAGTCCGCGACGAGAGATACCTTTGCTGTCGTGACTTCCACCGCCAACAAACATATCGTTGATTATAGACTTTCTTTGCTTCAATAAAAGAGCGCCGATTGTTTAATATAGGTGAACGGTATTCCAGCCATCGTCAAACGGTCGGATGCGGGAGTTAAATAGGGGGCAGCATGACTCTCACTTTTAGCATCCCATCACAAAGGTGACACGATGTTCCAAGGGCGACTACTTCTCTGGACAATCGTTGCAGGTGTCGGATGTGTGCTGGCCATAATCTTAAGTTTTACTTTATTTCGCTATCACCGCAAGGGTCCAATCGTCTTGATTGGAGCGGTCATCAAACAGGATGAAGATCCCAATAAACAATCGCCAATCATGGACGTGGATATCAGCGAAGCAAATGGACTGGCAGCCAGCGATGCGAAATCCAACTTCACTGGTTACTTCGCGATCCCGCTGGAATCGGGCGTTGGACGCAATCGATCCGTGACACTACGCTTTCTGCATCCAGACTACGTGCCACTGGAACTCACCGAATTAGTGAGCGACACACTCACGATTGTTCACCTCGTTCCGATCCGCAGAGACACGGAAGATACGCCGGTTCAATCCGATCACCCGCCTATTAGCGTAGCGAACATTCGCATCAGGTATTCGACGCAAGCTGTGACCCAGGAGAATATCGGAACTGGAGTAAAAACATTCCAAATACGAAACGTGGGCAACATTCCTTGCCAGAATAGCTCTCCTTGTTCTCCAGATGGCAGGTGGAAAGCGGCAACCAACTCGCTGTCGATGGACGCGGGCGAGGGTAATGTTTTCGAAAACGCCAGAGTTCCCTGTATTGCAGGACCTTGTCCATTCACGAAAATTGACTATGATGGCTTTTCGCAGGGCGGCAGGACGATAAAGGTATCTGTGCGAGATTGGTCGGACACTACGACCTTTTTGTTTCAAGCAGAGGTCTTCCGGCCGCAAATTTACGATCTTGTGCAGATGACCTACCCGATTATCCTTGGGACTTCGATGAATTTTACGTTGCCACCCACAGCAGGCGGCCCTAGCATTGAAGCGGAGTTGAATGGCGAAAACATTGTATTTCCCCTGGGCCCGATTCCTGTCCTGAGTTGGGCCGATTGCGGCGTAAGCGTAGCGAGAAATAAAGCAAGACTATATCGATGTGAGTTGAATTCCGGGTACATATTCAAGTAACTCTGACTCAAGTAACTCTGATTCAGTGAGCATTTTAAAAACAGTAGAGACTGAAAATGTTTCATAGCTCAAGAACTTTGCAAATGATCGGCTCACTGGCGGCCCAAGGAGTCTTGCTGATGTCGATGATTCAGACTCCGATTACAGTTATAGATCCTGCTGCTCCAATTCCTCACACGTCTATCGACACAAGCTCATTGCAGGATATATTGCACTATATAAACGGCGCATGGGATACGTTGACCCGGTCCATGGGTCAATGCCAAAGCTTGGAAGACACCAAGACGGACAGCGAAGCGATCGTCTACCTTCCTGCCGGCATGGCCGTCCCCGAGTCATTATCGAAACTCCAGAATACCTGCAGGGTCCGCATCGAGCACCTTCCGAATAAAATCGAAAAAGTTGGTGAGTTTGATTCAAGCAAGATTCCCGGTGAAGGCTTGCTCTATTTGCAAAATCCATATGTCGTGCCAGGCGGGCAGTTCAACGAAATGTACGGATGGGATAGCTATTTTATTATTCGAGGTCTGATTCGCGATCACAGGGTGGAGATGGCGAAAGGCATGGTCGAGAATTTCTTTTTTGAAATCGAACATTATGGAGGTGTGCTAAACGCAAATCGCACTTATTACCTGACCCGCTCTCAACCTCCTTTTTTAACATCGATGATCCTGGCTGTTTATGAGGCCGAAAAAGCCGAAGGAAAAACGGATCTTACATGGCTGGAAAAAGCGTATCCGTTTGCGGAGCGCGGTTATGAGGAGTGGAACGAGAAGCCGCATTTAGCGGGAGATACCGGCCTTTCGCGATATTTCGATCATGGAGATGGCCCTGCACCGGAAATTTTGGGCGATCCAAGCCAATACTATCGCGGGGCTGCTTATTTTTTTCTGGCCCATGAGCATACCAATAAATCGTATCTGGTTCGCGTTGGGGAGCATGAAACACATGCGCCTGTCCCTGAACCCCACTTCCCTGTTCTGGCATGCGATGCGAAAGCGGATGAAGCGGAAACCGGAGAATGCTCCCCGGCCTACTGGGTGGGACTATCTCCCGACTTTTACAGAGGGGATCGGAGTTTGAGGGAGTCTGGCTTCGACATAACTTTTCGTTTCGGTCCATTTGGAGCCGCTACACACCATTTTGCTCCAGTTTGTCTGAACAGCCTTCTTTATAAAACCGAAAAAGATATGGAAGAAATGAGCATGTTACTTGGCCGACCGGAGCAGGCTGAGGCATGGAAAACAAAGGCAGCGGACAGACAAAAGCGGATGGTTAAATATTTTTGGGACAGCCACGAAGGGATGTTCTTTGATTACAACTTTGTGGTGGGAAAACGCTCGCAATATGTGTATGCAACAACTTTTTATCCCCTGTGGGCGGGTCTGGCGACAAAGGAACAGGCCAAAGCGATTGTTCATAATTTGGGCTTATTTGAACAGCCGGGTGGAATTGCGACGAGCCGGACGGACAGCCAGGCACAATGGGATTTTCCGTATGGATGGGCTCCGATACAACTTTTAGCTGTCGAAGGTTTGCGTAAATATGGTTTCGATACCGAGGCAAACCGGATCAGCGACAACTTCCTGTCCATGATTGTCGAGAATTTTAAGCGGGAGCATACGATTCGCGAAAAGTACAATGTGGTCAAGAGATCGTCGGAAACCAATGTTGTAGCGGGTTATGCGCAAAACTTCACAGGATTTGGGTGGACAAACGGCGTTTTCATTGAGTTATTGCACGAATCACCCGGAATGGTGGAGGCACTGTTCAATAATTCTCAATAATAAGCTGGCATACACGTGTAGAATTCGAGCATGGATTTGGTAGCGCGGGTATTCCGGGTTTATTAAGTTCATTTCCCCAGCCACAACTTTGCCTTCCAAAGGTGGACGCCGTGAAAACTGAATCTGATTTGCAGAGTGGCGCATCTCCAAATAAATCCGCCAATCGCGCTCTCGTTTATCTGGCAGCTGTCTCCGCCGCATTGGGAGGTTTGCTTTTTGGATATGACACAGGAGTAATATCAGGTGCGGAATTATTCTTCCGCAATGAATTTTCATTGTCGACAATCGCACTGGAAATAATTGTTAGCGGCGTTCTTGCCGGAGCTGCGATTGGCGCGCTGATTGGCGGACGATTAGCCGATCTGTTTGGACGCAGAAAATTGCTGATCGCGACTGCAATTATTTTCGCACTGGGGGCAATTCTTTGCGCGGTTGCGACATCGGCCCTTATTTTAGTGGTCGGGCGCATTATTGTTGGATTTGGCATCGGATTATCTTCCAGCGGAGTGCCCGTATATATTTCAGAAGTAGCTCCCGCCAGCGCAAGGGGATGGCAGGTATCTCTTTTTCAATTGGCGATAACCGTCGGCATATTACTTGCCTACCTGGTGGACTATGCGTTTGCGCGAATTGAGGGCTGGAGATGGATGTTTGGCATTTCAGTAGTTCCCGCTGCCATTTTCGGAATCAGCATGTTCTTTTTGCCCGAGAGTCCACGTTGGTTATTGCGAAGAGGAGAGCGCGAAAAAGCGCTCGCAATGTTGGCACGTGTGCGTGGTACATCAGAAATTCGCGTTGAACTGCAGGAAATAGAGGAATCTCTTAAGAAAGCGCCCGAAAGCGGCCATTTCTCGGATCTTTTCGCGCCATCCATCCGGCCTGCGTTAATTGTTGGCATTGGGCTGGCAATCTTCCAGCAAATTACGGGGATCAACACGGTTATTTATTATGCTCCACTCATTATACAGAGCGCGGGGATATCCTCGGCGTCAGGGGCCATTCTCGCGACTGCCGGTATTGGCGTGGTGAATGTCCTGGTAACAATTTTGTCCATGTGGTTAATCGATCGTAAAGGGCGCAGACCGTTGCTCCTCGTTGGAATTGCAGGCATGGCGATTACGCTGACAATACTTGGATTCGTATTCCGCATGTCCAACCAATCGGCCGGCATGGCTTGGCTTGCGGTGATCAGCCTGATGGCCTATGTCGCCTCGTTTGCAATCAGCCTAGGCCCGATTTTTTGGCTCCTGATTTCAGAAATTTATCCTCTGAAAATCCGCAACTCTGCCGAAGGCATAGCGGCTACATTCAATTGGGGCGCAAATCTTCTGATCACACTGACTTTTCTAACCCTATTGGAAAAGGTGGGGCCGAGCGGAACTTTTTGGCTTTATGGGGCAAGCGCAATTGGTGCGGGGATTTTCTCATATTTCTACGTTCCTGAAACCAAAGGACGAAGTCTTGAGGAGATTGAGGAGTTTTGGCACAACAAATCACAATTCGCCTCGGCAATACATAAACAATAAGCAAGTTCAATTGAGATGGACTTTTTTCCGCTGAGCAAAACAATCTGAGTAGTATCCGGCGCCAATTAAACTTTTCCTCCTTTCATCATTTAATTAAATTGCGGCAAATATTCAAGTGTATCTAGGGGCCGCCTACATGATTCCCTCCGCCCCGAATACGGCATCTCAACTCATCGTTTTTTTATGGAAAATCAGACATCAAAATAAACGCAAAATACACTTCTACGAGCCTCGGCAGCGAGTTTTTCTCGGCTTTACAAATACCGCGAAATTAAACGATTTTTTAATAATCTTCCTGTAAAAATCACGGAATCTCGCGAAAAATGCTCCGTTGCGCATTTTAAATTTCCGCAAATTCAAACTTCGCAAGTACTATTTTTTGATAGGGGACTATTCAAGGGGGAATACAACTTTCACCCGATTTATCGAAACCAACCTTCCGTGGTCTCTTAGGGACGGAGATTGTGGGAGCTTTTTAGATCGCGTGGGGCGATTACTTCTAGCTGAGCGGTAACCCACATTTCCAACTAACTTTTTGAGGGGAAACATCGGTTGGGACTGAGAATGGCGAAGCCATATCTTCTATGCTTACAAATATTCAGGAAATTGCGAATTCAAATTTAAGTGGTTCGTTGGCTACACCGGAGTGGTTCGCAGTTCGTACCCGGCCACGACATGAAAAAACAGTTCTAAAGCAATTGGAATTAAGCCGTGTTGAAGTTTTTCTCCCGTTGTGCACGGAAGTGCGAAACTGGAGCGATCGAAAAAAAGAAATTGATTTCCCCTTATTCCCCGGCTACGTTTTTGTTCATATACCCAATTCCAGCCACGCCCGATTGCTAATCTTTCAGGCCAGAGGGGTTATTGGGTTCGTAGGGCCGAATAACAAAGCTACACCAATTCCAGCTCAACAAATCGAAACGATTCGATCCTTGCTCCTAGCTCAAGTTGATATTCGTCCGCATCCCTACCTCAATGTCGGCCAGCGAATACGAATCCGAAACGGAGCCCTCCAGGGACTGGAGGGAGTATTGGTCCGTGTAGCGAGCGACCACAGCCTGGTCGTCTCCGTCGACTTGATTCACAAGTCGGTGGCGATTCGTCTCGAAGGTTATGACGTGGCAAGCCTCTGAATTATTTCCCAATTTAAAACCTTAGAAGGTGGGTTGCAATGTTCCAACAGAACGGCGACGAAATAACAGATTTTTCCTCCGGATATCTTGGCACTTTCCCACGTCCAGGCTCATGGTTTCGCAAAACAAGTTGGAGTCGGAGAGGAATTTGGGTATATGCAGCGGATCTCGCACTTGCAGCGATTTCATTCATGGCAACCGCGTCCTTCTTTGGAATGGCCAGCACAGCTTACCTGCCATCAAAGGTCATTTTTACTTATTTTTTCGCGGCAATGTTCTTCCGCGCGTTCGCATTCAAATTTTTCGGAGTCTGTGACCGTTCTTTCCGGCATGCGGGAATTCCAGATGTGATAGCGATTGGTAAGGCCGTGGGAACAAGCACGCTGCTGCTCTACTTCGTCTCCATTTTTGAAACCTTTCGCGGCGGAATCCCATTGCCAGGTGAGTTTCTGCTAGGGGACGCTGCCGGCTTGTTTCTTCTCCTTTCCGCACTCCACTTCGGAGCTCGAATTTACCATTTTGGCGCGGAACGGCCAGTCGCAGCAGTTTCCGTTTCACGGAGAGTAATTATTTTCGGTGCGGGAGACGCAGGGGCCTCTGTTTTAAAGGAATTGGTCGATACTCCACGATCAGGAATTCATCCTGTAGCGCTCCTGGATGACGACCCAAAGAAGAAGGGCACATTAATTTGTGGCGTTCCTGTAGTCGGAGGATTGGCAAGACTATCTGACACACTCTTTACATATCAGGCGTCAGAAGTATTGATCTGCGTTCCGAGCGCTACGCAGGAACAACGGCATCGTGTTCTCGCCGAATGCCTCAAGTGCGGCGTCCCGGTTCGAACTCTTCCCGGCCTCGCTGACTTGCTAAACAATCGAGCCACAACACAGGACTTGCGGGCCGTTTCGATCGAAGAAGCGTTGCAAAGAGAAAAATTCGTGCCTGACCATTTGTTGGCACAGGAACTTCTCAGCGGCAAAGTTGTGCTTGTCACGGGAGCTGGCGGTTCTATCGGCTCCGAACTTTGCCGCCAGATCGCGGCAGCCAACCCGAAGCGTTTGGTCCTGGTCGATAAATCGGAGAACAGCCTTTTCTATTGTCATATGGGCTTGGTAGAAACATTCCCGCAACTTGAAATTATGCCATTCCTTGCAGATGCAACCGATGCCCATGGTATCCGCGACGCGATTCTCGGCCAAGAACCTGAATTCGTGTTCCACGCAGCCGCCTATAAACACGTGGGGATGATGGAAATGCATCCCGACCAGGCCATTCGAAATAACGTTATGGGGACGAGAAATGTTTTGAACGCTTCGATTGAAGCCGGCGTAAAGACGTTTGTGAATATTTCGACCGATAAGGCAGTCAACCCTCGTTGCTTCATGGGACTATCTAAAAAGCTCACTGAATTATTGGTTAAAGAATTCGCCGAGCGCCACGGTGTGCGTTATATGAGCGTGCGATTTGGAAATGTCGCGGGAAGCACCGGCAGCGTTCTGCGAATTTTCTCGGAACAAATTTACAAAGGCAAACCAATACGCATAACGGACCCGCATGCCACCCGTTATTTCATGAGCATTCCGGAGGCGGTATCACTCATTCTGTGCGCTGCCTCGATCGGCTCAGGCGGCGAGACGTTTATCTTCAACATGGGAATGCCTGTAAATATTTATGAGCTTGCCAGGGCCTTGACTCTCTTCGCGGGTATTGTCCCCGGCGAAGATTTGCCCATCCAGTTTACCGGATTAAGGGAAGGAGAAAAGGTAAGCGAAGAGTTATGGGAAGAATGGGAAGTCCCGCAATCGACGGAAAATCCGCAGGTTTTTAAATTAACGGGCACGAACCCGCTGATGATTGACATTCTCCCTGCCGTACAGCAGCTTCAGGAATACCTCTCCAATCACGACCAAATCAGCATGCTCGAATATCTGGATGAAATCGTGCCAAGCTTCGCGTACCAAAGGTCCAGCGAATCTAAACAGGTTGTTAGTTACGCGGAAGGAAAACTCGCAAGGATGGCCGGATGAAGATTTCACTTTCTGCACCAGACATTCGAGAACGAGAACTGGAATACGTGAATCGCGTTTTAAGTTCCAATCATCTCAGCATGGGGCCATGGCTCGACAAATTTGAGCATCGGTTCGCCGAATACATTGGCACGAAACATGCGATCGCCGTGAACAGCGGCACCTCAGGGCTTCATCTGTGCGTTCGCGCGCTGGATATCGGGCCAAAAGATGCAGTGATCACAACTTCTTTCAGCTTTGTGGCATCGACGAGCTGCTTTCTGTACGAAGGCGCACTTCCCATCTTCGTCGACATCGATCCCACCACGCTCAATTTAGACCCGGCAGCAGTGCGCGATTATTGCAAGAATCAATGCACGCGCCACGCGAACGGTTTACTGATCGACCGTCAAACTGAAAGAGTCGTGAAAGCAATTCTTCCAGTACACGTTTTCGGTTTGCCCTGCCCGATGGACGAGTTGATGGATGTCGCTCGAGAATATGGACTCGTAATTATCGAAGATGCATGCGAAGCGCTGGGCGCGGAATTTGACGGCAAGCGCGCCGGAACTTTTGGGAATGCCGCCGTGTTCGCCTTTTATCCCAATAAGCAGATAACCACGGGCGAAGGCGGGATGATCACAACGGACGATGACCGCGTTGCTGAGCTGTGCCGCAGTATGAGGAACCAGGGACGCGATTCAGATGGCGCGTGGCTGCGGCATGTTCGTCTTGGATATAACTATCGCCTTAGCGAATTGCACGCTGCACTGGGCCTCGCCCAATTGGAACGCGTCGATTCCATTCTTTCTTCGCGGGCAGAAGTGGCGGATCACTACACCAGGATGCTTAAGGGCACCGCACAGTTACAACTACTGGAAACAGATCCACGAATGAAAAGAAGCTGGTTTGTTTATATCATCCGGTTCCAGTCCAACTCGCCTGAGAAATTGCGGGAGCATGTGCGAACCGTTCTTCGAGAAAAAGAAATTGCAACTCAGATTTACTTTACGGCCATCCACCAACAACCCTTTTACCTGAAATGCCAGTCTGGCGGCATCTCTTCCCTCCCTCACACAGAGCGTGCTGCCAATGAATGTTTAGCCATACCGTTTCATTCCAGACTAAGCGAGACAGAAATAAAATTTGTTTGCGATTCAATCAGAGAAGCTCTCGAACCACAAAAACAGGAGTCGTCGGCTAACTGCGAAGCTGCGCAACTCGTTTCCACGCAAGTAATGGATACGTAAGATCCTATGTCGATACAACTTGTTTCAGGATTCGTGGCACTGATTTCTTGCCTTGGAACCTTGCCCCTCGTAAGGCGATTCGCGCAACGTTTCAGCCTGTATGACGAGCAAGGCCCTCTCAAAATTCATAGCGGATATATTCCGCGTCTGGGCGGAATCGCAATGTTCGTAGGATTTCTTGCCGGCACATTAACGCACTACGTGTTCGGCGTAAGGCTGTCTTACCTTCCTTTGTTCATGTTCATCCCCGTGTGGGTCGTCGGTTTGATAGACGATGTTTGGTCACTTGGTGCGGGATTCCGCCTATTCATCCACATCTCCGCGGGTTCCGCACTTTGGCTTGCCGGCTGGCGTTTAATGTGGTTCACCTCTGCTCCATTGGACCTGTTCGTTACCAGCGTGTTCGTCGCATTCATGATTAATGCGTGGAATCTTCTTGATGGAATGGACGGGCTTGCTTCAGGAACCGCCACGATCGTGTCCATTGGATTTCTGATGATCTCATCAGTGGAAGCTAATGGAATTGGGATGCTGGTTGCCGCTTGCCTGCTTGGCGCTTGCCTGGGGATGTTTTCATTCAACACGCCTCCCGCAAAAATGTTTATGGGGGATTCGGGCAGCACGTTAATCGGCATCGCTCTTGCTTTCCTTTCGCTGAATTGGGTCAAGACGACTTCAGATCCTCACAGCATCGCGATCCCACTGCTTTTCTTTAGCATTCCTCTTGCAGACGCTTGTCTCGCTATCCTTCGCCGGTCCCGTACGCCCAGATTACTTTTCGATGGCGACAGGCGCCATTTCTATGACCTGCTCCTGCAGCGCGGGTTGAGTGTGGAAACTGTCTTAAATATTTCCATGGGAGTATCGGCACTTCTTGTTCTTTTGGGGTGGATGTGCGTGCACCAGATTATCGGGTTGAGAGCTACGTGTATTGCAGTTGCGTTGGGTTTGATTTCTTCCGCGATTCTGCTCGGTTCCCTGCAACCTGAGTCCAAGCCATTGCAACCAGCCCGGCAAGAAAGTCCTGCGGGGTCCGCAGGCGAATAGACCGAAGTTTATCTTCAAGTTCAACTGGAGACCGTAATGTCCTCCTACAACAAAATGATCGAAAGCATTTCACCTTATGATCCGCGTAAATCTTTGAATCGAGAGGTAGCCAATCCTCCCTATCCATACGCGCGTCGCGAAATAGAACCGTCTGAGGGCGCGCTGTGGCGGCAGTGTTTTCGGATTTTCAGGAAGCACTGGAGGGGTTCCCTCGCTTTCATCTTGTTAGTCGAACTGATCTTAGGATTGTTGGTCGTGACGATGGACAACACGTACGAAGCCAGATCCGTCATCGATGTGGAACCTCTAGGTGCGGATTCCATGGGGTTGGATCGTGAATCAGCGGCCATTTCCTCGAATGTCCCGGCCTATCTCGACACACAAACAGAAATTTTGAACAGTGACGGGCTCGCGATGAGCGTAATTAACCAACTTCATCTCGATCAAAACCAGGCATTCTTGAAGCCTTCTGTATTGCAACGAGCAATGGCCTGGATCGAAAGTTGGCTTCCCTCTAACAATAAGGAAGGCATTCCTCGCGACACAGAAAGACTCCTGACTCTTTTTCATAAAAACATGACGATAGGAGAAGTGAAAGGGAGCCAACTGGTTGAAATTCGATTCGAGAGCACGAACCCCCAGTTGGCAGCAGATGTTGCCAACGCGACCGTTGAACAATTTATCGATCGAACTTACCGCAGCCGCTATGAGGCTACGCTGCGTGCCGCTCAATCTCTCTCTCCACATTTGGCGGACTTGCAAAATTCTGTCAAGCAGTCCACGGATGCACTTTTGGAATTTCAAAAGAAGCATCCCAGCGCGGAGTTGGGCGCTGCGGGTCCTGTGTCTACCGACGGGACCACAGGTTTTGCCAGCGCCTCAGGAAGCAATCCAATCGCAACCCGCGTGAGCGAATTGAATCAACAGCTGACACAGGCTATGGGTGAGCGGTTACAGCAAGAGTCCTACATGAAGCAAATCAAGGAGGGGAATGTTGACTCACTTCCCCAGATGAAAGACAGCCCATTAATTCAAGGATTGACCAGTCGCCTGGTGGATAGCCGTGCACAACTCGCGCAAGCCCTTGGCGTGTATGGAAGCAATAACCCCCAAATACGCAAGCTGGAAATGGAATCCGACGAACTGACCAAACAACTGGATACCGAACGTGCTCGGATCGCAAGCCAAATTCAGTCCGCTTACAACTCGGCGCAAAACCGTGAGCAGTTAATTCAAAACACGCTGAACGGAATGAAAGGCCAACTCGACCAATCGAATGCGGAAATTGTCCAATATGACGCGTTGAAGCGCGAAGCCGATGCAAATGGCAATTTGTACACAACACTGTCATCCCGCACCAAGGAACTTGCACTCACCGGCGCGTTGAATTCCGGCAATATTCGCGTGGTGGACCAGGCGCGCACGCCGCTTTCGCCTGATGGACCGCACCGCCTGCGTATTCTTGCATTTGGCGCATTGTTCGGAATTTTCGGCGGAGCGATCCTGGCATTTGCCGCCGAACAAATGAATGACACGATTTCATCCGTGGAAGATTTTCGGCAGTGGTCCGGAATGCCCACGCTGGCCCTTGTTCCCCAGATTTCAATCCCGGGGTCAAAACCTGCGTTGGGCTCGGGAAAACCGACTCGCATGGCAATGAGAAAATCCATGGCCGCGATTCGGTTGAATGGAATGAAATTCCTTACGGAAAATCCAAATTCTCCGGAAGCGGAAGCCATTCGAAATCTCGAAACGAGCATTCGAATTCCATGCTCCTCCGTCAGCCGTGGCGTGCAAACCATCCTGGTAACTTCCGCGCTGCCCGGAGAAGGAAAGACCACTGTCGCAACGAATCTTGCTCTGGCGCTTTCGCGGCACGGCAAAACGTGCCTGATCGATGGCGATTTCCGCCATCCATCGATTACTTCGTCGTTTGGCCTTACCGCGCGAATCGGATTGCAAGACCTGTTGACGAACCCGACTGATTCATTAGATGAATCCATAAAGCCGGTCCCGGAGGTCCCCAATCTAACGGTGCTTGGTGTCGGAGCCAGAATTCCAAATTCTCTGGAATGCCTGACCTCTGCACGAATGACGGATCTCGTCAGCGAATTGAGGACCAGGTTCGAGTACATCGTGCTGGACTCGCCTCCGGTCATTCCATTTTCGGAAGGACGATGGCTTTCCACTCTCTCCGACGCCTCGATTCTGGTTGTTCGTTGTGACTGTACTGCCAGGAGCGCAGTGACCTTCAGCCTGGATATCCTGGAAGACTTGAAGGCGAATGTTCTTGGCGTCGTCCTGAATGGCGTGGATTTGAAGCAGGAATATTACTCCTACGGAATGAAAAACTACGATTCTTATGTTTCGAAATAACGAGATCTGCTTTTTTTTTAGAACTCAAATTAATGCGCTAGCAGGAATCCCTCGGGAAGACTGTCATGAAAGGAGCGTAATGCCTAAACCAATTTGTATTTTCTTGATTTCCGCCGCCTTAGTCTTGATGAATGTAGTCGTCGCCGGCGCACAAGTTAATTCTACTAATCGCACGACCATACCTGCCCCAAGCCGGGTTTCGGATCAACCTATTTCCAATTTCTACGGCGGTTACGAAATTGGAGTTGGGGACATTCTGGACATCCACGTAAATGACGAAGAAGAAATTTCAGGAAGGTACCAGGTTGACGAGAGCGGGAAGGTAAAGATAACGCTGCTTTCAAGCCCACTTGATGCGGCCGGAACCACTACATTTGACCTCGCTTCGCGCATCAGCACTGAACTGAAAAATCAACAAATTCTGCGCGATCCATCGACGACCGTGCTCATTCTCCGCGCAGTTACGCAAAATGTTTCCGTTCTTGGCGCTGTCGTGCGACCAGGAGTTTATCCGGTTGAGAAACCCTCTACTTTGCTCGATGTGATTTCGCAAGCCGGCGGATTAGGTCCAAATGCAGGAAACTCTCTTACGATTTTTCACGGCTCTGAAACCCCGGGATCGACCGCAACAGCTGCCACCGCTGCAGCGAAAGGGACTCCAGTCGCGACGGTCAATATTACTGATCTTCTTGCTGCTAAAGATCCATCGCTCAATCGACCGGTCCACTCCGGAGATGTAATAACTGTAAACACCGCTCCCGTCGTGTTCGTTGTCGGATCCGTTACTAGGCCCGGCGCGTTTGCCATACAGGATCGCAGATCGGAAATGACCGTCCTTCAGGCAGTGGCCATGGCCGAAGGACCAATGCCAAATGCGTCCCTGGGCAAAACGATCATCATCCGCCAATCGACAAGCTCGAAAGAAAGACAAGAAATTCCTGTCGATTTAAAAAAGGTAATGAGAGGCAAGGATACGGATCAGGTTCTCGAGGCGAACGACATTCTGTTTGTTCCGCAAAGCGGTCTCAAGGCCGGCGCACGCAGGCTAGGCGAAATGGGAACCCAGGCGGCTGTTGGCGTCGCATCGTACGCAGTGATTTTCTAACCGTATAAATCCAAGGAGACATAACGGACATGGAATTGACTTCTACTGTTGCAAGCAAGGCCAGGGTAAACATCTCCTTTTTCGATCTTCAAGCGCAATTCGCAAAGATACGAATAGAGATTCTCCAGGCCGTGGAGACTGTTCTCGAAAGCCAGCATTTTATTCTCGGGCAACAGGTAGAACTCTTTGAAAAGGAAGCGGCGGCTTTCATTCGAGTTCCGCATGCGGTCGGCTGCGCCTCCGGCACAGATGCGCTCTATCTTGCGTTGTGCGCTCAAGGCATAGGGCCTGGCGACGAAGTAATCACCACTCCTTTTACATTTGTCGCAACGGCGGGATCCATTGCACGTACGGGTGCAAAACCAGTGTTCGTCGATATTCTTCCCGAAACATTCAATATTAATCCGGCGCTCATCGAGCAAGCAGTAACCACAAATACGAAGGCCCTCCTTCCTGTCCACTTGTTCGGACTATCTGCTGCCATGGATCCGATCATGGCCATAGCAAAGAAACACTCGCTGGCTGTAATCGAAGACGCTGCCCAGGCGATCGGAGCGACCTATCACGGAAGAATGATTGGAAGTATTGGTGACTTTGGATGCTTCAGTTTCTTCCCTTCCAAAAATCTGGGTTGCGCAGGTGATGGAGGCATGGTCACAACTCGGCACAAGTCCATGGCGGACCGTTTGAACCTGCTTCGTGCCCATGGAACGCGCAAAAAATATCACTCGGAAATTATCGGGATGAACAGCCGGCTGGATGCTCTGCAAGCTGCAATTTTACGGGTAAAACTCAGGCATCTGGATAGCTGGACGAAAAGCCGGCAGGAAAGAGCGACACTTTATTCTGAACTTTTTGATCAGTACAAACTTTCAAACATGATTGTCGCGCCACAAGCGCCCTCGCAGTTTGGACATGTGTATAACCAATATGTGATTCGATGTGAAAATCGCGATTCTTTGCGCAATTATCTGCAGGATCAGGGCATACCAACGGCTATCTATTATCCGGAACCCCTCCACCTGCAACCGGCATTCGATTACCTCAAATATGCAAAAGGATCGATGCCCGAATCTGAAAAAGCTTGCGACGATTCTCTCGCCTTGCCAGTGTATCCGGAATTGCCGCTGGAAGATCAAGAGCGTGTCGTGCAAGCCATCGCCGATTTTTATAAATCGAAAGACCGGAGCATGAGGGAGAACCTAAAACATGAATGATCACATTGCAGTGGCCGTTGTGGGGTGCGGATATTGGGGAAAGAATCTTGTCCGCAATTTTCACCAGCTTGGAAGGCTGCGCGTCGTCTGTGACGTTGACCGGACACAACTGGAAAAATTGCGACAGCAATACGAAGGCGTGGATATTTCCACGTCGTACGAAGATGTTCTCCGGCGCCAAGATGTCGAAGGAATTGTGATCGCCGCGCCGGCCGAACAACACTACTGTCTGGCCAAGCGCGCGCTGGAAATGGGGAAGGATGTCTTTGTCGAAAAACCTCTCGCCTTGAATGTTGCACACGCAGAGGAACTGACCGAGATGGCTCGCAAGTCCGGCAACATTCTTATGGTTGGGCATTTGCTTCAATACCACCCGGCGATTACGAAACTGAAATCATTGGTTCGCGAAGGAGCGCTTGGCAAGGTTCAATATATTTACTCCTCACGATTGAATTTCGGAAAGCTGCGGACAGAGGAAAACATTCTTTGGAGTTTTGCTCCACACGACATATCAGCAATCCTGTTCCTGCTCGGCGAGGACCCTACTTCGGTTGCGGCACATGGCGGAAACTATTTGAATGCGAACGTCGCGGATCTGACGCTAACCAGTTGCACGTTTGCCAGCGGGGCGACGGCGCACATTTTCGTCAGTTGGCTGCATCCTTTCAAGGAACAGAAGCTTGTTGTCGTGGGCGATCGTCAAATGGCCGTGTTTGACGACATGCAATCGGAACGCAAACTTGTTCTCTATTCGCATCGGATTGAATGGCTCGATCGGCATCCCATCGCAAAACAATCGGAAGGACAAGTGGTTCAGCTTCCATCCCAGGAACCTCTGCGTCTGGAATGCCTGCATTTCCTGGAGTGTATTTCCACTCGTCAAACGCCTAATACCGACGGCGACAACGGTGTCCGCGTGCTTCGAATTTTGAATGCTAGCGAGCGGTCGTTGAAGAGCCACGGTGAGGTACAAAACGTAGGTGGAACAAAACCGGGTTATTACGTCGACCCAACTGCCCGCGTAGATCTGCCGACGAAGATCGGAAGCGGCAGCCACATATGGCATTTTTCGCATGTCATGACGAATTGCGAGATTGGCGAGAATTGCAATATGGGGCAAAACGTCCATGTGGCATCGGGAGTACGCATCGGCAACAACGTAAAAATTCAGAACAACGTTTCCCTATACACGGGAGTGGAACTTGAAGACGACGTTTTCTGCGGGCCGTCTATGGTATTCACCAACGTCACGAATCCGCGAAGTTTCGTAAACCGGAAAAACGAATATAAAAAGACGCTTGTACGTCGGGGCGCATCCCTTGGGGCAAATTCCACGATAGTTTGTGGTGTAACGATCGGCGAATATGCGTTCATTGGCGCCGGAGCAGTCGTGACGCGCGACGTCGCTCCATTCGCATTGATGGTTGGATCTCCCGCCAGGCGGATTGGCTGGATGTGCAAGTGCGGCGCTCGCCTTGAAGTAAATAAAGATCATGCGCATTGCGGGAGTTGCGGCCAAAACTATTCTGTGGTTTCCAATGAAATCAAGCTCGCAGAGTTGGCGCCAACTGCTACACAAGAATTGGAAGAAAAGTTAGTAGCTCCCCGGGGCGCCTCTCTTTCACGATCGGCCTCATGACAAAAGCAATTTCGTCACATTCAACTGAGATTTAACTTCCTGGTTGTAATACGGTTCCCAAATCGCGGTTGCCTGAAGTATCCACTAAAACCATGTCAACAAAAATTGCGACACCTGCAGGATGCGAACCAGCTCTGAAAGATAAGAAGTCACTTCAGTTACAAGCCATTCCAAAAGTTTCAAGGGAGATTACTTGTCAAATTCTACGGCAAGAAGAATACCCGGAATGGGACAACTTGATCGACAGGTCTCCTAACGGAACAATTTTTCATTATTCCTGGTGGCTTCAGACGACTTCGGCAGATTTCACCATTCTCGCTATACGGAATGAGCGTGGCGTAATTGTTGCCGGGATGCCGATCCCGTTTGAACGCCGCCATGGTCTAAAATTGTTCCGGTCTCCCCGCCTGACCCCTTACCTCGGGCCGGTGTTCGATGTGTCTAATATTGATAACACGTGCGATCGCCTTCATTTTATGCGGACGAATGGAGAACTGCTCGCGCGAAATATTAAATCCTACGACTGTGTGCGATACGTCGCTGGCGCGTGTGCTCCGGATTTGCAAGGTTTTCTGTGGGCTGGTTTTCGAGTAAATCTCGCCTACACTTTCCGTTTCCCTTCCACGCATACACTCGATCAAATTACCGCGGGCATGACTCGCACGCATCTTCAGAAACTTACAAAGGCTATGCGACTGAATCTCACGGTCGTTCGAGATGAAGGCGTCGAAGATCTTGTCCTCTTATACCGGAAAACTTTCGAGAAGCAGGGATTAAAACCCACCTGCTCCGAAGATTTTCTAAGACGTCTTTGGAATGAAGCTCATTCCCAGGAAAGAGCTCACCTGTACATTGCCAAAACACAAGATGAAAAGCCTGTAGCCGCTCTGCTCACGGTGCACGATAACCGAACTACTTACCAAATCGTTTCCGGCGTAAATCCCGATTTTCGCGAAATTCCTGGCGCTTATTTAATCCTTTGGAAAGCCATGCAAGACACTCTTCTCGCGGGTCGCGACTATGACTTCGAAGGATCCGGCCTGCGAGGCGTGGAATGCTTTTACCGGCGATGGGGAGCATCGGCGGTTCCGATCTGGCGGCTGGAAAAGTCAGGATCGTGGCGGGGCGGCTTCTTCCACACCTTGGTTGAACGCCGTGATTTCAAAAGGGTTAATAAATAATCTTATTCGGTCGAAATTTATTTCCAGCAAGCGCACTTTAAGAGGAGATCCATGGGGTCATTTGCAGAGCCGAACTCTTCACCGCGGGGCCGGGTACAAGTCGCCAATCATATTCCCCACCTGGGCACGAATGTGCGAATTACTCCGCAAGCACGATATTACGCGGTTGCAGAGTTGGCGCGGCGCGCCGGAGTAACTCGCGAATTTTTTAGAACATGGAAAGTTTCCGCGACCTCCGACCATACGGTTTTTGAAATTGCAAATGGAACTTGCAAATTCATTCGTTTTCCTCACGCATCCCCGAAGATTCTAAAATCTCTCGCCTTGGGGGAAATGAGTTCCATCAGTGTTCCACTCGTATCGAACATTGGTGAGGGAAACGACAATCAGCTTTCGCACACCGTGGTTCCCTTCGTTTCCAGCGAAACGCTGGACGGTCGCCCACTGTTCTACCTTTCAGACCCGAATCATCTGGAATGTTCACTCGATCTTCCCTTATCAATTCTATTGACCCTTTCGCGGTGGGAAGAAATGTTTGAAATTCCCCGCGATGGACACGGGCGTTTTCAGGCAAGAGACAGCATTACGTGTACAGGAGGATTCCTGGACCGGCCGATCGTAGACGAGTACGGGCTTGCGTTTGAACAAGCCATGACTTTACTTTTTCCATCATGGAAAAAAACGTCGCGAAAACTGCGGATCAAAGTTAGCCATGACGCCGATCACGTCGGTATACCTTTCCGCTGGAAAACAGCATTGCGGCATAGCCGCTCCGGCGCGATCCAGAATTCATTCCGGGATGTGTTCAGTCAATTTAGCCGGGTCGATCCCGCGGAACTTAATTCGATCCGCCACATTACACTCGCTTCCATGAAACACGGCTTAAATTCCACAGTCTATTGGAAAGCTGCTCCTCCAGGCCCAAAGGACAGCGGATACGACCCTCGGCACGATAAAGTTCGGCAGATGGTGAAATGGCTGGATAACATGCAGGTTGAATCCGGCGTTCACCCCGGATACAACACGTTTCGAGCTCCGGAAAAATTGCGGAGAGAAGTTGCAATTCTTCGCGACACATTAGGAGACCGGCCACTTGGCGGACGGCAACATTATTTGAGATGGTCTCCGGACACCTGGCTGGACTGGGAAAATTGCGGCCTAGTCTATGACAGCAGCGTAGGGTTCGCGGAGCAAATCGGGTTCAAGGCGGGCACTTGCATCCCTTACCAACCATGGCTTTTTCCGCTGAACCGGCAGGCCGATCTAATTGAAATACCATTGCTGGTCATGGATCGAACATTGCTGGCATACATGGGTTTGTCAAAAGGCCAGGCGATTCATGCAGTAAACCAGTTAGTTGATCGATGCCGAATGGTAGGCGGCGTATTTACAATTCTTTGGCACAACGACGCGTTTCTGAATCCGTTTTATCGAGACGTATATTTGAGCTTGCTGGGATCTTTGTCAGGCATAGAAAATTACAACTGGCAATCCGAACCTATCCCCCTTTTCACCTAATCGCAGGTATTTCTAAAAACCATGGAAATTAAACGCAAGCAAATGCTGATTTTCAGCTCCGTGCTGGTTGCACTTTTCTTGGTGGCCAGTGCGTATTTCAATTTGCCTTTGGAATGGACGTTGCTGGGCCTCGCGGCAATGACGGTGGTTCCATACCTGATTGTTCAATTCCCTGAGTGGTTCCTTGTCGCGGCATTGTTCGTTCCCCAATGGAAGACAATCCTGGGCGCCAGTTCCGGGGAAAGTTCGGCGGATCCTACCGTCATCATTTTGGCTTGCCTTGCCATTGGCTTATTGTGGCGAATAATGATGTGGTTCGGGCGAATCGGGTACAGTGAACTTCGCGGAGTGTTTTCGGGATCGTATGTGCAGATTGGCGCCTTCGCGCTATTTGCCGCTCTTTTAGCGGTCAGTTATACATATACGAATGCCCCCATTTACGGCGGGACGAAACTTTTTCGCTTCCTTTTTATCGGAACACTGCTTTTGATTTCTCCTTTGTTTATTCTTCTAAAAGAGAGCGATTTTTTAACATTTTCGAGACTTTTTGTGGGGTTCGGCGTCGTCACAGCAATCGGCTTGATTGGTTCACTCGAGATGCGCAGCCGGGATGCGGACACTGATATCACTAAAATTGGAGCAGGTTGGCTGGTAGGTATGGCCATCCTTCTACTGATTTTTTATCCGCTTACTCAAAATAAACGCCGCCAGCGCGCTCTGCTCATTTTCCTTTTGCCCCCATTAGTCGGCGGTTTGATGGCTGCAGCGGCACGTGGTCCTATGGTGGCCCTTACTTTTTGCGTGTTCCTCGGCATGGGGAATTTGATAATCGTCGGAAAGCTGCGAAGCTCTACCGCCGTTCTCACAGTGCTCTTTTTGATTGTGGGTGTTGGAGCAGCTTTTTTCGCGTTGCGACAAACCGACATGGACAAGTACAGCGCTAAGGCCAATGAGCTGCAAACCATGGCCACAGGCGGCTCCGCTTCCGGTTCGGCTGCCAAGCGCTTGGATTTTTACAGAGCAACGCTTGATGCAATTCCCAATCAACCTCTATTTGGAAGCGGAGTCGGAAGCTGGGGCTTTTTTTATTACGGAAATGATGCGAGAGGTTACCCCCATAACCTTCTATTAGAAATCACCTATGAAGAGGGATATGCCGGATTGATGGCATTCTTGTTTCTTTTAACGGTGGTTGGAATTGCATTGATAAGAATGGTGCGGGATTCGCATTCTCACTTTCTAGTTTTAGGCCTGCTGGTTTTGTATTGTGTGATTGTGAGCCTATTTAGCGGCGATCTCGACGACAACCGCGTGCTGTGGTTGTGGATTGGGGTCGGATTAAGTGTGTGCCGAATTGTCCAGACTCGTCTCAGTGCCTACCGTAAAGTCCAATGGGCAATGAGACAATCTGGCGCGATGCCAGCGAGGACCTTCCCTGCTCCTACATTTTCCCGCCAATTTGCTTCAGAAAGATATCCCGTTTCCAGGAAGGATCGTGCGTGGCGCGAAAAATTTGTATCCTGACAACGGCACACCCGACATTCGACGTCCGCATTTTCCACAAAGAAGGCAAGGCCTTGGCTCGAGCGGGATACGAAGTCATTCTCGTTGCCTCCGGACAAGTAGACGGAACCTATGAGGGTGTTACGCTCAAGTGCCTTCCCGTATGGAAGAGCCGCGCGGATCGATTTTTGCGCGGAACCGCGGCGGTTTATCGATTGGCTCTCCAGGCAGACGCAGATGTCTATCACTTTCATGACCCTGAACTGATTCCTGTTGCACTGCTGCTCCTTATCCAAGGAAAAAAAGTTGTTTACGATATCCACGAGGACCTGCCAAGAACCATTGTTTACAAAAATTATATTCCGCGCGTTCTGGTTAAGCCTATTTCGCGAACTGTCGAGCTGATTGAAGATTGCGCCAGTCGCCGATTTTCCGCTCTGGTCACAGCGAGCCCGCAGATCGCCAGTCGATTCACCAAGCGAAATAGAAATCTCGCCGTGGTGAACAATTACCCCAAAATGGAGGAAATTCAGGTACCAAGCGGTAATTCGTTCAAGGACCGAGAACGGACGCTGCTTTATGTTGGCATGAGAATTACGAGATCTCGCGGCGCGGAAGAAATGGTCCGCTCCATGGCGTTTCTTCCCAAAGATTTACGTGCTGACTTAAGACTTGTCGGGAATTGGGAAGATCCAGAACTCGTCTCCTCACTAAAACAACTTCCCGGATGGGATCGCACCACATTCCTTGGCCTCCTGGATCGAGGTGGAGTTGCGGGTGAATTGCAAAAGGCTTATGCGGGCCTGGTCATACTGCATCCGGAGCCAAATTACGTAACTTCCCAGCCCGTTAAATTGTACGAATACATGTGCGCAGGTATTCCGGTTATCGCTTCTGACTTTCCGGTATGGCGGGAAATCGTGACCAAGGCACAGTGCGGTTTGCTGGTCAATCCAATGAAACCCCAGGAAATTGCCGAGGCAATGGAATTTTTGCTGACGCACCCGGAGGAAGCTGAGGAAATGGGGCGACGCGGCTTTCAAGCAATCGTGGAGCATTACAACTGGGCAACCGAAGAGGAAGAATTATTGCGTTTCTATAGCAAATTGCTCAGTCAGGACGCGGCATTTGAAACTAGTTTAATGGGCAGGGGGCAAACCGCGTGAAGTTCCTAATTTTAACCCAGTATTTTGCTCCGGAAATTGGCGCCTCGCAGGTTCGCCTTGCTTACTTGTGCCGGGAACTGGCCGCTGCGGGCCATAAAGTAGAAATCGTGACAGGCATGCCACATCATCATGCGGACAGAATTTTCCCGGAATATCGTGGACAATTCCTGCTCGATGGGGAATGGGAGGGCCTGAAAGTTCATAGAACGTGGCTCTATGCATCCAGCGGATCGAATTTAAAACGTTTGCTGAGCTACGCAACATTTGCAGGGACATGCTTATTTGGCATGGCCAAGTCGGAAAAACCTGATTACGTTTTTGTAGATTCTCCGCCTATCTTCGTCGGCGTTCCTGGCTGGATCGCCGCAAAATTATGGGACGTTCCGCTCATTTTTAATGTAGCGGACTTGTGGCCGGACTCTGTACGGGATCTGGGAGTCATGCGCGATGGGTTTCTGATGAAGATCGCATTTGGCCTGGAACGGTGGATTTACAGGCATTCCAGTGTGGTAACTGCCGTGACGGAAGGAATTCGCGAATCTCTGCTCAACACCAAAGGTATTCCGCCGGAAAAAGTCTTATTTCTTCCCAATGGCGTGGATACCAGACTCTTCCGCCCTTCCGCCTCGGACGACAGTCTGAAAAAGAAGCTCGGACTTTCGGATAAGAAAATTATTTTATATGCGGGCAATCATGGATATGCGGGTGCCGTGGAACAGATTTTGTATGCCGCAGAATCGCTGCGCCACCAAAGTTCCTATCACTTTTTATTTCTTGGGGAAGGGCCAGAGAAGCCAAAGCTCATCGAATTGAGCGTAAAACTTGGTCTGACGAATGTGACATTTCACAATGAGGTTCCCCTCTCAGAGGTGCCCGCGTTTGTAGCCATTTCAGATATGGGTGTTGTGACACTTCGTAAATCACAGGTGATGGCCGGCGCCAGACCTGCGAAAGCATTTGTGATGATGGCGGGAGGAAAACCTGTCGTAATGGCCGCCGAGGGCGAGGCCGCCCGCCTCATTCAAACAGCCGGTGCGGGAATCGTCGTACCTCCCGAAAATCACGGACTGCTTGCGAACGCGATTCGAACTGTCTTACAGAACCCGGAGGTAGCTTCCCAAATGGGAGCCGCTGGAAGGAAATTCGTAGTTTCCAACTTCCAATGGTCATTGCTGGTTCGGAACTGGATTGCGCAACTTTCTAACATATCAATTTTGGCCGCCCGGTCGAAGGGAGATGAAAATCATGCAGAGAGGGAAACGCGCGCGCGCCTTTCGAATGATTAGCTTTCGATTATTTGTCGCTGCATCGGCAGCTGTTCTTCTGATTGTTCCGGCTGTAATAGGAGGACCTACTTCGAACAAGGTGATTACGTGGGGTGGAAATACTCCCGAATGGAACCGTGCGCTGCACCTGGGAGCCTTGAGGCTGGGATGTTCCGACCCACCTTCCAGCTGCGCAGGTTATGCTCAGCAAATGTCGCGATCACAAGGCGTGGATAAAATTTTTCTGAGCATCGCGCTGAATGCTGAAAAAACGCCCGTCTATGTGCGTGAATACAGCCGTCTGAGCCTCAGCAATCCCAACATATATGAAATCGGGCTGGACGATTTTGTGGGTCAGTGCGACAAGCTGAATATGACGTTGCCGGCTTTATCCGCATTTCTTGCGCAATTGGCGCATGATTTGAAGGGCGCAAACCCAAAACTTAATTTTGGAATTACTTTGTATGAAGATGAGTTGAATTCCGATCATCTACCTCTCGCTGATCTCGATGAACAATTCAGGAAAAGCGTCGATTTCGTTCACTTGTATCCACACTACCGCCAGGAAAAACTGAGCTTCGCCGCCGCTACTCAACAAGCGCTGAAAATTTTCCCGCAGGCGAAGATCATTGCAGGAGTTTATGCCTATGACCGGCGGGATTACGTTCCATGTACCCGCGGAAATTCAACTCCATGCACAAACGATCAAGAGGTTAATCTCTTCGCTGATTCTTTTAAGGAACGCCTCGCCATGCTCGGATCCGGTGAAGTGCAGTGGATCGAATTTTATCCAGGAAGTTTTGGAGAAGAAGCGAAGTGGCCCAGTTGGACCTCCTCCCGGATCTGCAAACCGGAACGGTTGCAGGAGTGCGTGAGCAATACGGTGGCGATGCGCGAAATGGCAAGGAAAATATTAAATTCTCAATACGGCTCAAGTTAAGGATGACCATGGAAGCATATGTTAGTTGGCTTAAAAATAGAAATATGCCGGTCTACGAAATGGCAGGGACTTATTGGCGAAGTTACCAAAAGGCACTCATCCCCGCTTCTCTTAAACCCGAACCCATAATAATTAGCGAAGAGCAGGGACAGCAATTATTGGAACGGTCGGGGGCGCTTCTCTTACGCTATTTTACACATACTGTAAAATATCCGACCTCCTTTTGGTATTCGGCCTGCAAAGAATACGATATTAAAAATTTATCTCAGAAAGTTCGGGGCAGAATCCGGCGAGGCTATAAAAGTTGCAGCGTTAAAAGGATTGACCCGCTCTGGCTTGCCGATAACGGTTACGCATGTTACGCGTCCGCGTTTTCCAGATATCGCAATGCGGAACCTGATTCAAAAGAACAATTCGATGCGATATGCAGATGGGCGGTCGGCGGACCTTTCGAATTTTGGGGTGTCTTCGTTGGGGATACATTGGCCGGTTTCGAAAAATTCGCCGTGGGTCACGACTATGCGGCGTCCCTCGTATTAAAACTCGATCCGAACTATATCCACGAAAGTATCGGTCCAGCGCTGAAGGACACTACCCTAAGTGCGTACGTGACCCAACAGCAAAAGACGATGTACAACGGCTTTCGGTCGGTTATCCACGAAACAAATACCCACGACTTTCTATTGACCCTGGGATTCAGCCGCGTCTATTGCGATCTCAAGATTATTTATCGGCCGGCGGTAAAAGCGTGCGTTGATTTGCTTTACAATCACCGCCCGCTTTTAAACCGCCTTCCTGAATCCACCATCAAGAGCAAAATTCTCGGATTGCTTTCTCAGGAAGAAATACGCCGATCGATCGAATTTGACGGGAAGCGCCCGTATCGCGCCAATATTCTTGAACGAATCGTGCGCTCGGTTTGGGGCAATCGTTACGGCGCATCTGAAAAATAGAACTGCAGATCCCCGTCGGTACGATTGGTCACGCCCCATTGCGTCCAGCCGGTCCATGAGCCGTTTTGCTCAAACTCTGCGTGCCCGTCTGGAAAGTAAGTGGTGGGCTGAAATCCATAGGCTAACCCTTTGCGAACGGGGAAGGTTTGATAAGTGGAGGTTGCGGCAGCTTCAAAGACCACGTTGTAGCTCTTGCCCGGAAGCAGCGTATACGTTGTGGCAAATGAATATTTGGCCCAGAAATACGAAGGCGCAAGTGCAAGGCTCTCCGGAATTGCGCTTGAGGGAATGCTTCCCTCTTCGATCAGAGACCCATCCGAATTCTCGAGGCGGACGACCAGTGGATCAGAACCGCTCACACGAGCAGCGCGAATGCCGATGGAGGCGACTTTAACGTCTGCTCCGGAAACCGTAAATGATTCGCGAACTGCGCGCGTGCCGGACATCGGCTCTGGCGCTGCAACCCAGCCTTCCATGTAGCCCATGCCTTCGGTAACGCCGTTCTCAAATTGAAGTTGGTAAATCGGAATATATCCCGCGCGCAGCGCCCAATTGCTTCCGCCATCGCTGAGAAGAAGGCCCAAATCCGTGGTATCCGCGTTGATCGAGGCTTGCAATCCTGATGCATTCATCTCGTACATGGCGTCTACGGATAAGAAATTCACGCTAGGGTTTGCATCAATATTCTTGAACACCATGTGGTAGATATTTCCGGATGTAAGCATGGGGGGCGTAGAAAATTTGACCTTATAGAAATAGCGAGCAGGCGAAGATAATGACAAAACATTCGTCATGACGTAGGTGGCGAGAACCGTCGAGCTTGGATTGTGGGATGGAGTTCCATCATCGGTATGAATTGTTATTTGAGTCGTCCCGGCATCCCCTCCCGCGTAACCCGCGTGATCGGGAATTAAGTAGATAAGCGCCTGCACGAGAGTGCCGGAATTCTTTGCGCGAAATCGATAGCTAACCATGTTGTCCCACGGTCCTCCTATCGTCGTGTTTGCAAGACTATTAGCCCCAAGCCTTGACCCATAGAAACTGGGTGATGAAGGAGTCGTTGTAGGGCTCCCAGAACCTGACCCGGATGAAGGAGCAGTAGAGGCTGTGGCGATGCTTAAGTTCAGATTTGCTTTGCCAGTAGAGTTCAAAGAATCTGTGACCTCTAATCCCAAGGTTGAATTTGCGGAACTTGTAGCTGTCCCGGAAATTGTGCCAGTTTTTGAGTTAAGCGTCAGCCCCGCGGGGATCACTCCGGATAAATGGGACCATGTGAAAGGCGCTACACCCCCCTTTACTGATAGTGGCGCGGAGTACGACACACCAACCTGGCCTGAAGGCAGCGACGTCGTTGTGATTTGCGGAGGATTTGCAATCGTCATGGGGATCGCATTCGACGTTTGCCGAGACATATTATTCAGTACTGCTATGTGAGCAACTCCCTCCTGGTCCGTAAGTTGCGAAGGAATTTGAGCTGTCAATTCGGTTGAACTCACGAACGTTGTAGCCTGGGCAGTTCCGTTCCACGTGACCACCGATTCATTGGATAAGTTAGTTCCGGCCACTACAAGTTGAAAGCTGGGCTTCCCGGCAGGAATTGCGTTCGGCGAAATGTTTGAAACTTGCGATTGACCATTACTGATTCCCGAAGCGGGCGCTGCGGTGCTCCCTGTACAGCCAAATTGCATGAAGATCAGAAGAAAGAAAACCGTCAAGCTCACGCTTGAGAACACTCTCATGCAAACATCCTCCCCTGATTAAAAATTCGGCATTTCGCGAGGCATCCAGATTCGAGCACGAGGAGTAAGAGCAGAGAATGGATCTGTGCCAACTTGCAAAACGTCTAGGGGATTATGTGTATTCCAGCTACAGGAATCTACTGAGTTTTGGTACGGGAAAGTCTGTACAGGTGAGAGCCTGTACCCGACCTGTCCGGACGTCGTAAAGGGTTTCCCTGATGTCAGAAATATTTAAACCTTGCTATATCAATACTTTAACTAAATAAGATCCCACGCTAGGCAAGACCTTACTTTTGGAGGGCTTCCAAGGGTGTCCAAAATGGCAACAGAAGTTCAAAATAATTCTGCTAAGTCGACCAAAAGTTCTCAGTTGCCGCGTACCTCCGGAAAATTTATCTCCCATGTTCTTACCCTGATTACGGGAAACGGTTTGGCGCAAGTTGTCAACGTTGTTGGAACGTTACTCCTTGCGCGACTGTTTGCCCCCGATGCATTCGGATCCCTCGCACTGTTCATTACAATCGTGTCCTTCTTTTCGGTTCTTGGCGGAGCTCGATATGAGCTTGCGATCATGCTGCCGGAAAGCGACGCGGAATCGGCCAATATTCTTTTGCTGGCAGTGGTGACGGTCTGCGGGATTACGGGCGCGGCCTTGGCTCTCGTAGCCTTATTTCATTCTGCCGTTGGACAACTGCTGGGCGACCCGCGGATGGGTTTATGGCTTTGGACAGCTCCCATAGCCGTCTTTGTGAACGCGCTGTATTCCGTGCTGTGCGTGTGGTTTGGGCGGATGAAGCGGTTCCATACGCTGGCAACTGTCCGCGTCTTGCAATCCATTGCTATTATTCTCTCGCAGCTTGTCCTTCTCATCATGCGGCCGGGCGGGCTGGCACTTGTAGGTGGGTGGGTCATAGGCCAAACAATTGGGACCGCGCTCCTGGTCTTCCAGCTTTTTTATTACGACGGCAAATTCATTTTGGAGGCACGCGACTGGGGAGTTGTCCGGGATTGCATAAAGCGGTATAAAAACTTCCCAATTTATAAAGCACCTTATAGCTTCGTGGGGAATGCGTCCTCTCAATTGATTTTTGTAATTTTGCGGATTTTTTCCACCTTGAACATCGTGGGATTCTATTCTATGGCCGCACGGGCCGTTTATCTTCCGGTGACCTTGATCGCGTCTTCCATGAATGATGTTTTTTATCAAAAGGCCGCGACCGAGCTGAAAACAGGTAGGTTGGAGGCGTTCGTAACGCGGCTATTGCGCATTCAGGTGGTCCTGGCTGCGCCGTGGCTCGTCCTGGCCGCCTTCGATTCGAAACTGGTATTTGGGCTCATACTCGGACCAAAATGGGTTCCTGCGGCAAACTATGCCGCCGTCCTTGCCTCCGCCGGATTTCTGTACTTCCTCACTTCATGGCTTGATCGCCTGTTCGATATAAGCGGGCACCAAAAATTATCGCTAATCCTCGAATTCGTCGGGAACTTGCTGTCGCTCGGCGGGCTTACCTTGGTTTTGTGGGTCAGTCCGCAGCACACAGTTTTAGCCGTGATGGTTTTCGCGGCCCTTCAGGTTCTCTATAGTTCGATCTGGCTGGTTTTCGCATACCACGTCGCAGAGTTCAATATCAGGGGGCTGGCCTTGCTGCTTCGAGACGCGATTGTATCCATTGGCTTGGCAACCGGATTCATGGGCGCGATTCATTTGGTGGCTCACAACTGGACTGCATTTTTTATTTCTACTGGGGTCGCCCTGATGATGTCCGGTTACGGATTCTTTCACTACGTATCCACGGGACGCGCCTTTCGATCTCCCCTGGAAAGGTTTCGCCATTTCTGGTCGGATAAAACTTCAACCTTGAACGGGCGTGAAGGAGTGGAATTCTGGCGGGCACAGGCCAGCGAATTAAGGGAACTCTATGCATCGAACCGCACCGCCCGCGTTCTTGAAATTGGATGCGGCGATGGGAACCTGTTTCCGTATTTCGATATTCCCGCGGAAAATTATAAAGGTGTCGATTTTACGCCACAGTTTATCGAACGCTTCCAGTCTAAGGAGCCATCCGTAACTCTGGAGTGCGCGGAAGGAGCTTCCTATTTCGAGCCAGGGGCACAGTACGATTTAATTTTGCTGAATGGAATTGTTCAGCATTTCGATTCCCACATGCTTGAGCAGCACTTAAAGAACGCATACGCCATGCTGGACGAAACGGGGCTGCTCATCTGGGGATCGATTCCAGATAGCCGCCACCGATTCATGTATGACGCGGGTAAATGGTCTGGAAATTGCCAGCCAGGTCTAATCAGACTACTCAAATCCTGGGCCGGAAGTCTCTTTGGGATGGACGCCATGGGGTTTTGGTATGAACGCAAAGAAGTGGCCGCACTCATTGCAAAATATGGACTTCACGTGAAGTTTGTTCCCTCGAAACTTTATCCTTACCGGTTCCATGCGGTGATTCAGAAAGTGGCAGTGAAGACGGGATCCGGAAATCGAAAGGTAGAAGCGGACCAGATCGAAGATCTCCGGTTAGTAAAAATCGGCCGCTCCAAATAGAGGAGATTCAGCCAATTAAAAGCTGACTTTCCTGGAAGGATTTTTCAATCTATTATTGCATCACGGGCGGGGATTTTTTTGCGAGGCTCGTGAAGCGGAACCAACTAGAATTGCAGGAATAGATTTTATTGAAGCTCTGCCTCTTGCTGGCTGAAGTTTGGTTTTGAAAATAAATAGAATCGCGTATCACACGCACTGCACCAGAAAGGATAGATCCTCAGCAATCGGAAAATGGTGCGGTCCAGGATGCCCTGAAACCTGGGGAATTGAACCTTTTGACTCCTGCAAATCGGGCAAGCGGATTCAAATTGAATATGTTTCGAGCGATCCGCTTGATGCAATTTCTTGCGCTGTATCCGATCCAATCCCATGATGCAAGCAGAATGCCCTGTCTTATTCTTGTTGCCTATCAGCTAAAGCCTGTAGCGGCCACAGAATATTTCCCCTTCACCTTCATTTCTTTTCTCACAAATAGCCTTTTTTCGCGGGCCTCATTGCAACGCATAACCTATTCTTAGACCCAAGATACAGAATTGAACCGATACCGCCAGGCTGACACAAAGGATATAAGTAAATTTATTGTTGTTTAGGGTTCGGGTGAAAATAATTAACTGTGGACTGATCAGGGGATGGCAAAACATGACGACATTGACAGTTTTCGAGTTATCACAGCTGGAAGCGGAGGAAAATATTTGGGTTCCAACGAAAGCAACCAAATTCATTACTCGTTTGCTAAGCCGTCGGCATAGCAGATCGGAAACAGCATCGGACACAGAAGGACACGCAATGCAAGCTGACAATCCATCCGAAATTCGGATGGTTGCTTCGTTACAACCGGCGTCCCGACAACATTACAGTACATATCGGAACGATTCTTCTTCGAAAGTTGTCCGCGCGAAAAGAAATCAGGGCAATTCCCGTTCGACTCGAACCTCTGACAAATCAAAAACCAATAAATAGCGCAACCAAGAATTTCTCCTGGCTGCCATATCAGCTGGCAATCGTTGGGGAATAAACGCATCGCCTGATCATGTCCTGAAAAGGAGTGACTGCACACGGTGGCCCGACCGGGCCTTTGCAGTTTGACCGAATTGGAAGCCACCCTCGGTCAGCGCGATGTGTTCCAATCTATGCAACGCTTGACGGGAGATACCGATAAACAATTCGCAGGGGAGTTGGAAGCAGCAGTTGAGGATCTACATTACGAAATCGTTTTTGGAACTATTGCGAATATTTTCGATAATGGAAATCAGGCCTTTGCTCATTTCAGACTTTGAGATCACTTGTTTCACTCCCACTTTCATCGCTTCCACTTCAAGTTCATGCGATGGAAAAAGTGTACAAATCAATATGCAGGCGCGAGGGACAGCCTTGGAAATTTCCTGAGCCGCGTGAAGGCCGTCCATTCCTGCCATGGAGTAATCGAGAATGATCAGGTCTGGATTAAGGTCAATCGCTTTAATAACGCCCTGCTTGCCATCATTCGCCTCGCCGCAGACTTCACAGCCTTCATGACCTGCAAGGAGAAACTTCAAGCCTGTCCTTGCAATTTCGCTGTCATCTATAATTAGTATGCGCATGGAGTTTGTATCCTGAACTAAACTCTAGCGCCGCAAAAGTATGTTTGTACATACACTGATAACGGTATATCAGCAATTTGCGCTAAAAGTCATCAGGCATGTCACAAGCGTTCATTGAGGAGAATGTCATTTGCCATGACACACGCGATTTCCAATCGGTGATTCGAATGAATCAATAGGCGACTTGCCTGCGCGCTGTTTTTTCCATTCGATTGCCTGAACCTTGGGCACTTTCAGTGAGAGATTCAATGGGCACGCTCACTTCCACAATGGTTCCAGGGCTCGCATTGCCAATGCGCAAATCCCCGCCGAATTCCTTGACCCGTTGCCTCATGCCGCCGATGCCAACGCCAATCCGGTCCGGCTTTCCTTCCATAACGCCGTCAGCCAGGCCTTTGCCATTGTCACGCACTGTGCCAATTATTTGACCGTCTTCTCTGGCCAGCGTTACCCAGGCCTCGCGCGCGCCGGAATGGCGGAACACATTGGTCACGGCCTCTTGAATGATCCGGAAAATCGCGGTTTCCATTTCCAGCGCTAGTCGAGGAAAGCTGGAAGGTTTCACGTCGAGAAAAACTTCGATACCGCTTCGTTTTGTAAATCCTTCCAGATAAAACTGAAGTGCAGACTGTAATCCGATCTCATCGAGCAATGGAGGATGCAGAAGATAGGAAATGCTGCGGACTTGTTGAATTGCATGATCGATCAGATTGCTGATCTCGGTCGCTTCCTTGGTGGATTCCGTCGAACGATTGAGCGATATAATTTTATCCACCATCATTTTCGCGGCGCTGAGCTCCTGACCCAGGCTGTCATGAAGTTCGCGAGCGATTCTTCGCCTCTCGTCATCCTGCGTCGCAATCAAATTGCTGGAAAGATTGCGAAGTTCCTTGTTTAAGAGTTCCAATTGCTGAGTTTTTCGGTGAAGATCGGCAAATACGCTGACTCTCGCGCGGAGAAGTTCGGGATTTACAGGCACCGAAATATAATCCACCGCGCCACGCTCGTAACCCTTAAGGCGATCCAGATCCGTGAGGTGCACACCGGAAATAAAAATGATCGCCGTTTTTTGAAATCGCGGATGTTGCCGAATCATATCCGCGAGCTCGAAACCGTCAATTTCCGGCATGCTCACATCCATCAAGACAACTGCAATATCTTCCTTGAGCAGATGTTCGAGCGCTTCCCTGCCCGAATTGGCCTTGATTAAATTCTCATTCAGTTCGTTCAGTATGACTTCATAACTGAGCAACTTGGCGGGCTGGTCATCCACCATGAGAATATTAACTTTTTCCCGAAACGTCATGGTTTTCTCCCACTCAAGCGTGTTATTCGCTCAGTTTGATCTGTATATCGCGCGGTAACTCGCGGGCAGCACAGGATGGTGATCACCGGTGCAACCACATTCGCAATGCCGAAAGGAGTTGCTCGGTATTTACAGGCTTTGCGAGATATTCGGAAGCGCCAGCTTCCAAACATTTTTCGCGATCGCCTTTCATGGCCTTTGCGGTTAAAGCGATAATCGGCAAGCGACGGAACGATGGATTTTGCCGGATCACCTGCATTGTTTCGTATCCATCCATTTCAGGCATCATGATGTCCATGAGGACGATTCCGATGTCAGGGGTCGATTCAATAATGGAAATAGCTTCGTTTCCGGTTCCTGCGGACAATACGGTCATTCCGCGCCGTTCGAGGACGCTGCTCAACGCGAAAATATTTCGAACATCGTCGTCGACCACCAGCACTTTCTTCCCCACCAGCGCATCGTCTGAGCGGTGCAACCGCTCGAGCATTTTTTGTTTTCCAACTGGCAGGTCAGCCACTACGCGATGCAGGAAGAGTGCCGTTTCATCCAGCAGGCGCTCAGGTGATTCAACACCTTTTACTACAACGCTGCGGGCCATGACATGCAGGCGTGCATCTTCTTCAGGGGTAAGTTCCTTGCCGGTGAAAACAACCACAGGCAAATCGCTAAGTTGGGGCATCTCACGCAACCGCTCCAGCACGTCGAATCCGGACATGTCGGGTAAGCGCAGGTCAAGCACGACACAATCAAACATTTCGTTTTCAATTCTGGAGAGCGCTTCGGAACCCGTGGTGGCAGTATGCACGTCGATATCATCGTGCCCGAGCAATTCGCTGATGCTCAATTGCTCGGCGGGATTATCTTCCACAATCAACAGGCGTTTCCGATGCGGCATCGAATAAATTCTTATCCGGGTCAAAACTTGTCCAAGTTCTTCGGATGTGGTTGGCTTGGTGACGAATGAAAAGGCTCCGCGCGAAAGCCCGTGGTGGCGGTCTTCATCGAGCGTCAGCATCTGGACGGGAATATGCCGCGTTGATGGATCCTGTTTCAGGTGATTGAGGACGGTCCAGCCCAACATGTCGGGGAGGAATACATCCAGCGAGACGGCCGTGGGGTGAAATTCGCGCGCCAGAGCCAGAGCGTCCGATCCGCGCGAGGCCATTAGAACTTTGAAGCCGCTGTCATGCGAAAGATCGCGCAACACACGAGCGTAATGCGGATCGTCTTCAACGATTAACAAGATTGGATCGTCGATCTGCAGATTATCCCGATCGTCGGGAATGTGTTCAATCAACCTGTCAGGAAGAAGCGCATTGACGGGCTGCGTAAAAGCAGCAGGGGGCAGGGCTTTCTTCTCCGGTGTACTCACTCCTGTCGTTGGACCCACATATGTCTGCGGCAAATAAAGCGTGAAGACACTGCCCTCGCCGGGCGCGCTGCGAAGTTGAATTTCACCTCCTAGCAGGCTCGCAAGTTCGCGGCTAATGGCAAGCCCCAAACCTGTGCCGCCGTACTTTCGGCTCGTGCCGGCGTCCGCCTGTTGGAAAGCCTCAAAAATAATTCTCTGCTTTTCAGCGGGAATTCCAATGCCTGTGTCGGCAACTTCAAACGCAACGACCGATGCCGCACCGCTAAGAACTGGATGCGATGCGCTCCATCCTTCCGTGGCCACAGAAACAGAAAGGCTGACCTTTCCATTTTCCGTGAATTTGAATGCGTTGGAGAGAAGATTCTTGAGAACCTGTTGCAAGCGCTTGGAGTCCGTAACCAAGCTGCGGGAAAGCCTTGGATCCGAATGCACTTCAAATTCAAGTTGTCGATTTTCCGCTTCGTGACGGAACGGCCGCGCAACCATATCGAACAGATTCGTGAAAAATAATTCTTCGGCCTCGACTGAAACTGTTCCGGATTCGATTTTCGACAGGTCCAGAATGTCGGTGATCAAATTGAGCAAGTCGGTTCCCGCTCCATGAATCGTGCGCGAGAACTCAACCTGCTTCGGCGTCAAGTTGCCGTCCGGGTTGTCGCTCAGTTGCTGGCCGAGAACGAGAATGCTATTGAGCGGCGTTCGCAGTTCGTGCGACATGTTTGCCAGAAATTCTGATTTGTATTTGGAGGTGAGCGCCAACTCTTTCGCCTTTTCTTCCAAAGCGCGACGAGCCTGCTCGATTTCCTGGTTTTTGCGTTCCACTTCCACGTTCTGTTCGGCAAGCTGCTGCGCCTTTTGCGCCAGCTGTTCGTTGGTCTGCTGCAATTCTTTTTGCTGTGTCTGAAGCTCGATCGCCAACTGCTGCGATTGTTTCAGCAACCCTTCGGTCTGCATCGTCGCTTCAATACTGTTCAGCACGATTCCGATGCTGGCCGTCAATTGTTCAAGGAACGCCAGGTGCGAAGCCGTGAAGGAACTCAAGGATGCGAGCTCAATAACCGCTTTCACGCGATCTTCAAACAAAACGGGCAAGACAATAATATTTCTTGGGACTGCGTGGAAAAGTCCGGAACGAATTGGCACGGCATGCGGGGGCATGTCCGTAATCAACATGCGCCGTTTTTCCGCCGCACATTGTCCGATCAGGCCTTCACCCAATGCCATGTGTATCGGATGCCCATCTTGTCCATTGTCGGCAAACGCGGACAGCAGGACGAGTTCCGCGGAGTCTTCCGTTTTCATCTGGTAGAGAACGCCTTGTTGCGCGCCAACGAGTGGCGCTAATTCAGACAAAAGCATTCTGCCCACGCTCGTCAGATCGCGTTGCCCTTGGAGCATGCCGGTAAACCGCGCCAGGTTTGTTTTCAGCCAGTCCTGCTCCGTGTTGCGATCCGTCGTGAGGCGGAGGTTGTCGATCATTGTGTTGAGGTTGTCTTTCAGGTCGGCAACTTCTCCGCTCGCTTCCACTTGAATCGAACGCGTCAGGTCGCCTTTGGTCACTGCGGTGGCAACTTCGGCGATGGCGCGGACCTGGTTCGTCAAGTTGTCAGCAAGCAGGTTGACGTTCCCTGTGAGATCTTTCCAGGTGCCTGAAGCGCCGGGCACGTTCGCCTGGCCTCCCAAGCGGCCTTCGACACCGACTTCGCGGGCGACAGTCGTCACCTGATCGGCGAAAGTCGCCAGCGTGTCCGTCATGTTGTTAATCGTATCGGCGAGTGCCGCGACTTCTCCCTTCGCTTGCACAGTTAACTTTTTAGTAAGCTCGCCATTCGCGACGGCCGTGACGACTTTCACGATTCCGCGCACCTGCTCGGTGAGGTTGGCGGCCATGACGTTCACATTGTCCGTGAGGTCTTTCCAGGTGCCGGCCACGCCAGGCACTTTTGCCTGGCCTCCGAGTTTTCCGTCCGTTCCGACTTCGCGCGCCACGCGGGAAACTTCAGCGGCGAACGCGTTAAGCTGGTCCACCATCGTGTTGATGGTGTCTTTCAATTCGAGAATTTCACCTTTCACGTCGACCGTGATTTTGCGCGACAAATCTCCGCGCGCAACGGCCGTCGTGACCTGTGCAATATTGCGAACTTGCGCGGTCAAGTTGCGCGCCATTGCGTTTACCGAGTCAGTGAGGTCTTTCCATGTGCCGGCCACCCCAGGCACGTTCGCTTCTCCACCCAACCGGCCTTCGCTTCCGACTTCGCGCGCCACGCGCGTCACTTCGCCGGCGAAGGAACGCAACTGCTCGACCATCGTGTTCAAAGTTTCTTTAAGTTGCAAAATTTCGCCGCGCACATCGACCGTGATTTTCTTCGAAAGGTCGCCCGTGGCAATCGCAGTCGCAACTTCCGCGATGTTTCGGACTTGGCCCGTGAGGTTGCTGGCCATGAAGTTTACGTTGTCCGTCAAATCTTTCCACGTTCCCGCGACTCCGGGCACTTGCGCCTGCCCGCCCAGTTTTCCGTCCGTCCCGACTTCGCGAGCCACACGCGTCACTTCTCCGGCGAAGCCGTTGAGCTGGTCCACCATCGTGTTAATGGTATTTTTTAATTCAAGAATTTCACCCTTCACGTCCACTGTGATTTTGCGCGACAGGTCGCCGCGAGCCACAGCCGTGGTCACTTCAGCGATGTTTCGAACTTGGCCAGTCAGGTTTCCAGCCATGGAGTTCACGGAATCAGTAAGGTCCTTCCACGTACCCGCGACGCCCGGCACGTTGGCCTGACCGCCCAAGCGGCCTTCGCTTCCAACTTCGCGCGCCACGCGCGTTACTTCGCCGGCGAACGCATTCAACTGGTCCACCATCGTGTTGATGGTTTCTTTTAGCAGCAAAATTTCGCCGCTCACGTTCACCGTAATTTTCTTGGACAAGTCGCCGGTCGCAATTGCGGTAGAAACTTCCGCAATGTTTCGAACCTGACCCGTGAGGTTGCTGGCCATCGAATTCACCGAGTCGGTGAGGTCCTTCCACGTGCCTCCCACGCCGGGAACGAGCGCCTGCCCTCCCAGTTTTCCGTCGGTACCGACTTCGCGTGCCACGCGCGTGACTTCCGATGCGAAGGACCGTAGTTGGTCGACCATTGTGTTCATGGTGTCCTTCAGCTCAAGAATTTCACCTTTCACATCCACCGTGATCTTGCGTGACAAGTCGCCGCGGGCCACGGCCGTCGCGACTTCCGCGATGTTGCGGACCTGGCCAGTCAGGTTGTTGGCCATGAAGTTCACGTTGTCCGTCAAATCTTTCCACGTTCCGGCGCCGGGGACTTGCGCCTGGCCGCCCAGTTTTCCTTCCGTTCCAACTTCGCGCGCCACGCGCGTTACTTCTCCGGCGAACGCGTTGAGCTGGTCAACCATCGTGTTAATCGTATTCTTCAGTTCAAGAATTTCGCCCTTTACGTCCACTGTAATCTTGCGTGACAAGTCGCCGCGAGCCACAGCCGTCGTAACTTCCGCAATGTTTCGAACTTGCGCCGTTAGGTTTCCGGCCATTGAGTTCACGGAGTCAGTGAGGTCTTTCCACGTTCCGGCAACTCCAGGCACGTTCGCCTGACCGCCCAGCCTGCCTTCGCTTCCGACTTCGCGCGCCACTCGCGTTACTTCGCCGGCGAACCTGTTCAGCTGGTCCACCATCGTGTTGAGTGTTTCTTTGAGTTGCAGAATTTCTCCGCGCACGTCGACCGTAATTTTTCTCGAGAGGTCGCCGCTCGCAATCGCTGTTGCAACTTCAGCGATGTTTCGCACCTGACCAGTGAGGTTGCTGGCCATGAAGTTCACGTTGTCAGTTAAGTCTTTCCACGTGCCCGCGACTCCCGGCACTTGCGCCTGGCCGCCAAGTTTTCCTTCCGTACCCACTTCGCGAGCCACGCGCGTTACTTCTCCGGCGAACGCATTGAGCTGGTCCACCATGGTGTTGATCGTGTCTTTGAGCTCGAGGATTTCGCCCTTCACGTCCACCGTGATTTTGCGCGAGAGGTCGCCGCGAGCCACAGCCGTGGTCACTTCAGCGATGTTTCGAACTTGCGCCGTGAGGTTTCCGGCCATAGCGTTGACCGAATCGGTCAAATCTTTCCACGTGCCGGCGACGCCGGGCACAACGGCTTGCCCTCCGAGTCTTCCTTCCGTTCCCACTTCGCGCGCCACGCGGGTCACTTCCGAGGCGAAGGACCGGAGTTGGTCCACCATCGTGTTAATTGCTTCTTTGAGTTGCAGAATTTCTCCGCGCACATCGACCGTAATTTTTCGGGAAAGGTCTCCGCTCGCTACGGCCGTCGTAACTTCGGCAATGTTGCGGACTTGGCCGGTCAGGTTGCTGGCCATCGAGTTCACAGAATCGGTCAAGTCTTTCCAAGTGCCCGCCACGCCGGGAACTTGCGCTTGGCCGCCCAGTTTTCCGTCGGTACCCACTTCGCGCGCCACACGCGTCACTTCAGCGGTAAAAACTCCCAATTGCTGGATCATGGTATTGGCAATGTTGGCCGACCTTAAAAATTCTCCTTCGAGTGGGCGTCCATCGACATCGAGTCTGACGCTTTGGGTTAAATTCCCTTGCGCAACGGCCGCGATAGCTCGAGTAACTTCCGCTGTGGGCCGCAAAAGATCTTCAACCAACGTGTTGATTGAAACTTCCATCTCGCCCCAGGAGCCCTTGGATTCGTGGAATTGAGCGCGCTCCCGCGTCTTACCTTCTTTGCCAACGACTTGACCCACTCTTTTCAGTTCGTGGGCCATGTGCTGGTTCGAAGCCACGATGTCATTAAAGGTGTCCGCAACTTTTCCCTCGACGCCAACCCACGCTCCTGGGAGGCGAACGGAAAAGTCGCCGGCTCGCATAGTCTGCAAGGCGGTCAGAATCACGCTCAAGTTCGAAGAGGCGGATTCGCTGCGGGAATTGCCTCGGCCGTTGCTCTTGGCACCCGGCTTTGCTTCTTCGCCGATTCCCTCTACTGCTGTGGCGCTGTCAGATCGCTTCATTCTCAACTCCAAATAATAGAAATCCCACGACTTCGCATGCCAAGCGGAATTGCAGGCCAATAAATTCCTGTGTTTAGCCTATTTTTCACTGCGCGACAGATCGGGAGCACGATGGGTAGGAAGTTTACACTTCTCTGAGGAAGGCACGCATACAGGGAAACCCTTAGGCGGACAGAGGAGAATACCTTACGATGTCTTGGAAACTGGCGGAACAAAAAGTCCTTTTTCTAACTAAACAGCAGAATCTGATGATGATATGGGAAACGAGAGTTGCTTCCATTTCGGAAATGATTATTTACAACTCTCGTCTTCCTTTTCATTTTATTAACATCCTGTTCACATTAGGAGCTAGAAGCGAATTTGGGGTCCAAAAGTTACCTTCAAGTTATGATGCGCTCCCCCAACGAAAACGATTTCGTCACCCACTTCTGCCCTCAGACCGATTGGCCCAAGGAACGCCTCCACGCCCACACCAGGATAAAGCGCGGCATCGACATTGTTTGCTCGGAGATTGCTTACAGTACTCGTAAATCCGGTGAATGTAGCCGGAACCGGATCAAACCGAAAATCCGTAAAACCCCCTTTGACAGTTGCGAAGACGCGAACGGGACCGGAAGTTTGAATCTTCGGTCCGAAAAGACCGTGCAAAATTTTGATATTTGAGTTCTGTGTCGTGATTGTTCCGCCCGAAGTAGTTACAAATCCCTCGGTAAAAACCTGATTAAAATCGTAGGACATTTCGGCTTCTATCTGCACATTCTTAACGAGATTTACACCTGCTCTGCCTCCAACCCCTGCAAAATTGGAATGAGTCTCTCCTAATTTAAAATATTCGGCGAATGCTCCGACCTCCACGTGATTCTGAGCATGCGCAACCGGCGCAATAAAAAATCCAGCAATTACAATTAACAATGCAACTCGTCTCATTAATCCTCCTGCGATAACCGTAAAATTGATTTACCCCACCCATGTAACAGTTCTCATTTCGACAACTGTCCATCCAACTTCATATATTCGTTTCATGTCCATAAGGACGCTATCCGGCGCTTCCTGTAACTCGCCAGAAACTTAAGTGTAGGTGCCCAACGCGCGGTTAAATGTCATTTCATTCTCGGATGCGAAACAAGTACGACGCTGCGCAAAACATTTTTGCGCTGAATAAACTAAAAGCGAGGACACTTGATTTAATTCGCGGCTTTTGAGGGAGGAGAGGCCATTTTATCCCGGGGTTGGGTGGTGAAATGGCCTCATGGGGTGAGTATGCACGCGAGGTACAAACGGAGATCGAATTAATTTCCTAGTTGATCATGATTGCGAATTGGAAGTCGGGACAGAAATCCCCAATGCAGTTGCCAAATCGATTTGATGTTCCTGTTCTTGAATCAAGATTTCTCTGATGTGTTCAGCCATTGCAAATTCACCAAGCGCATCGCACTGGCGCACTCGTTCGCGATAGTTTTTAATTGTTTCTGTTTCGTTCTCCAGGTCAAAACCAAGCATTACCTTTGCTTCTTCTGAAGTTCGGACAGGTTTGGGCTCGATCGCCGGCATTCCGCCCAGATAGTCGATCTGTTTTGCGATGATGAGCGCATGGCTCAATTCTTCCTGCGCGTGTTTTTCAAGTTCCGCGGCGATATTCATATATTCGGCGCCCTTCAGAACCTGCGAATATACGACGTACGAAATAATCGCTTGATACTCGCGAGCCAGATCTTCATTCAATGCAGTCACCAGTTGCTTTCGGGTTACTCCGTTGCCTGTCTTCATCGATGTTCCCGTTTGCGCCATATTGCTCCTCATTTTGAATCGAATGGACGGGACGAATCTTCGTCCCGTCCGTGAAATAATCGCGGAACCTCGTTCAGGGCTGCCCGGCCTTGCGAACCTTTTGGCTCTCTTCTTTCATAGATTTCACAAACTCATCCGCCTGTTGTTCAGCGGCTTCTTTGGTAATTCCGTATCGCTCTTGAATCTTTCCGACAATTTGCTGACGTTTGCCGTCGATTACGTCCAGATCATCGTCGGTGAGCTTCCCCCATTTCTCTTTTGCTTTCCCCTTATACTGTTTCCATTTTCCTTCAACTTGTTCCCAGTTCATTTTTACCTCCCGGCTGACCACTTCTATATCGGTACAATTAATAATCAATTGCGATTTGCATTGATTACGCTTCGGCTAACAGAAGACAGGATTTGGCGAGCAAAACCAATACTGTAGAACCTTTACTCCCACCAGAAGATTCGCGTAGATTACGTAAACGAGTGTTGCGCGCGAACGAATTTATTTTTTATGGAAATAGTGGGTAAGGATATTATTTCCTGGAATAATCGAATATGTTCCGCAATTCGATAACTAATTTTCAAATACGGCACTCGATGACTTTTCGAGTTCTTGCGGCGGACAGCAGTTTTTACCGCAATTCACGACGCTAACAAATCGCACGTCAGCTCAATCTATCGCTATTCAACCTACATCAAACCATTTCGACGGATACTCGAATGCGCGTATGGCGATATGCCTGGCCTAAATTGCAAAATCAAAGACAGTCCAGGAACCAAAAGATCAGTGTTTGCCGGCCCCGGGCGAGCAAGACCATGCTCCATCTCGAAAGCATTTCGGGAGTGAACGATTACTCAAGAATAAATGCGGAGGAGATTATGAAAAGTGCGACCATGATTGGAATCCTGTTGATCGTATTCGGGGTTATTGCTCTTGTCTATCAAGGTTTCACGTACACGACGCACAAGAAAATTCTCGACGTTGGCCCCATTCAAGCCACGAAAGAAGAGCGGCAGACGATTCCCTTGCCACCGATTGTTGGCGGCATTGCGCTCATTGGAGGCGTGGCGTTGCTTTTTGCAGGCGGTAAGAATTCATGATGCCCTGCGCATTCGCTTAAAAGCGCCCGCGAAGTGCGCGAATTGCGCCTTTTCATTTCGCGGGCAATCCTCTTCGCGATTCCTCTCTGAAGATACAACGTGGAACGAGATTTTCATTCTTGATTATAAGAGTTCACTACTTTTCGGCCTCGTGATTGAAAATGACGGAGCTGCACAAAATTGCCGCAACCGCCCAACACATCCAATGGAACACGCAGGATCAATTTTTTCGACGGGTGTTTGTCACAGGCAGGAACAGAGGTTTGTTCGCAGGAAATGACATTCTAATTAGCTGAAAATAGAATCGCAAGATACACCAAGTCAGAAGTAACTATGCCCTGCAAAATATTACGTTTCTAAGCGGCGCCGCGCACTTCAAATGAAGTCACATTCTCAGAAGATGGCTGGGGAGCAGAACCGCGACGCGATGGAATTGAAGACGCGAGCATTCGCTCAAAATCGGACTGCTCATATGGATAAGAAAGAACATCGAGTGTGCCAAGATTCATGGCCGCCAGATAGTCGCGAAATTCCTGCGGACAAGTCGGGGCCGACACAATAATTGTGGGAATATCTATTCGCTCTTTCCGTAGATGCTGAATGATCTCTCGATATGTGCCGTCCTGAAGCCAGAAACCGCAAATGCACGCGGAAATGCCGTCCTTCGCGATCAGCGCTTTAACATCTTTTACGCTGCTAACCCACATCCCTTTTATCCCGGCGCTATCCAGGAGGTCTGCCAGGGCCGTTCGAATATCCTGGTCGATGGTTGCTATCAGGAGTGTTTGTGAATCCAGAGATTTGGCATTCATCTGCGTAGGCTTATGAGCGGAATTATTTTCATTTCTTTCGTTCAAAACCAGCACTGGATTCATATGCACTCCCCCCAGATCGCCCCGCGGCATCAAGTGATCCCAGTTAACCCGATTCCTTGCAACAAATAAATCAAATATGCAAATACATATTGAGGCATCTGCCTCTTTGCGGGAATACAATCAACACCTGACTGGAATAGGAAGTTTCCTGTATTTAAAAATTCAAAAAGTTGAGAAGGAATTTATTGAGCAAAACGACTCCCGAATTCGGTTTGAAGTGTAAGATCCAAACGTGCAATTCCGTTTAACTCTCAATAATTCACATTTTTCTATTCGCTGTTTAACAGACCTGTAAATTCTGGACAATTTTCTGTTTGGATAAGCATGAAGAGACGACAATCTTGAGGGATCCAGCAACGATCGCAAGAAAAACAAATACATGAAACAGCCGATTGTCTATTCAGCATAATTCCTTCAAAGTACGTTTCTATTTCAATACCCAAATGAATTGAATGGGTGGCGAAAATCGAAGGAATATTTTCGTGACAGGAGTCAACGTATGGCAGAAAGCGAGAAGGAATTGCCCGACACGGATGTCGCAAACAACAGTTGTGAAATCATTTCCTTTATCGTTCTCGCCATTCTAAGCGCCTTAAGTCATTTCTGGTATATTCTGATAATTTTCTGCGTGGTTATCGTTTTACGGCGGACCATCAGTTACGCGTCCCAGTTTGTTGTCGCCTCCCTGCAGTTTATTCCGTGGCATGCGTGGAAAAGTGCTACTTCAACCCTCCGTGCGTCAAAAATCCAACATCAGGTATTTAAACCTTCCAAAATAGGCTAGAGCGTGGATTGTTACGCCCGTCGATCGATGCCACCATGGCCACGTTCTGAAATCGCAGTTCTGTAAACAAAATAGATTTCAGAATATGGAGCTCAATCATGTTGCGCTGGACGCTTATTTTCCTGGTTGTAGCAATTGTCGCTGCGGTTTTTGGTTTTGGAGGAATAGCGGCAGCCTCGGCGGGAATCGCCCGAGTTCTATTCTTCATTTTTCTTATCCTTTTCATCGCTTCGCTTCTCGGTGGTCTGATCCGAAGAGCTTGATGAAGCGGCGGGGAGGAATCTTTCCGTAACCACGGAACGTATGAAACAGCGGAATTGTATTTAAAGTGGCTCGCGTCAGTTTTGATATTCGAAAGTTTAAGGGGTGAACAATGAAAATATTATTGCGGCTTTTGTTGGCAATATCCTTGGTTTCGGTGACAGTTTGCGCTGCCGATAAAGACGATAAAGAGAAGGAAAAGCAGGAAGATCGCCTGAAAAATTCGGGCGTAGTCCTGAATGAAATCCTCAATATCAAAGAGAATATCCCACAGGATCTTCTCGACAAAGCAAAATGCATTGTTGTTATACCGTCTGTGGTAAAAGCAGCTTTTATCGTCGGCGGAAGTTACGGTCGAGGCACGATTATTTGCCGCACGGACAAAACTAGAACAACGTCATGGGGAGCCCCCGCCATGATGGTCTTGGAAGGCGGCAGTGTTGGCTTCCAAATTGGCGGTGAGGCCACGGATTTCGTATTGCTCGTCATGAACGACCGCGGCGTACACAGCTTGCTGCACAGCAAAGTAAAGTTGGGTGGCGACGTGTCGGTTGCAGCAGGTCCAGTGGGCAGAACAGCGGAAGCAGATACCGATGCATACGTCAGAGCTGAGATCCTGACTTACTCGCGAGCCCGCGGAGCTTTCGCCGGCGTTTCTCTGGAAGGCGCTTCCTTGAGGCCTGACGATGATGGAAATGAGGCCCTTTACGGTCGCAAGATTACTGCGAATAATATTGTTATAGGCCCTTCGCCAACTACTCCTTCAGCCGCACATCAACTGATTGCAACACTGGATAAAGCTTCGCCGACCTCACGAGCACATAACTAACTCCTGCCGAGCGGGGGAGAGCACGCATGCTTTCCCCCTCCTTTCCATTTAAATTCCGTCTCAATTAACTGGAAAGCTAACAAACTTTGACCTTCACCATCTATTAAATCGGTTCTGCCTGTCTAATTTATAACCAATTATATTGACTTGAGACCTACAGCTTCCCGCGCAAGCAAATACGACTCACAATTGATTGTCTGTTTCAATTCCACCGAATAAGCTTTGTTTAAAGGCCCAATTAAACCTTCACAAGGAGAAAATTATGCGAGTCCTGAAAGTCGCACTGTTCGTCCTGACATTACAGATTCTACTGCTTACTGCTCAACCCGGCGCCTCACAGGATAATTCTTCTCACAGGGGCCCCCGAAACAGCGAACAATTTTTGAAGCGCGAAGTGGGCCACGAGCTCGCAATGGTGCCCTGGTACACGGTCTTTGACATCCTGAAGTATTCGGTCAATGGGAACGACGTAACGCTTACCGGTGCTGTCGTAAATCCGACGGTAAAAACGGATGCCGAAAATGCGGTAAAGCATATCGAAGGCGTGGAAAAAGTGAACGATCAAATCGAGGTGTTGCCGCCCTCACCAATGGATGATGAAATCCGGCGCGCGGAGTATCGCACAATTTATTCTCAAGGAACGCTTTCGCGATACGGATTGGGTTCGCTGCAAGCCATACACATCATCGTGAAAGGTGGCCATGTCACGCTCGAAGGGAGCGTCGATAATCAAACGGATAAGAACGCCGCCGGCATTTATGCCAATGGCGTGGCCAATGTTTTTTCCGTGGCCAACAATCTGCAAATATCGACTGGAAAGTAGAGGGAAACGCGTTAACCAAGACGAACGGTTATATGATGTTCCAGACCGTCATCGGAAAGTGGAATATTGGCCGGGCCGGGAACCGATTTGCCGTCAAACTCCACGTTGGAAATCCCGCGACATACGCCGCGTGGATTTTCCACTTTAATAAAATATTTTGCCGAGTGATATTTGAAGGTGATCGAATAGCTTGCCCACGATTTTGGAATGCATGGGTCTACGCTGAGAATTGTTCCACGGACCCTGAATCCTAACATCCATTCCAAACCTGCGCGGTAAAACCATCCCGCCGAGCCTGTGTACCAGGTCCATCCGCCGCGCCCCACATGCGGATCTTCCGCGTACGCGTCTCCCGCCATTACATACGGCTCGACTTTGTATCTTTGCACCCCCGCTCGTGAAGATGATCGATGAATCGGGTTTACAAGTTGAAGCAGATTGCCGGCTTTGTCTCCATCGCCCAGAGCCGCAAACGCAATAATTGTCCACATCGCCCCATGAGTGTACTGGCCGCCATTTTCGCGGATTCCCGGGACGTAACCTTTAATATAGCCGGGGTCCTGTGCAGTGTGGTCGAACGGCGGCGTCAGCAACAGGACCAATCCATTCGCTTGGCGCACTAATTGTTCGTTCACTGCGGCCATGGCGCGCGATGCCCTGCCGGGTTCCGCGGCGCCGCTCAGAACTCCCCAGGATTGTGCGATCGAATCGATCTTGCATTCCTTGTTTTGTGCTGACCCAAGCGGAGTCCCATCATCGAAAAATGCGCGGCGATACCAGGCGCCATCCCAACCTTCCCGTTCGAGAGCCGCTTTCAGAGCGCTCACATGGAGCCTCCATGTTTCTCCGCGCTTAGAATCCCCGCGAGCATCGGCAATCTTTGCAAACTCCCATAAAATTGTGTGCAGGAACCAACCCAGCCAAACACTTTCTCCCTTCCCTTGCTGGCCGACACGGTTCATGCCGTCGTTCCAGTCTCCGGTGCCCATCAGAGGCAGACCATGGCTTCCGACACTCAAGCTGCGGTCGAGCGCGCGCGCGCAGTGTTCGAACAGACTTGCGCCATATGTGGAACTATTCGGTTGGAAATAAGATTCCAATTGACCGGGAGCGAGTTCATCGCCTTCAAGAAACGGAACCACTTCATCCAGGATTTTTCCGTCTCCCGTCGCCTCAATAAAATTAATCACCACATATGGCAGCCACAGCAGATCGTCGGAAATGCGTGTCCGTACTCCACGACCCGAGGGCGGACGCCACCAGTGCTGAACGTCACCGGCGATGAACTGGCGGGAAGCGGCCCTCAGAATGTGCTCACGCGCGATTCCGCGACCGGCCGTGGTGAGAGCCATGATGTCCTGGAGTTGATCGCGAAATCCATAAGCTCCGCTCAACTGGTAGAAACCCGCGCGGGCCCAAACACGGCAGCACAAAGTTTGGTAAAGCACCCATCTGTTAATCAGCAGATCCAATGCACGATCCGGCGTCTTTATCTGGACGCCATTCAAAATGTCTTCCCACGAGTTTGTAACTTCTCTCAATACTCGATTCACATTTTTGGATCGATACTGGCTAATTAATTCCCGGGCTTTTATTTTATTTTCCGCTTGTCCCAGATAGAAAACAATTTCCGTGGATTCTCCGCTGCGCAACTCGACAGGCGCCTGTAATGCGGCGCATGGATCCAGTCCCGCGCCAATCTTTCCTGACAGCGTGCGCCCTGGTTCAAGGCCACTCGGGCGCTGAAGAGTTCCATTTCGCCCGATAAAATCACTTCGATCGCCGGTAAATGAATTTTGCTTTCCTCCCAAGTCCGCAAAGGCAATACGCCCTCCGAATTCTCCATTGAGCAGGCTCCGGGCAAATACGGCCCCGGTCGTTGGATCGAGTTCGGTGACGATGTAAGGCGAGGTCGCAGTCCTCGAACTGCCAAGCACCCATTCCACGTACGCGGTCACGGACAGGCGTCGCGCACGCCCGGAATTGTTTTGCAAAAAAAGTTGGAAAATTTTTATAGAGTCATCGGGTGGGACGAACTGCAGCAAGTCCAATGCTATCCCGTGAGATTCGCATTGGAAGCGGCTGTAACCTTGGCCATGCCGCGCAATATAAACTGCGCTTTCATCGCGAATCGGAAGAGCCGTAGGGCACCACAATTCTCCGGTTGATTCGTCACGAATATAGATAATTTCGCCGGACGGGTCCGCGAGATGTTCATTTGACCACGGCGTCAGTTGATTTTCGTGGCTGTTGAGCGACCATGTAAAACTCGATCCGGATTCGGAGACAATAGATCCGAATGCGGGATTTGCGAACACGTTGACCCATGGCTCGGGAGTCCGCAATCCCTCCGCCAAAACAGTGACGTATTCACGGCCGTCTTTATCAAACCCGCCGGTCCCATTGAAAAATTCCAAATCTAATGTTGGCGGCAAAACTTCTGGCGTCTTGCCAAATCGTGTTCGTCTGCGCGCTGCGGGGGCAGGCGACTCCCTATAAATTGTTTGCGACCTGCCGAATTGTTCCGTGAGGTTTCCGCGCCGGCCAAGAATCAACACCCGGGCGTAGCTCTGCAGTTGCGCGCGGGTTTGCGGCGTCAAGAGGTCGCCACGTACAAGGAAAATTCGTCCCAGCGCATTCCCCGAATCCGGCGATAGTCGAAGCTGGCTTCCATGGACGAGGGTTTCCAGAGATCCCTGAAAATCCTGATTGTAGGAAGGCGGCTTCTCATTGACGATCACCAAGTCCGCGGACAATTGTTTCATGCGCCAATATTCATGGGCCCTCAATAATTGCCTGATGGTTTCCACATTCTCTTCATTATCGATGCGCGCTAGAATAATTGGCAGATCTCCTGAAATTCCGAGCGACCATAATGTGGAAATATCCAGATTCACTCGACTCAGAAGGTCCGAAGCGGGACGCAAAGACGCTTCCGGATAGATCACGGCATTTGCCAGCCTCTGGAACAATTGCGCCTCATCCGGACCTATTGCCAGGTGATGCAGTTGGACTTGTGCATGAGTCCATGCGAGCGTGAGAGTCCGCTCAAACGCTCTGGGGTCACGGTAACGGTCGGCCAAATCCGTGACTTGCTCGCGCGTTTCGGCCGCGATCGTAGCAAAAACAAGATGCGCCGAAGTGCCGGGAGGAATTCTCACGGTCCTCCGCAAACTGAACGAAGGGTCGAGGACGGAGCCCACGGTGTTTGAAAGTCTTAGATCTTCAGCGATCGATACTGGATTGCGAATATCATTACCGCGCCCTAAAAATCGCGCGCGATCCGTTTCATACTCCAGGTCGCCTGTCGTTTCCCCATCCACGTATAAAACATGCGCCACCCACACGGACGGATCATCCTGGGATCGCTTGCGGCGTGTCGCGAGCAATGCTCCTATCTCAGGGACGAAATCTGTTTCTATAAATAAATTCGCAAACGCGGGATGCGCCTGGTAAGCCGCCTGGGGAGCCAATGCAAGTTCCGAATAGGAGGTAACTTGAATTTCTCGCGTGCGAACCCCCAGGTTCGTAATCGTGAGACGACGCACCTCGGCATCATTTTCAGACGAAACAACCACTTCAAGTTTGGTATTGATCGAGCGGTCGCGCCTGAAAAATTCGGCATGGTCCTCGTAAAACTCCGCTTCGTAGGAATCAGCTTCAGCCCCGGTCGGTTGGAAGCCAGCCGACCACACATTCTGATTTTGTTCGTCACGAAGGAAGAAATAGGTTCCCCAACAATCGCGCGTTGCGTCTTCCCGCCAACGCGTGATGGCGATATTTCGCCACCTGCTATATCCAGACCCTGCAGTGGTCATCAAGACCGTATAGCTTCCATTCGAAAGTAGCTGAGTGCGCGGAGTAGGGTCATCCACGGACTTAAATTTTCGAACAACTGACGCTATATCGTCACGTACCTTAGCGACTGCGGAAACTTCTTCCGCGCGCGGGCGCGCAACCAGAACATCGCGAGGCGTGCGTTCCTGCAATAGAAGTTCTGTCGCTTGCACAATCGGATCTGCATGAAATCGATTTCTCATCACTCCATCGCTCAAAACGTTCGCCAATGAAACGAGCGACATTCCCTGGTGATGCGCCATAAACGCATGAACAACAGCTACATCCTGCCCCTCGGGAACTCGCGTTTTCGTATAATCCAGCGCCTCATAAAAACCATATCTGCCGCGGCCGCCGGCCTTGGCGATTCTTTTAAAATTGGCAAGCCCGGCAGAAGGAAAAATCATGGATGCGAGTGCCGTGGCATATGGCGTAATGACGATATCCTCGCTCAATCCTCTTTTTAGCCCCAGGCCCGGAACTCCGAAACCGGAGTATTGGTACGTGAGTGTCAAATCTCTTGCATTAAACGCTGATTCCGAAACTCCCCAGGGAACGCCACGTTCTGCGCCATATTCGATCTGGCGGCGAACAATCTCCCGGTACGTCTGGCTGAGCATGCTTCCCTCGGGCGAACGCATGACCAAAGCAGGCATTAAATATTCGAACATTGATCCAGACCATGAAATGAGCGCTGACCCGCGGGCTACCGGCGTCATGAAGCGGCTCAGACGAAACCAATGCGAAGTGGGAGCATCTCCTTTCGCGATGGCGATGAAACTTGTCAATCGCGCCTCGGAAGCAAGGAGGTCATACTTACTGGCATCCAATGTGCCCACTTCCACCGCAAACCCGATGGAGAACAACTTTTTGGTATTGTCAAAAAGGAATTTGAAATCCATCGCGAAGAAGATGGCATCCGCCGTCAGTCCCACCTGGATAAGCCTTTGCGAAAGGGCCGCTGAATTCGAAATGCAACTGGATATGGCATTCACAAACGCTTCAAGGCCCTGGAGTAAATCCGAATTTTTGGTTTCGTCTTTTTCCAATTGTTCGCGGACCAGCGCGAGTTCATCCAGCACCGTAGAAAATTGCTTTGGCGCCTTTTCAAGAGTTGGAATCTCTGAACAGATGGTAAGAAGCATGGTTTCTGCAGTCGATGTGTATGTGGTCAGGCAATGAACGACGGCAGCTTTCTGAATCGGAGTCAGGTGAATCCAGGGATTCACGATCTCCATGTCGCGCGCATGGCTTTCCACACAATTCTTAAGAGCAGATGCCCATATGCGCAGTTCCGAATATTGACGGGTTCCTTGTTCCTGTGACACAGCTTGGGCGATATCGTCAATGGTTTGAGCGCGGTCTCTTAATTTAATCAGCAGTGAAGCCCACTCCATGGCATCAATGGGCGGAAGGTCGGATGAGCTGACAAACGCATCAATGGCATTGTTCAGCTGTCTTCGCGTAACCCTGTCCGTGTGATCGGCTTCCTCGCTGACCTCCAACGATTCGCGAAGGAATTGCACGGTGTCATTCAGCGCAACAAAGATTCGATCTTCCGCGAACGGCTTCTGAACCAATTCCCGGCAAGCGTTTCCCAAAACAAGGAGATGGCCGGCGAGGTTGCCACTGTCCACCGAAGAGATGTATTTCGGATCAAGCGGCGTAAGATCGAGAGTGTTATACCAATTATAAAGATGGCCGCGGAACAGCTCCATCCGCTTCAATGTTCCAATGGTCCCTTCGACTCGGTCCAGTACGTCCACAGTCCCCAACCAATCGAAATCCCTCGCTGCTATTGCGGATAAAAGATATAACCCGATATTCGTGGGCGATGTACGGTGGGCAATAATCGGTTTGGGATCTTCCTGAAAATTGTCAGGTGGAAGCCAATTATCTTCGGCCGTAACGAATTTTTCAAAGTAGTGCCACGTCCGGCGAGCAATCAGGCGCAGATCGTGAATTTCTTCCGTGGAAAGAGGCTCAATATCTGTCAGGCTTGGCGGCTGGCTGATCCGCAACGCAAATATCGGCGCAGCCGTCCAGAGCGCAATGAACGGCAGCGAAACAATCAAAGAACGCGGAGAAAACATGATAAGTATTGCCAGAGTTATGAGGGATAGTAGAACTCCGCCGATCATCTGCTCAAAAATTCCGGTTATCTCGAGGTCCATCGAATGTTTCACTTGAGCCGCGGTTACCCACTCAAGCAAATTTTTCCGGGTGATAAACATGCGCACCAGGGTGCGAACTATCGCATCTCCCATGGTCCAAGCTTGGTACGCCAAACCCGTAATGGTAAGTCCGATTTGCGATAAGGCTAAAAGCAGATCCGACAGCACAGAGCGAAGGTGACTTCGCATCGACGTTCCACTTCGGAGTGGTCGGAGACCGCCCAGAAACGGCATGAGCGGCGGAATCGAAATCACAAGGAGAACAAAGACTGTCCATATCCAAGGTGAAAGTCCGGAAATCAGCCATCCAGCAAACATCGTGAGAAATGACGCGGGAGCAGATAAAGTACGCCGGAGGTTGTCAAACATTTTCCAACGGCTGATTAATGGGATTGTAAAATGCCCGGATTTATTTGCACTTGCGTTCCCCTTTCCAAAAAGCCAGGGAAGTAGCTGCCAATCACCACGAGCCCATCGGTGTTGCCGCGCGGCAGAGGCCGCATAATGCGAAGGAAATTCCTCGTACAATTCAATATCCGAGGCGAGAGCAGCGCGAGCGAATATTCCCTCCAACAAATCATGGCTTAGCAAAGTGTTGTCGGGAACTTTTTCGTCCATCGCTTCTTCGAACGAATCGATATCGTAAATTCCCTTCCCTGTAAAAGTTCCCTCTCCGAAAAGATCCTGGTACACATCCGAGATGGCTGACGCATAGGGATCCATTCCGCTGGGTCCAGAAAATATTCTTTGAAAAATGGAACCATCCCGGTTAGGGGGAAGTGTTGGCGTAATTCGCGGTTGAACAATCGAATACCCTTCGACAATTCGCCCTACGCGCGAATCAAACTTCGGTTGATTCAGTGGATGGGCCATAGTTCCAACCAGCTTCGCGACGGCGCCGCGCGGAACTCGCGTATCCGCGTCCAGCGTAATTACAAAGCGAATTCCGGAAATTCCTTCCAGCCGTTGCCCCTCAATTGGAATGAAAGTCGTTTCGCCCGTTCCGCGGAGCAGATGGTTAAGTTCCCGCAACTTACCTCGTTTGCGCTCCCATCCCATCCACGCACGTTGAGATTCATTCCATTTTCGTTTCCGGTGAAATAAAAAGAACCGGTCGCTTCCACCCGGAGCGGGTCCATGTCGCTGATTTAACCTTTTGATTCCTTCGGCAGCCGCGGCAAGCAGGCTCTCGTCGCCTTCCAAAGTTTCACTTCGCGCATCCACCCAATCAGAGAGAAGAGCAAAACGCAGATCTCCATCAGGATTTGCCAAATAATGAATTTCCAGCCTGTCTACTTGCTCCTTGATTGCCGCCAAATTCGTCAGCAGCGTTGGAATTACAACGATTGTGCGGAGAGAGTCAGGGATGCCCTCAAGGAGTTCCAGCCGCGGAAGAGGACGAGGGCCCAGCAAAGTTGGGACTGTGCGATTTACAAAGGCAATTGCCAAATCAGATGCCGGGATTAAACCAATTAGGCCCAACAAAATGAGGTATCCCGTCGCTACACCATGCGCCCATGAGTAATACAGGGGCAGCATCAAAATTGCGGCAGTAAAAACCAGTATCGTTCCAAGATATCCTGGCGCCGCGGCCCGCATATATAAACGAAGAAATTTTTCTTTCCATGGCCCTCGATATGAGAGTTCGCGTTCGAAATCAATTCGGCCTTTTGAAATGAGGTAATACCCCGGATCCTCAACCTGTCTACTTTTGCCTCCGCCATCGCTGAGCCGATGGGCAGCCGCCTGCTTGGCACGATGCAAAGCGCGTTTCGCAATTTCGATCTCAGAAAATTTGGAGCCTCTTGAAAGTTCTTCAATCGAATGGCGGTAATGATCTCGTGTAGGAAAATCCATTTCGCCGAACTGGCTTCCATCACGAAGAACCTCATCCACGAGACTGATGCTTTCGAAGAATTCGTTCCAATCAAACGCGGACATATCGCGCATGCTGGTGATCACATTGCGGATCGAAACCGTCGTTGCCGTTTGATCTTGATGTTCAGCGCGGACGATTTCGTCGGACGTGGTGCCCTGCGCGTCGAGCCTCTTATCAAGCCAGAGAAGAATGGGACCGACCTTGGGATCAAGGTCACGCAGACGCTGCACTAATTGGACCGCAAACGCACGATCGAGGGGCTGATGCTCAAATTCGCGAAGAATCATTGGAGAAATGGAGGGCGTATCTCCACTGCCAAATAAGCCGTCCACCAGACGGTCGGCCTCTTCACGCGCGCGCCTGCTGCGCACAATGCCATCTGCCAGCTTGCGAAGATTTTCAACGAGGACAACTCGGAGAGTAATCGCCAGAGCCCAGAGCTCGCCAATCGTGAGAACTTGAACGCGTTGGTAGGCGCTCACGAAGCGACGCAAAAGCTCGGGTTCAAAGCGGCTGTCCGTGTGTGCAACGAACGCCCACGCGATTCCAAACACGCGTGGATACCCTGCGAGATGGCCGGAGGTTAATTTGGGAAGTCTTCGATAGTAGCCCTGAGGAAGGTCATCGCGAATTTCACGCAACTGCTCTTCGACGATATAAAAATTATCGACCAGCCATTCGGCAGCCGGAGTGATTGTACCTCCCTGCTGAATCGAACTGGATGTCGCGCGATAATACTCAAGCAGAATGCGGCCATTTTCCAGGACACGCGGGATCAGCGGATTGCCCTCACCTTTTTCGTGCGAAATCGCTTGAGCAGTCGCAAGATCTTCCGCGTGTTGCTCGAGGCGTTCCACACTGAAAAGTTCACCGCGAATCGGACCTTCGGTTTCGGTGAACAGGACAGCAGATGAGGTGGTCGTATTCATCCTTAAATTAAAGCTTCATCTATCTTACGTCACAAAGGGGAAAATAAAGTTCGTAAAACGGTAGCGGAAAACAAAAAAAGCGCCGATAAGTTCATGCAGGAGCCAGGAAACACATTTATTTCGCTGAAGGAACCAATCCAGCAATTAGCCGCTGACACCTGATTATGATAAAGGGATGGGCCAGCGGCAATCGCCATTTGTGATACTTACAAATTTCCGGACCTCGCATCGCGATAAAACTGCTCGCCGGCATCCGCTGCGCGTTTCGCCTGCTCTCTCACGTCGCCCAATGTGTCATGGATGCGCTCTGTAAGATCCTGGCCCTTTTCGATGGCGCGATTGAGCCCTTCTTTGACGTTGCCAACAATCTGTTCTCTTGCTTCCTGGCCGGCTTTCGTGGAAAGCAACATCCCCAGCGCAACACCGATTCCTATTCCAATAATTATTCCCGAAGTTGTTCCCTGCCAGTTGGTACGACTCATGCGCACCTCCATGGTTTCTAAGATTTACGACTTCGAGTTCGATATCAACGCAATTTAACACATGAATCTGAGCTGGCCTGATTGAAGATAGGAGAGGAAAGCAACACGCGCCTTCCTCTCCGTGTTACGGTCTTAACTATTTCCGCCTGAAGCAGTGCGGCGGGCTTTGGAGTCAGCGCTTGTGGAAGCTTCGCCAGTCGAGGAAATATTTTCCGCCCCGGACCGTTCCATAATTTGCTTGGCACGATCGATTTCTTCCGAAGTATCGCAATGAACGGAAAGAAGAATCCCGCCCTTTGCGACTCGCCCTTCGTATCGCTTTGCCTCATATTCGGGGATTCCCAAACCAATAAGAGCTCCGGTCACGCCGCCCACTGCTCCCCCTACGCCCATGCCGGCCAGAGCAGCCATGATTGGTCCCGCTGCGATAAGCGGACCAACACCAGGAATTGCAAGGGCGCCGATTCCCGCCAGCAATCCCAGAGTTCCGCCAAGTACTGCGCCCGATCCCGCTCCAGTCGTTGCGCCTTCGGGTGCCTTCGTTGACTTTTCAGTTCCGATGTCACGCGTCCCCAGGCTTTCTGGAAGCAGAACTGAAATGTCCGAAATCGGAAATCCAGAACGAGATAATAGTTCCGCTGCAGTATCCACGTCACTTCGTGTTGAGTAAATCCCAAAAACCGCTGTTTTCTTGCTCGCCATAAATTAAGCTCCTTTGACTCAATATTTTTAGTTGAATTTATACTTCAGGATTTCGGAGGAACTACTTCAATCTGGCTAGTTACGTTTCCATCTCCGGCAATCGCATTCGCTTTTGCCTCAATTGCGGACTTTTCCTCGCCCGTGCGAACGGGCCCCTTCAATGTCACTTTTCCATCCTGAGCAATAATTTTTACATTATGTGCATAGGTCGAGAGGGATTTGTCTTTCATAATCTCTGCCCGAATTTTTTGAGTGATCGCTCGATCGCTGGGATTCATTTTCTGCTGATCGGCGGTGGTTGCGCCTTTGTTTGCGTCGCCCTTATTCATCTTGGTGTTGTCTGCCGCATCTTGCGGCAAAGCGGAATAACCAGCCTTAGGAACGGCAAAAAGGGCTAAACCCATCAGCAACGAAGCTCCGAGCAAAAAGGAGGTTCGCGATATTGTCGACTGTTTCATGATTCCTCCGTCAATCATTTAGTATTTGCGGGACACTCTTCATGCAAGCACATGAATTTTCCGCACTTAGACAACTTAGCGCACGTCGGCGAAGTGAGAAATAGAGTGAAGGATGTAGATTGTAGAGCAGCTTGTGGTAGTGATATTCCGACTCAACAGATTGTAAAAACAAACGATAAATAAATTAATTTACGAAGCACAATTTTTTGCCAACTCAGAAATTACAAATTCAAATCAATTTCTCATCTTCTTCATTTTCATTGGCCGCATTTGCAACCGGCATGGATTAATTTAAGCGCAACCCCATACGTGAGATTGCCGGCTGAAGATACCGTATCGCATGTATTGCTCATGAACGGGCACCCCTCTAGGATTGGCGACCGGGAGAGGAGGTTTGAAAGCTAAAAAAGAGGGCTGGGCTGGCATTCGGCTTCCTCTCCCTAGCATCAACTTTCGTGTTGGAACTGTTTTCATTCTGAAGATTTGGAAGGAAGTTTATGCCGTTAATTCAGATTGTCCTGCTTCTAATTGTGGTGGGAGTGATTCTCTGGCTGATCAATCAGTATATTCCAATGGCGGCTTCCATTAAATCTATTTTGAATGCAGTGGTTGTGATCGCCGTGATTATTTGGTTGCTGAATGTATTCGGAATACTGTCGAATAATGGCAGGATTCATGTTGGATAGACATCTGCTTGCTTTGATTCGCTGCGCGTTTAAGTGCGAATAGCCCGCGTTGCACTGCTTACTCGTCGATAAAATCTGCGTGGATTTCCATTTAGGAAGTTAAGCTTGCTAGCGAGCGTGCAAATTAGCTGGACTGGAAACCATTGATACGAATGGTTTGAACCGTCAATTCGCAAGATCAGGCGTATCTAAAACTATAAAACCCCTGAAGAACTGTTCTGTTTAATGCTAGTGGGCTTTACCCCTGCAGGCCGGATGTCCACATCGGCAATCAATATCTGGCGTGTTTTGCATTGCCTCACATTGAGCACTGCAATATTTTTCCGATTTTGTGGTGCAAGTACATGGTGGGTGCGCGCATTTCTTGTTGCTTGTGTCTGCCATTGCATCTCCAACGTTTGGATTTTGGTGCTACGAGGTAGCTCCTCCACGAACAAAGTGGAGAATCAGTGCGATAAACGCACAAATCAGCAGGAGATGAATCATTGCGGACGCGACGTGGAAAACGAGAAAACCTCCAAGCCATAAGACAATAAGAACCGCAAACAGAATAATGAATATCGGTGAACCTCGCATACTTCCGACTCCTTTATGGTTATCGCAATTCGTCCGACTAATTGTACGGTCCCATTAACTTCAATTTTATAGTTTAACTCTTTGGTAAAAGCCATATGCTGAACCCTTGATTCGCGACGGTTTTTTACTTGAAATAATTCACTGAAAGGAAATCCGTTGGCATCGGGCTAATCGCAAATGCTGAGTGAACGTTGGATTTGTGATTTAAAGGAGAGTTTATACGAGGGACCTTCAGGGAAAGTCACCAACATTGAATCTTGGCCCGAGAGTATCCTGGCAATCCCAACAATGCGGATCAATATATGATCTAACCTGTGATAATTATTCTTACTGGTCCAGTTCGATCATGCATTTATGCTGGCGTTCATGGCGGTGATCTTTAGCCAGGATTTCAATCAGCTTTCGCGGCAATTCTTCAATGTCTTCCGCCTCCCGGGCATCCGCCTTGGATTCGCCAAAATGGCCGATCCCGAAACGCGCACCGCAAACAGTGCAAAGTTCAAATGTTTCAATTTGGAAAGAGGTATTTTTCAGGAGTTCTTTGTCGTAAATTGCGATCGGGCTTAGCAGGCAATTTGTGTTGTGATGGTCAACGAGCACGGCAACCTCCAGTAAGAGCAACCGCTAATTTCCGAACAAGATTCCCGGAGTCATCATCTGCTGAGAAGATTTACTACCAGCTCGATTTGCAGGCTTTCATATCAATTCGTTTAAACTCATTTAAGCGTGCCGTCCAATTGAAAGAAAAACGGTTCAGAACATCTAACAATTCACATAATCAATACATTCTGGGGATGCAACACGTCAATCAAGTGAAACATGTAAAAGGAGCTTATGCACTCGGGTACAGGATTGCCAAGTTCAGTTGGCGAGGGAATTTAATTTCTCATAAAGGGTCAATTCCTCGCCCTCTTCGTTAATCTGTACGAGTTCGTAACCCCCGCAATCGGAAGGAACTTCCCAGAAGCTATCATTTATATTGTCCATTGCAAAATCGGGTAGAAGAGAGAGCGCGGCACGCACTTCATCGCAAGTAGCAAAGCGATCCGGTCCTGAAATTGCGACCATCAGTTCGATTTCCATTTGCCCCTCCTGACCAACCGAAATCGATTTGTCTAAGGCGAATTCCATCGCCAAGCGCATATTGTCTTAGTTTGAGCAATTCCAAAATCCACAGATACATTTAGAATGAGAGCTGAATAGCTTGACAAACTGCCGTGGAAATCAGATAAGCCGGGATCGAAAAGGAAATGACGCGCATGATAAAATTGTGGGTCGCGATCAAAAGAACATCATTAATGAAATTGACATTTAATTTGACTGCTCTGAATTCACAATCAATTTCATCGTGGCGCACACAGAAGGATTCAAGTACTGCGTTCTAACATCTTTGTTATTCAGCAACTTCGAATCACACATTTCTGCCATGTATTTCCTACATGATTCATATGTTTTTTTCCTAAGGTTTTTATTCTTCAAACATTATTAGGCCGAGGTATGCCAATTATCGGACTGCTAAATTAAGTTAGCCGTTAGGGGGACGAATTATGTATAACGACGTTAATCCGTTTGTTCATGTGCTTTTATTCGAATGCCCCAAATGTTACAAGCCGGTTTCGTCGGCAGTTGCAACTGGCGAGAGAAATCTCGAAAACACGGACAGCCGCTGGTTTGCTATACGATGTGAATGCGGATGGGCGAGCAATGAGATGGGTATCTCTGCCAAGAGACATTGGGTGGATGAGAGGAGTTGACGTGAGCAGCTTTCTGCAGAATCTAGCTGATTAGATGATCGACGATCCCGCTGCGATCATTTCCCGGCTGAGAGTAATTGCAATTCTCAATTCCGCACCGCCAGACAAGTTTTCGCCTGTCATCATCCTCTCTGCTTTGAAATAACCACGTACCGTGCCGCGGGCAGGTGTACCGATTGACTCCAGGCTCTTCGATAAAATGCGGAATATTGGGAGTGTCAACCACTGTGAAATACCCTCCACTCGGTGCATAGTGAACCGTGCAGCTCAAGTATTCGCAGTGGTAGGAACTTAGCGTTTGCATTTTTGTTTCAAACTCCTCTTTCCACGCAACCCCATCCTCGTCATATCTCATTACATGATCGTGACGCGAACACAGTGGACTTAGATCTCGACTTAAATGTAGCGTAGTTTCTCTTACTGACATCTGCCCTCCTCAATGAGGCGTTTTCAGTGTCCGCACTTTTCGCCTCAGGTTCCGAGGTTCTGGTGCAGTCAATGAAAGCCGCGTTCTTGTTGATCGAGGCTAATTAAATGGCTGGCAAGGCGGTATACCGTAAAGCAAGCAGAGACCGAAGGCTGTTCTAGTAACAAACGTCCGGCGTCCTACATCGTTTCAGGGAGAGCATTAATTTTGCGTTTGATATTTAATTGATTTGATCCGCAACGAGAGAGATGAATATGGATGTTATCCCGTTTCGACTTTCACCAATGCTGGCAACACTGGCGGACGCCCCATTTTCGAATCCCACTTGGATATTTGAAGAAAAGTACGATGGAGTCCGAATGTGGGCTTACAAGGAAGGAACTAAAGTTTCTTTGATTTCGAGGAATGGAATTGACAGGACAGCTCGGTACTCTTTCATCGCCAACGCAGTAAAAAACCTTAAACATAAAACGCTCGCGCTGGACGGCGAAATAATAGCGATTGACGCCAAGAAAGTATCGCGTTTCCAATTGCTGCAGCAGGGAAAAGGAATTATACAATTTGCGATCTTTGATGTTGTGTACGCCAATGGTAAAGATCTACGGCGTAAGGTCCTTTCTTACAGAAGAGAAACATTGGAGCGACTTATCCGGCCGTCTGAACTCCTGCTGCTGTCAGCCCGCCTGCACCCCGATGGCTTAAAAGCCTATCAAATCGCGGCCAAGCGAGGTCTCGAAGGTGTAATCGCGAAAAATCTCTCTTCCTCTTACGCGGAAGGTAGATCTCGCGAGTGGCTGAAAGTGAAAGTCCACCAGGAAGATGAATTTGTCATTGGAGGATTTACACGGCCCGCAGGATCTCGCAATTATTTCGGAGCATTACTTCTGGGCGCTTATTTGGACGGCGAGTTGCGTTTTATGGGAAAAGTGGGCACAGGGTTCGACGAAAAGACACTTGCGTCACTGCATCGAACATTCCAACCGCTGGTCCGCACCAATTCGCCCTTTTCGACCGAAGTTCGCGAGCGGGGCGCTACGTATCTGTCCCCTCGATTGATTGCGCAGATTTCCTATACAGAGCAAACGAGCGACGGCAAGCTTCGCCATCCCGTCTACCTGGGGCTTCGCGACGATAAGAACCCAAAAGAAGTAATTTGGAAGGAGAAGTAAATTGCAATGAAAGCACAAGCTGCTCCCCTGATGAATGCCTCGATGAAATTGTCCCATCCTGACAAACTTTTCTGGCCAGATGACGGGTACACAAAATCCGACCTTGCGACTTTTTATCGCAATGTTTTTCCGTTGCTTCTTCCCTATGTAAAAGATCGGATTTTGACGCTGGAGCGCTGCCCTGACGGAATGCTTGGGAAATGTTTTTATCAAAAACAAATGCCGGAGAGCATGCCGCCCGGAACACCCACAAAACAAATTTCTAACGAGAGCGGCCCCCGCAAGTCGACTAAATATGTCGTGGGC
>Ga0210386_10000069_pt1 | contig 74493 bp, 70 predicted proteins | sample IncBWH32OmetaG_FD_160091 | JGI IMG/M metagenome (GOLD analysis project Ga0210386, IMG submission 160091) | Forest soil microbial communities from Barre Woods Harvard Forest LTER site, Petersham, Massachusetts, United States - Inc-BW-H-32-O ...
TCCTAAGTGTTATTCGGAGACATCGGGAAACATCGGTAAATCGTTCTTGTCTTCCGACGGCCAATATTCCGTCAGGCTTTCTACAGGTTCCTGAGAAAGCTGTCGGCCATGCCCTATGTTGCGGGAACTCCGAGAAATATGCCGAGAAGAATTATCGCTAATACCATGCCGGAGATGAACGCGAAACGAAAGTCGCGTTCTCGAATGAAAAAAAGCAACATCAATAACACGCGAAGGATGGGAAGCAGAATAAACAACACGATTCCCACGCGGACGAATCGCATATTGGACAGAACCGGCGGATTCCAACTATCCGCGTGAGAGCCGATCAGCGCGAGGGCATATCCCAAGCCGATTGCCGCGGAGGCCGACCAACTGCCATACCGGAGAAGAGCCGCCAGCAATTCTTCGAGTCGCCCAGCCCCGTTCATCGAGAGACCTTGATCAGGTGGACGCCGAACACTATGAGAAGCATTTGTATACCAAGGACCACCAGAACCACAACGAACAGAACCCGAAGCTTGTCGTTCGGCACGAGCAGGAGAATGCGCGCACCGGCAATCGCGCCAAGCACTGATCCAAATGCAACCGGCCCGGCGATTTCGGTGACAATGCTCCCTCGCATGAAATAAACAGCGGCACTGGCGGCTGCGGTCACGCCAATCATGAAATTGGATGTCGCCGAAGAGACTTTGATGGGCAATCGCATCGCCGTATCCATGGCGGGAATTTTGAGAACGCCGCTGCCGATGCCCAATAATGCGGAGATCAGACCGGCGCCGTACATGAGCACCATACCGAGTGCTAGACGATGTACACGATATCTAACTTCGCGGCCAAGTTCCCGATCGTGATAGCGCGAGTTCAGGCCCAGTGCATCGCGCGAGTGGCTTGCCTCTGAGACTGCGGACGCCAGAACCGGACTACGGCGTCTCGCCAGCATTTGCTGCGCGGAAAGAAAGAGAATTACGGCGAATAGCAGATACAGATACGACACTGGTACGATTCCGGCAAGCAACACTCCCGTTAAAGCGCCCGTTGTCGTTGCTATTTCGAGCACGATAGCCAGCCTGATATTGGTTAGGCGGTTCTTCAGGAACGGCGCTGCTCCGCCACACGAGCAGGCGATGACGGAAACAATACTCGCGCCGACCGCCGTATGAATCTCCACGTGGCCGAATATTGTCAGAAGAGGCACTATGAAAATCCCGCTCGCCATGCCAAGCATGCCGCCGAGTGCGCTAGCTGCCATGGAGACTGCGAACAGCCATAAGCTGAAGCTGCCAGCCATCTCAGCGGACTCCGCCTTCCGTTCGCGGTCGGCGCGCGAGCCGTGTTATGAAGCGGACCTGGTCGCCTCGGTAATAGAGTTTTTCGTAATCGACGGGCCGATGCCCCCTGGTGTACGAAGTGCGCTCTATCAGGAATATCGGGCTGCCGGCAACAATACCGAGGGCTCGCGCTATTGTCGTGTCGGCAGATACGGCTTCCAGACGGTACTCCGCTTCCACCAAAGGGGTATCGTACTTCTGCTCGAGCAATGAGAAGATCGGTTCCGTTTCCAGATTGTTCTCGAGGATTCTCTCGCCGATCTCCCGTGGTAAATAGGTCTCATCGAAAGACAACGGAGAATTGTCCGCCAATCGCACGCGTTGAATCCGCACGACTGGAGTTCCTGCGGTGATCGCGAGCTGACGAGCTACGTATTCACTCGCCGGAACAGTCTGTTTATCAAGCAGGCGGGCGGACGCGTTACGGCCGAGAGATTGCATATCTTCCACGAATCCGCTCAATTGCGTCAACTCCTGCGTAATCTTAGGCTGCAAGACGAAGGTGCCCGTGCCGCGCCGAATCTCGATCAGTCCGCGGCGTATAAGGTTCTGAACTGCTTGTCGGACCGTGGTGCGACTGACCGCGTAGCGTTTCAGGAGTTCCTCTTCGTTCGGTAGCCGACTCCCAGGGGCAAGCGTGCCAGCCGCAATTTCAGCAGCCAGCATCGATTCGAGCTGGGCATATAGAGGAACCGGGCTGTGCGGGTCAATCTTCACTATTGACATCATGACATAATGATGTCATGATGTCAATAGTGATCGACGAGAATGGCGATCGATTTTTCGCCATTGGCACTTTGAAAGGGAAACTATGAGAACATTGATCGATTTCGTTTCTAACTTATTGACCCGATTACCAATAGCTCGATGGTCCCTCATTCCACTACGGCTGATCGTTGGATACGGGTTTATGCAACACGGGTTCGCCAAGCTGTCCAAGGGACCCGACACGTTCGCCGTGATTCTCCAGGGGATGGGCGTCCCTGACCCGCACCTGATGGCGTGGTTGACGATACTCACCGAACTGCTCGGCGGCCTTGCTGTACTGCTGGGGGCATTCGTAACGATTGTCAGCGTGCCGATGACGGCTGTATTGTTGGTGGCCATGTTTAAAGTGCACTTGCAGTACGGTTTCAGCTCGATCAAGCTCCTTGCTGTCACCGCGACGGGCGCGAAGTTCGGACCAGTGGGTTATGAGGTCATCCTCCTCTATATCGCCTGCATCGCAGCCCTCGTCATCGGTGGTGCCGGCCCATTCGCGATCGATGGACTCATCCGCCAGCGCTTCGAAGCGCGGACAAGCACTGGCACGAGGACCAGTGATGTCCAGTCGGTCGCTACACGGAAGTTAGACGGATCAGTGCCTACAATTCGAGTCAGGCCCAAGGCGGGATCAGTCCTGGGAAACGCGGTCCAACTTAGTGGCCTGACGCGGAAAGGCGCTCTTGCAGAAAATCCTGGATCAACGCAACGGTAAAGGCGGGACTCTCTTCCATCAGCCAGTGACCGGCGCCGGGCACCACTGCCTCGCGCACATTGCTTGCCACGTTTCGCATCACTACCGCTTCGGTCGCACCGAAGGATTTCTCGCCGCCCACAGCCAGCACCGGCATCGTTAACGTGGTTCGCTGGAAGATCTTGTTGTCCTCCACATCTTGCGGGAATGCGGCGAACTGGGAGAATCCGGCTCGCATCGCCCCGGGTTGGGCATACTGCGCGGCGTAGAACTCCCGGGTTGCTTCATCGGGCTTACCCGGATCGCCGGTGAAAGCGTTCCAGATGCGGTCGAGATAGATTCGTTCGCGCCCCTCAACCAGCCGCTCGGCATCCGGTCCGTTGAAAGAGAAATGCCATAGCGCAGGATTTCGCACGATGTCATCCCAAGGCGCGATGCCCGGAATAGGCGCGTCCATGACGACCAGCCGCTCGACTTTGTCGGGGTAGCGCGCCGCGTAGGCGTAAGCGACCATGATCCCGATGTCGTGCGAAACTATGGCGGCCTTGTCATATCCGAGCGTCGTAACCACTGCTCGAATGTCGGCGGCCTGCGTTTTTTTGTCGTAACCGCCGTCCGGATGGGATGAGCGGCCGATCCCCCGCAAGTCGGGCACAACGACGGTATATTGCTTTACCAGCTCGGCCGCCAAGGGGGCCCAGGAATCACTGGTTTCGGCGTAGCCGTGGAGAAGAACGACTACCGGTCCTGAGCCACCCCAACGGACGAAAATGTCTGCGCCCGCCGGGCTCGATATCGTGCGCGCCTCGAACGACGAAGGCAGCGTAGGCCGTGCGCTAGCAACCGCGGCGAGTTTTCCTGTAGTCATTCTGTCCAGCTTGACTAATGGCCGCTGGAATCGCCTCGGCGGCTGGCTTCGAACAGAAACCAGGTCCGCCGCTCCGTTTCGTCAATCCACACTTCTATCAGACTCGTCGTGGCAACGTCATGGTGGTCGTCGCAGACGTTATGAGCCTCACGGAGCCGCGCGGCCAGGGCCTTATTGTCGTCCAATAACTCGGCGAGCATATCCTCCGGCTCCACGTAATCGGCATCGTTATCCAGTATCCGCTGGTTCCGGCTGATGTGGCCGATGGACCTCAGCGTCGTTCCACCGATCTTGCGGACGCGCTCAGCGATTGGGTCGGTCATAGCGAAGAGCTGGTCGCCCTGTTCATCCAATAGCAAGTGGTAATCCCGAAAATGCGGCCCGCTCATATGCCAGTGAAAATTCTTGGTCTTCAGGTACAGTGCGAACACGTCGGCGAGTATGGCGTTCATGGCCCCGGCAATATCTTTGGTCGCCGCAGCCGTTAAGCCGGTAGGTGTGTTAAGTGGCGCCTCCTGCCTATGCTTGAGGCCATCGGTTTTCTTTGCGTCAGTGCTTTTCATTGAGTCGCTCCGCTTAAATCTGAATTATCCCCCGGCGCGCAGCGATCGTGATGGCATGTGTCCGGTCGCTCGCGCCCAACTTTCCCAGGATGTGCTTGAGGTGAGTCTTTATCGTGTGTTCGGAAACAAAGAGCCGCTCCGCGATATCGCGATTCCTATTTCCCTCGATGACCTGGCGCAGAACGTCAATCTCGCGGCTGGTGAGCTGTTCATCGCTGAGATGTTCGGCGAGCTGAGAAGCGATCTCCGGCAGAACAGGCTTCTTCCCCACGTGGACTTGCCGGATCGTATCGAGCATTTGTTCAGGAGGCATGCTCTTCAGCAGATATCCACGAGCTCCTGCTTTCAAAGCCCGCTGAATTTCGACATCACGCTCGAAGGTCGTCAGGACGATGATCCGGGCCTCCTGGAATTCCGCCCGGATCGCCATCGTAACTTCGATGCCGCCGAGATCCGGGAGATTGAGGTCCATAAGAGTAACATCCGGCCTCAGCGAGCGAAATGCATGGATCGCCTCGGTACCGTTCGAGGCCGCTCCCACGAGCGACATGTCGGGTTGGCAATTGATGATTGCGGCGATCCCCTGTTGAAACAACGGGTGGTCGTCGACGCTCAAGACTCTTATGCGGGAATCGTTCGTCATCACTTGCGATTATGGGCCAGTTTCCGCTCTTGAGAAACCCCAAATCGCGGTGCCGAAAGTGACTCTTTTGAGGTTGAAAGCTAACTCTGTCGATTTCGAAGGTCAATGCGCTTCCATCCAAATAGCCGGGCATCCACCGACCAAGCGCCGGGTCCGAGCAGCCCTAGAGCAGCGCCGATAGTCCCTAATAAGATGTCGGCCCACGGATCCGTGGGTTGTCGTGACCAGACCTTCCAGAGTTCCAGGACCGCCAGGAGCGATCCCGAGAAGGGGGTCCATAAGCCTGAGAGAAGAAGGATTCCGGCAGCGATCGCGAGCCCGTCCAGGAACGCTGAAGCAGCCCTAAGGCTTTGAGCGATAACGGCAATCGCGGCAACCAGCCGCAGCAAGAGGAGACCCACCCCAGGCCACCCTTGGGCGAATGTTGAGAATAGACGTCGCAAGAGCCTGGCTACAGCGTCTCAATTAAAGTGCGCAAAACCAAGCCCAAAAAGGTCATTTTCCCCACTCTTTTGAGTCTTTAGGCTCGATAATTCCACGCCTTACTCCTATCATCGCGGCGTGGGTTCGATCGTTAGCGCCCAATTTGGAGAGGATGTTCTTGACCCGACCCTTGACGGTTTCTTCGGTTATAGAGAGTTGCGCGGCGATATGTTTGTTGGCGTTCCCGCCGGAAATCAGCCGGAGCACATCGATTTCTCCCGGTGTCAGGGAGTCATCGGTGGCATGCTCGGCCAGCTCATAAGAGGCCTCGGCGGCCAGCACCTTTTTCCCCGCATGCACCGCTCGAATAGTCCCGAGAAGTTCTTTATCTAATAGATTCTTAAGTAGATATGCCCGAGCGCCGACCTTCATCGAGCGCATGACCTGGACATCGCCGCTGTAAGTGGTCAACATAATGATTCGCGCTTCGGGAAACTCGCCGCGAATCGCCAGCAGCGCGTCCAGGCCATTCATCTCGGGCATCTGCAAGTCCATCAAAGTGACGTCCGGACGGTGCGCCCGGAACTGCTGAATGGCCTCTCGCCCATTCGAAGCTTCGGCAACCAAACTCATGTCCGGCTGAGTGGCCAAAAGGGCGGCTATCCCGTTGCGGAAGAGGGGATGATCATCGACTGCCAGAATCCGTATTGAATCGGGGCCGGGGTTCATGGTTTCATCCGGCGGATTGTTCCGCCGAGGTCGCCTCTCGCGTGACCTGCCCTTCTGCGTAGGCGACTGCGGCGGGGACCATCAACTCGATCTCCGTACCAGAATCGGGTTGACTCCAAATCGCCAGTTTACCGCCCACAAGTTTGGCTCGTTCGTGCATGCCAGGCAGGCCGTGATGCGCGGCGCGGCCGCCTTGGTCGAGAACCTGTGGGTCGATACCCTTACCGTCGTCCCGGACGTTCATCCGAAACTGCCTTTTGTCATAGCAGATATCGACTTCAATCCGCTTGGCGCCGGCATGACGGAAGGCATTGCGCAGGGCTTCGACTGCAATCCGATAGACTTCGTTTCGCTGGAGAAGAGCGAGCTCCCTGGGTGTGCCTTCCACGTGCACACGAAAGTCGGAAGAATTCCGGCCGTTTTGATCAGCAGCGAGGCCTTCTCCGAAAGTGCCGATCGCCCGCGCAAGGTCGTTTGTGACCAGTGTGGAAGAACGCAGACCTTGCACCGTCTCGCGGCCCTCGGCGATCGCCTGCCTGGCATCCTCGATAGCGCTATTCAGCTTCTGCTGTGCTTCGGCAGGGTGATCCGGGAGCGCATACATCGCTGCGTGGAACTTTAACAGCACTCCTTGAAAACTTTGGAGCAGGGTATCGTGTAAATCCCGAGCGATGCGCGTCCGTTCGTTGACGCGCTCCTCCATGCGAATGTTGAAGTACCGTGCCGTCTGCCGCAACCGCAGTTGATAAAGAATTGCGAGCAACGCCAGAACGGCGGCCACGCTCGACAAGCGGAACCACGCGGTCTGGTAGTAGGCCGGTGCAACGGCAAAATCGAGCGCTGCGCCAGTCTCGTTCCAAATTCCGCTATTGTTGCAGGCGGCGACGCGGAAGCGGTAGTTGCCAGGAGATAAATGGGTATAGAATGCTTGACGGCGAGTCCCGGCTTCCTCCCAATCGCGATCCCAGTTTTCCAGTTTATAGCGAAACAGGACCTTTTCCGGCGCTACCAGGCTGAGCGCGGTGTAGTCGATCTCCAGATTCTGCACCAGCGGGGGCAGCCGCAAATGCCCACTGCCGGCAGTATCGGGAAGGTAAGTCTTGCGGTCAGCGGTGATCTGCTCGATGTGCACCGGCGGAAGGAGCCGGTTAAAAGGAAGGTGAAGCGGATCGATAACGCTGGTGCCGTCCGAAGGTAAGAACCATAGTTTTCCATCCGTGGACTTGGCGACATGCGGCGTGTAGCCGCCAGTATCGTCCAGGGTCCTTACTCCGTCGGAGCTATCGAAAACCATAGCGTGGATGGCAGGCTGCGCATCCACCGCGCCGGTGTCCACTGAGGCGGCCCATGCGTCCAACTCGGACCGCGCAATGCGCACCAAACCACAAGTCGTGTACAGCCAGACCGAATGGGCATTATCTTCCATCACCCAATGAACGGAATCGCAGGGCATTCCATTTTTGCCGCTAAGCGTGGCAATGCGGCCGTTCTTCAACCGGCTGAGCCCCCCCTCGGTGGTAGCCCAGAGCGCTCCGTCCCGCTCGAATTGAAGGCCGTTCACACGGCCCTCGCCCAACCCGTCGGCAGTGGAGTATGACGCGCGAACCTGACCGTCGGCGAAATAGGCGATGCCGCCTCTATAGAACCCAGACCACAAGCCCCGCCGCAGAGGATCAACTGCCAGAGCCAAGGCGTAGTCTTCATGTCCCATACCGGTCCACGGAGTCTGTTGGATTTGGCCGTCCTGGGACAAATGGATAAGCCCAAGGTCCTTGTTCGCGATCCACAGATTCCCGGACTGGTCCTCGGTGATGGAATACACTGGCCCTCCGGGGACGTTTTTCATGGAAATGAAGCGGCCATTTTCCAGGTAACCGAACTCCCGAAGTGTGGAAGCCCAGATGCGCCCGCGACTGTCCTGAAACATAGATCCCGCGTAATTTCCATTGAGCAGCCCGTTCATGCGGCTGTCGCCGAAGACCGTAATCTGTCCTTTATTCCACCGGTTCAAGCCGCGGCGAGTGCTAAGCCAAACGCTGCCATCACGGTCCGCGAGAACGGACAGGATACTGGCATTCGACAAACCTTGGTTCAAAGAAAGTGTGGAGACGGCAAACTCGCGAAAACGATCCAGGCCGCCATCGGTGGCTACCCAGATGTTGCCTTCGCGATCGATCATGAGAGCAGTAATGAAATCGCCGGAAAGCCCGTCGGCCTGGTTAAGAACATCCGTCCTTCCGCCATGAAGGTGCACAAGTCCGGCATCCGAAGTTCCAATCCATAGATTCCCATCGTGATCGCGCAGTAGCCGCGCGGCCGTGAAGTCCCGGCCGGTACCGGGTAGCGGATATGGCTCGATCTTGCCCCCGACGAGTCGCTTGATCCCAGCGCGCGGGCCGAACAAGAGCGCGCCGTCGTCGGTTTCGGCCAGACCTTGGATTCCGTTGCCCGGCCCCATTTCGGGATAGAATTTCGGAGGGCCAGGTTTCCAGTGCCACACGCCCTCCCGCACTCCTACCCAGAGATTGCCGCCACGGTCCTCGTACAAACCGCGAACTCCATTGCCCAGACTGCCGTCCTCTCCGTAGCACTGGACGCTGCCCTTTCGAATCGCGCAAAGCTTCCCCGGAGGTGGAAACGCCAACCCGCCGACCCATATCGTGCCTTCATGATCTTCAAGAATTGGCGCGCGAATCGTTTCTCCGGCGAGCTCCGGGTATTGTGTCAGCTTGCCGTCCTTCCAACTTGCGACTCCTTTAGTGGTGCCAATCCAAAGAGTCCCGTCGCGCGCGGCGTGCAGGCTGAAAATGGCGGCGGACGGGAGATGCTGCGCCGGCGGCGGCTGCCAGGGGACGGCCCTCACACCATCGAAGCGGAGCAGCCCGAATTCCGTGCCCAGCCAGAAATAACCGTCGGGTGTCTGGGCAATCGTGCTGATGGTGCCCTTGGTAAAACCATCGCGGACTCTCCAAGCCGTATGCGCGTACTGACTGATGTCGAGCGATGTGTCTAACGCGAACGCGCAAGGGTGCGCCGCCACGAGCATCCCCGCCAGGAGAACGCTTAATCTGACAGCCTCTGGTCTTCTGCGGGCTTTCATCATGAGCCGCACCCGTTATTTATTGCATTATCGCACCGATGTTGTCGAAAACCGCGGCCAGAGCGGTCCGCAGATCCATCCTTCTATCGCTCGCCGCCGATGGATGAATGAACGCGGGGCGGGCTGCGATCGTGATCGCATGGGTACGATCGCCAGCTCCGAGCGGGTGGGCAGCCCTCAGAATGCTTTCTTCTCAATCAACAGCAAGCCGCCGCTTGAGGATTAGCGAATGCATCGCTGTTGTCATCGTCGCTCCGATCGAGGCATGCAAAGTCCTTCTCGACGATGACTGCGAGTGAACCTGCTTCGCCGATATCGAGCGTACTATAGACACCAACTTCGCTCTCTGCTCCCCAAATACCGCCCTGATCCTCGGAAAGAATGACCCTTATTCTCTGGGATTCATACTGCACTCTAACCGGTGCGACCTGTACAGCAGATTCCAGAGCATAGGTCAGACTGGCCTCAGGCGCTCGGGTGAACTGGATCGTCTCTTCGATCCGCTCTCCGTCGAGAAAGCGCGCGAGCTCAGAACGCGAGACTCGGAGCCGCAATGAATTTCCCTTGATTCGTAGTTTCATAAGCCCCTACCCGTTGACCGGGCTCAATCCAGATTTTTGGTTGGCTGCGAATGTAACGCTTTGCCCAGAAGCTCCAAAAGACTCACAGCAGCCGCCATTCCCCGGCGGGCATCTTTGGAGGCCGCCTGTTTACCAATGGCGAACAGCGATGGCGTTTCTTTGCCTGCATTCGAGATCACGGTGTGAAGTTCGTCCGGATCGATCGAGTTCGGCAGGTTGCCCAACATGAGCGCCATCCGAAGCGCCGTTACCATCTCCCGGGAGCTGATCAGGTCGACCACGCGCTCTACGACGGTATCGCCTGCCGAGAGAAGACCGTTGAGCAGATCGATCAGGCCCTTTTCATGCATCCGCTGCAGCAGATCGTAGGCGGCGAGCACCGCTTCGGCATGCTCAACCGGAGCTTGCTCCACCTTGCGAATAAGATCGGTACGAGAGTTGTTCGGAGTAAATTCTCTGAAGGTGACGGCGATCGCCATAGAGTGGCCTTTCTTTCTGTTAGCTCTTTCCGGCCCTTAGCTATTTCTGAGGCCGAATCTGAACTAGATTTCCGGCGCCCGGCATGCGGTAATCGTTTCGCCCCCACTTGCGCTCCACCTCAACTCCTGCTTGTGGCGTGCGCTTACCGGAGTAGCGGAAGTTCAGGGGACGGAGAGGGTTCGTGCCTTGCTCGGGGAGCAGCTTGATCTTTACCGCCGTCTCCTTAAAAGCGGGAGTGTTGGTAGCCACATCCGCATGGGATCCGGTGAGAACGTTCATCGGTTCATCCCGCGAGAGATGCGGCAGGTAAAGCTGGTTTCCATGCACGCGGCTGGTAACCAAAGCCTTGATGACCAACGAGCCATAGCGGCTGGTAACGCGTACCCAGCGCCCGGATTCGATATTGCGCTCTTTGGCGAGCTCTTCGGAGATTTCAAGAAAACGCTCAGGGGTCTCTTGGCGAATACCCTCAACACGGTAAGTCATGTTGCCTTCATGAAAATGTTCCAAAATGCGCCCGTTGTTCAAGAAAAGATCAAAGAAGCGGTCCGGCTTTTCGGTAGGTTCGTTAAACGATACCGGATGCAATCTCGCTTTCTTATCGGGGAAGGCGAAGCCATCGAGATAAAGGATCGGTTCGTCTGTTCCATCCGGCGCAACCGGCCATTGCAGGGTTTTATAGCCTTCCAGGCGTTCGTAGTTGACGCCGGCATACAGAGGGGAGAGCGAGGCCAACTCATCCATGATTTGCGAGGGGTGCTGGTAATTCCAGTTGGCTCCGATGCGATTCGCGATCTCCTGAGTGATCTTCCAGTCTGCCTTGCTCTCGCCCAATTCCGGCAGGGCCTGATACAACCGCTGGATTCGACGTTCGGTGCTGGTAAACGTGCCATCCTTCTCGAGCGCGGGAGCGCCGGGCAGTACGACGTCGGCATAGCGGCACGTTTCACTAAAAAATATGTCCTGCACGACGAAAAAATCCAGCTTTTCGAAGGCTCCTGCAACGACGTTGGAGTTCGAGTCCGCCGAGACCATATCTTCACCGGCCACATACATCGCCCGCAATTTGCCTTCGTACACAGCATCTACCATCTGGTGATTATCCAGACCACGCAGGGGTGGTAGCTTGACGCCCCAGCTGTTTTCGAAGCGCTCCCGGATTACTGGATCGGTCACGTGTTGGTAACCGGGGAATACATCCGGCGCGGCGCCAATGTCGCCTGCACCCTGCACGTTGTTGTGGCCGCGCAACGGGTAGGCGCCGCAGCCGGCACGCATATAGTTGCCGGTCACCAGCAGCAGATTCGAAATGGCGGTTGACTCGTCCGAGCCCCTAGTGTGCTGGGTTATGCCCATCGCCCACAGAACGCACATGCTGTCAGCAGCCGCAATCTCCTGCGCGACGCGCTCCAGTGTTTCAAATGGGACCTCGCACGTTTTTGCCGCGTACGTCATCGTGAACGGCTCCAGGCTTTTGCGGAACTCGTCGACGCCGTTCACCCACTGGTCGAGAAAATCCAGTTTGGCGTGACCGTTGTCGAACATGTAGCGACTCATGGCCGAGATCCAGACCAGGTCAGTGCCTGGGCGCGGGCGAAAATGAATGTCGGCGCGCTCTGCCATCTCGTGCGTGCGGGGATCGGCAACAATCAGTCTTTGCCCGTGTAGCTTGTGAGCCCGTTTAACGCGGGTCGCCAACACCGGATGACTCTCCGCAGTATTGCTGCCGACAACCAGAACCAGAGCCGAACTGGCAATGTCTTGAAACGAGCCTGAATCACCTCCATAACCAACCGTTCGGAAGAGGCCCGTGGTTGCCGGCGACTGGCAGTAACGAGAGCAGTTGTCGACATTGTTAGTGCCGATGACGGCACGGGCGAATTTCTGCATCAGATAGCCGTCTTCATTGGTGGTTTTCGACGAAGCAATCACGGCGATCGAGTCAGGGCCATACTGCTGCTTGATATTCGTCAGTTTCGCCGCGACCAGATTCAAGGCTTCCTCCCAGCTTGCCTCGCGGAAGCCGCTTCCTTCACGGATGAGCGGCTTCTGCAGGCGATCCGGGTGATTGACATAATCCCAACCGAACTTGCCCTTAACGCAAGTCGAGATCTGATTCGCATCGCCGCGTAGAGGATCAATTTTGAGAATTTTACGATCTTTGGTCCAAACATCGTAACTGCACCCGACACCGCAGTAGGTACAGACGGTTTTTGTTTTCTTGATTCGCTGCTCGCGCATCTTCGCTTCGGCCTGGGAGACCTGCATGATCGCGCCGTAGCCCATCTCCGGCTCTACGGCTTTGACCACCTCGATCATCTTGTTCAAGGCTTCCTTAGGCATGCCGCTCAGGTAACCAGCCTCACCGAGCATGGACTTTTCCATGAGCGCGTTGCAGGGACAGACCGTAACGCAGTGGCCGCAGGAAACACAGCTTGAGCCGCCGATTTGCATACCGCCATCCCAAAGTACGCGCGGATGTTCCAGCTCCCAGCCGATCGAAAGCGTCTCGTTGACCTCCACCATCTGGCAGGCCTGGACGCACTGTCCGCAGAGAATACATTGGCTGGGATCGTAACGATAAAACGGATTGGACATGTCCACTTCATAGGGCTTGGACTTGAAGGGATGCTGCTGGCGTTGAACATTCAAGGCCAGCGCCGTATTGTGCACTCTGCAATTTTCATTGTTGTTATCGCAGACCGTGCAGTAGAGCATGTGATTGCCGAGAATGACGTCAAAGGCCTCGGCGCGCGCATCCTGGGCGCGTTTTGAATCTGTCACCACCTGCATGCCGGAGGTCACGTTGGTCCCGCAGGAGCGCACCAGCTTACCATCGACCTCAACCAGGCAGGTGTCGCAGGTTTGGATCGGCCCCATGAGGGGCGAGTGGTAGCAAATGTGGGGGATATCTTTCTCGCGAAGAATAGCTTCCACCAGCAACTCGCCTCTACGCGTAGTAACCGGTTGCCCGTCGATTGAGATCTCCACGGTCGAGAGGTTAACCTGCGACTTCTCTTCGGATCTCGTTACGGTCTCAATCAAGCTCATATAGTTACTCTCGTCTCACAACTCGTGCACATTGCTATCCATTCGAACTGTGGCCGTCGTGCGCGTGGATCAGCCTAGAATCATTGGTTTCAAACGCTATAGCGACACGCAGTTGCGCAACCGAGTTTTCAGGCCGACACGTTGTGTCTCATATTCATCACGCTCGCCTGGCTGGGCCGCAAGAAATCAGTAGCTCGCGTAAGCTAGGTTGAAGGCCGTATGGGGCTTGTTATGGATGAACGCGGCCACATCGTAAGAGTCCTGCGCGCTCAAACTACCGGGTTTGCCGGCCGGCATATTGTGCTGGACGAATGCTGCCATCTTGGCTACCTCGTTCAAGCCGGCTCCGTCGTTGTAGGCTCCAGGCCCCCACAGCGGAGGTACTGCCGACGGCATGCCGGCGCCGTCCTTCCCATGGCACCCGCTGCATTGTTGCTTATAGACTTTTTCGCCGTGTTGGACGCCGGGAGTAAGTTCCGGAAGGTGAACCAGACCACGACCTGGAAACTCTTTCCCAGCTGGCTGCCCTTGCGACAACCACTGCACGTACGCAAGCACGGCTGTCATTTCCGGTCCGTCATAGGGCAGCGGCCGACCGTTCTCGCTGCGCAGAAAACACTCCTGAATTCGCCCGGCAAAGGTGATCACGCGATTGGCGCGCTTGTCAAACATCGGGAACAGACCCGGCAAACCAACTACCGGCGCGGCGAAAGGAAGGCTGCCCGCCGCAAGATGGCAATCGCTGCAGGACTGCTGGTTGCCGACATACGCGGGCGCGTATTTCGGAGTTTGCGTGAAGATCAGCCGCCCGAAACGAATACTGTCGCCCAATGGGCCTTGAGGAATGGTGTCCGGACTCGGCGGCTTCCACTGCTGCAAGCCGTGATCGGGATTGTCGCCGGCTCGCGTAGCGTTACCGATGGCCAGCACAGAGAAGGTGACTATACGGAGTGTTGCTCTCATTTTTTGTCTCGCACCGCCATCAGTGTCCGTCCGCGTCGGGGCCCGGGCTCTTGTTCGGGCTGACCGGATAATGAAAGCCGGACTCTGAAAAGTTGTACTGGAAATATGCGAACGGGTAGGAGTAATCATGCCCGGCCGTAGTGGTCTTAAGAAATTGTCCAGCGAACAGGCGAGCGTAACCAAAGCCAAATGTCAGTCCCTTGTTCAACTGGTATTCAGCGACCAGATCGAGTTCGTTGCCGATATGGCGATTCGCGCCGGGATCGGCGGGGACGGCAATGGCTCCACTGCTGGCGTAGAAATTATCATTTGAAGTGGCCAGCCAATATCCTTCAAATGCCTCTTTGACTTTCCATTTCCTGGTGAGTTCCTCTTCTAAGCCGGCTCGGAACTGGACAAGGTTCCGGCGGCCTACTAGATCGGCGAAGCCGTATTTGTCATGATTGGAAGGATAGAGCTGGTCAAAGGTATTCCACTCACGTCCCCCTGGATTCTTCGTTCCAGAAGCATAGTTCCCTTCGATAAAAACCCGCGGCGAAGCGGCAACGTTGCCAAATGTCTTCCCGGCGCTGGCGTAGCCTGCCCACGCGCGTATGGGAGATGAGCCGAGCGAACCTGTCTGCCCATCGAATTCGGTGTCGTAGTCGAAGTCAGCGGGAAGTGTACCCTTCACGTGCAGACCGACGGTGACTTCATTCAGGCGCCCATGGCCGAGCGTTTCCGGAAGAGCAGAACTCGACGGCGCGACGCGCCATAGCACATAGGGCTCGAAGGTTGCCTTCGGGATGGTGTTCTGGAAGCTTCCATAGACCCCGTACAGGTTATTGCCCGGGAGTGCGTTGTGCAAGTCAGCACTTTCGCCCGGCACCACGGAAGAGGCGAACACGCTGACTTTGTTATCCGAGTGATGAAGGTCGAGCCGCGCGACGTTGAAAGTGCGACCGACGTTGAGCCAATCGGAGGGCCCGATCAGGCGCTCGTCCCCGAATCGGAGAACTTGGCGGCCCGCCACGACATCCGCCAAACCTTCCGTGGAACTGCCTACCTGGGCGTAGCCTTCCCAGAGCGTCCAGGTGTCCTCGTAAGGGTTGGCGTTGGGGATGTGGTGATTGAAAAAGATGCGAGCATCCTGCACTTCCCCGTAGAAGATCAGCCAATCCTTGGGCTGAATCTTCACATGCACCCGCAAGCGGTCCAGAAGGTAGAAATCGCGAGTGCGCGTATAGCCGATGCCTGCCGGACCCTCGACGCGGTTACGATATTGGCCGCCGATGCGCAGCCAACTGGGCAAGGACTCGTTGAGCTTGGCGACGGGAAATAGCCATTCCAGCGGATCATCGGCGGCAGATGGTTCGAGCGCAGCACTGGACTGGCCGGCCGTACTTGAGTCAGTACTCGTTTGGGCATTGACCCGTTCTGGAGTGACGCTCACACACATCCAAAGCATTAACGCTAGCAGGGCATTTACTCTCATCGAAATCGTTGCACACAGGATGCGCTATTCAGCGATGATAAGCTCTTTTTCCGCAGGAATTTTTGCGATAAGTTCCGGGCCAAGATTCAGGTGAGAAGTTACCGCTTCCGGGGGCACATGCCTAAGCCAGTTATTCAGGGAGACATCGATAAACTGATCCGCCTTGAACATTTCCAAAAAGATGGCGTCGGTGCTGCCGGTGTTCTCGATGTAATGGGTCGCAACCCTGGGAACAAAGCCAACATCGTTGGCATTGAAGTCCATCGTGCGGGCCTTTCCCTCGTTCATGATGATGGTCATGCGTCCTTTGCCGGCAAGCCAGAACTGCCACTCGCTTGCATTAGGATGCCAGTGCAATTCGCGCAAGGCTCCTGGCTTGAGAGTAACGAGCGCGGCGGCGACGTTCTTGCTAACGGGAAAGTTGCGCGAGTCCACGATACGAACTTCGCCTCCCGGTGTTTTCTTGGTGGGGGCCATGCTCGACATTTTGAATGTGTATTGGATGGGAGATTCCACACGCCGTCCTCCAATCGCTGCCTTGTCTTGCGCGAGAGATCGAGGGAGCTTCGCCGGGAAGATGTAAAGCTCATCCGTGGGCAGCTTCGCGACCGCGCTCTGGTCGAGTCTAAAGTTCTTCGCCAAGATTTTACGTGGTATGTGCGCAATGGTTTCGGAGAGAAGGAAGGTACCGTCTTCGGAGAAGTCACCTTCATCGAACACGAGCAGGAACTGGCAGCCATCCGGTTCGAGCCCCTGAATGGAGTGGGGATAACCTGCGGGGAACAACCACAGATCGCCCTTTTGCACGTCGTCGATGAACATTGTGCCGTCGGGATTCAGCACTGTGACGCGAGCGTTGCCGTACTCCATAATGGCCCACTCATCCGCGGTGTGCCAGTGCAATTCGCGGAAGCTTCCGGCGGTGAGCCGCATGTTTACACCGGCCAAGTCCTTTGAGCTCGGCAAAACCTTCGAGTTTACCTCGTGCGTCCAGCCGCCCTCCTCCACCCGCTTGTGCACCAAATCGAAGGAGTACCAGACCGGGCCGATATCGCCATGATCGGTCGGGGGAGGCATATTTGAACCTGGGTTTTGGTCCAGCAGCGGCTTGTTTTCCGGTCCGGGATCGCTCACAGAAGTATTTTTCTCGGCTTGGCGTGTATCTTTCGCCTCCTGCGCATGCGCCGTGAGTCCAGCCAATCCTGCTGCCGCAAGAACTGCCGGGCTGACTCTTAGGAAATTCCTTCTCAAAAGTCCCTCTGTGCCCGGCTCATGAACTTCGCCACCCTGAGTAACCTGGTCTAGCGCTTCCGGCTCGCTGCCGGTCGTGGCCTTTTCAAATTCTTTCATGATGCTGTCTCCTCTCGGATGTGTACTTGTGATCGAGTGTGCAAAGGAAGGGCCAACCGTGCAATCGGAGTACGCAAAAAGCATAGTAAGTCAGGATTCATTGACTTTGATCGGGCGTCCGCGAGATGTAGTTGCGCAACCGAGTTTAGAGATCGACAGGTCTGTCGCCACTGCGTCTCATATTCATCACGCTTGGCTGACTGAGCTTGGTTTCACATGAGCGGAGGGATCTGAAAATTGGATCTCGACCGACGCCCCGGCTCACACTCCGACCGCCGAGCTTCGCCCGTAATTGATACCCAGCCGCCTCATCTTAGAGATCAGAGTGGTCCGTGGCAGGCCCAGCCGCGCCGCTGCGCCATGCCGACCGCCTATCACGCCCTCGGTCTGCTCGAGAGTGTAAAGAATATGCGAGCGCTCCGCATCTTCCAGGGTCACCACCGCGGATAACTTCAAAGTGGCTGTGACTTCGGGCACCTTTCCACTCAGCACGGCACCGCTCGAGAGAATTACCGAACGCTCGATGAAGTTTTGCAATTCACGGACGTTACCGGGCCAGGGGTGACGTACCAGAGCCGTCATGAATTCACCTGAAATGGCCGTGATTCGCTTGCGCATGCGAAACGCGTAATTCATTGCGAAATGTTGAACTAACAAGGGGATATCCGCGCACCGGTCGCGCAGCGGCGGTAGTTCAATGGGGAACACGCTGAGCCGATAGAAAAGATCAGCCCGGAATTGACGTTTTTCGACCATCTCAACGAGGTTTCGATGTGTGGCGCAGATCACCCGCACATCGGTTTGAAGCGTCGAGACACCGCCCAGGCGCTCGAACTGTTTCTCCTGCAGCACGCGAAGCAGCTTGGGCTGCAATTCTAGCGGAAGGTCGCCGATCTCATCCAAAAACAACGTGCCATGGTTCGCCCGCTCGAACCGGCCGATACTGCGCGCGACCGCTCCGGTGTAGGCGCCACGCTCGTGACCGAACAGCTCGCTTTCCAGCAAACCTGCCGGGATGGCGGCGCAATTCACTTTCACAAATGGACCGTTCGATCGGCCGCTGGAATTGTGAATGGCCTGTGCGATGAGTTCCTTGCCGGTTCCTGTTTCCCCATTGATCAACACCGCGGCGTTGGTTGGAGCCACGACACGTACCATGTGGAGTACGCGCGTGAGAGCGTCGCTTTTACCGACAATGCACGGTAATCCACTGCCGTGAAGCTCGTCGCTCGCGAGCGCGACCTTCGCCGATGCCGAATCGCCGGCTTCCAAAGGCGCGCTACCGTGGACCGCGGGCAATTCACTTGCCCAACATGTTTGTGCAGCCATACTCTGCTCCTTTCATCCACTACGCCAATCTGAACTAGTGCGTTTTCGAACCCCTCTATGCCGCGCGGCTGGCCATTCCCCACGCCGGTACGGTTTCACGCTCGCTGCCAAACAGGAGAGTAGCCGACCCGGCTTCGTGGCTCACCCGGATACAATCGCCGCGGTGAATCTGGCCGCTGGCCATCAGGTTCGACAATGGTTGTACGAGCAGGCGCTCGATCGCGCGCTTCAAGTGCCGCGCGCCATACCTTAAATCGGTACCTTCGGCCAGCAAGAACTCCCGGGCGCTATCGATGATATTAACCATGAAAGGTTTACTCGCGGCGGCAGTCTGGATGCGCTGTTGCACCATCTCAAGCTCAATATCGATAATCTTGCGCAGTTCTTCGTTGCCCAGAGACTTGAATACTACGATCTTGTCCAAACGGTTGATGAACTCCGGCGTGAACTTCCGGCGAGCGGCCTCAATTCCTGTGCGTGAAATCCGGGTGCTTAGTTTGCCGTTGCAACCCGAGCCGTCGAACGAAGGAACTTGAAAGCCCAACCGCGGGCTCACGAGAGAACTCATTTCAGACGCCCCGAGGTTGCTGGTAAGGAAGACCATTGACGCTGAGAAATCGACTTTGCGATTGTCGCCCAACGTCAGCGTTGCCTTGTCCAGAATGCCCAGCAGAAGGTTCCACAGCGCGTCGGATGCCTTTTCGATTTCATCGAAGAGTACGAAACTAATCTTCGTTGTATCGGTGTGATGCTGATTTAGCGCTTCCTGGGACAACAGCGCATGCGTTTCGCGGTGCCCCAGGTATCCGGGAGGCGAGCCGATTAGCTTCGCGATTTCATGGCTGTGTTGAAACTCCGCGCAATCGATCTTGATTACTGCTCGAGAATTCTTGAGCAAGGACTCGGCGGTTGCTTCTACGATGCGTGTTTTTCCGGAGCCGGTTGGCCCGAGGAAAAGAAAGTTTCCGATCGGCCGGCCGAGCGGAGAGAGTCCCGCCACGTGGGTCTGGTAGGCTCTCACGATCTGGTGAATTGCTTCGTCTTGTCCAACGACAAAGTGGCGGAGACTTTTCTCCAGATCCTGCGCCTGCTTGCCCGTCTTAGTAGGGTCTAAAAATGCGAGATTCGACATACCATTGGTCCTTCCAGCGCCTCAGGCGGCGCGATCGAAAAAGTCGCGACTTGGCGCCTGAATCCCTTCAAAATTGCGGTCCATGGCTTCCTGGCACCGAACACAATATGTGGCCCACGGCACTGCGGCAAGCCGCTTCAGGTGGATGTCCTGATCACACTCCTGGCACGTCCCGAAGCTTCCTTCCTGGATACGATGAAGGGCCGCATGTGCGCTTCGAAGTTGGTTAAACTCACGGTCGAGGTTACAAACCGCGAGTGCGCGTTCTGATGCCGCCTGGACCTCTTCCAACTGGTCGGCGCTTCTCTCAACCTTGATCCCATCACGGTGACGGGTCAGGCGCTCAAGTTCAGCGACCCTCACCGTTAGAATTTCGCGAAATCGGTTCAATTCATTCCTGGTCATTGGTTCCTTCCTTACTCTTTCCTCTTGTCCGCTATGCTTTCTGGCTCTCTCTTTCTTCTGAACTGATTGTGGAACCATTCCCGCTTGCTGCAAACCCGATTTAGTAGGCCCATAAGTCCCCCATTTAGTGGGGTGGCTGATTAACTAAATCGTGAGATCCGACTCCACCTCCTTAATGGGGACTAGAAACTTCCAGAACGTAACGGTAGACATCGTTTAGACTCCAAAGTCTTTGAAATTCGTCCGAAGCATCAGGTACGTGATCGTGTAATCGCCTTTCGCACCGCTTGCAGCAGAACCTCGGGCTGAAATGGTTTGTAAAACACGGCTATCACTGCCGGCTTCGTGGCCCAGGTGTTCATTTCGGGATCCGCGTGAGCCGTGATGAAGATGATAGGAATGGATCGGAGGCCAAGGGGCAGTTGATTATACAGCTCAACACCCGACATGCCGGGCAAACGTACATCCAGGATCAAGCACGCCAAAGAATCACGCTTATGAGACGATTGCAGAAACTCCTCGGCGGAGGCAAACAGCGCGGCTTGATATCCAACCGACTCAGCGAGACCGGCGAGTGACTCCCGGACAGATTCGTCGTCATCGACAATTGCAATGGTTGGAACTCGTGGCGCCATCTCTGTAGGCAGAATACGGCAGCCACAGGATCCGGCCAAGCTGTACTTTGGTGCAAAGGTCGCCGCCGGTGCAGGTAGTCTTCAGTTCATCTTGGAACGAGGCCGATCTGAGCGTGGCGTTCTGCCCGAGCGTGAGTTCATCGAAGAAGTGCCGCGCACCGCGCAAACGGCCATGTCTAGGAGTCTTGGAGGCTTCTTCCCAGGCCTACCAACTGGTGTGGAAGCCAGAGATGGCGCTGATTACTTCAGGGAAGACCTCTTGCTCAGTCGTGTAAGAAAAGTCCCAGTCGAGTTTCCGCGCGCGAGCCGCGGCACACGGATTGCAGAGAAACTCGTTCAGGTTTGCCATCGAAAGGGAGGTAACTGTGGGAAATGAACAGTTGCGGTCGACGGGTATCGGTATTGTTGGTGACGTTCCCTGGGGAACACATTTCTTCCTTTTCCATGAAACACCAGAAGACCTTATGGATGCCTGTGTTCCCTATTTTCGAGCTGGCCTGGAGAGCGGGGAACTGTGCATGTGGGCGATCGACGATCCGTTAAAAGAAGAAGAAGTCCGCTATTGCCTGCGGGATGCGATTCCACGTTTCGACGACTACTTCGAGAGCGGGGCCATCGAAATCGTACGAGGCCGCGAGTGGTATATGAGGGACGACGACCTCGACCTGGAGAAAGTTACCAAGGGGTGGAAGCAAAAGATAGAGCGCGCTCTGAACGGCGGTCGTGCCGGCTTCAGGCTTAGCGCCGATACGGCCTGGCTGGACAAGCGGGACTGGAAAGAGTTCTGTGAATACGAGAAGGAAGTGAACGACTCCATCTTGGGTACACCGATGCTCGCGCTTTGCACCTATCCGCTTCCGGGAAGCTCCGCGGTGGAGATCCTGGATGTAACACGCACGCATCAGTTCGCGCTCGCCCGGCGGAATAAAGATTGGGAAGTAGTGGAGACCTCTGAACTCAAGCAAGCCAAGGCGGAAATCCTGAGGCTCAACGGTGATTTAGAACGGCGCGTGGTGGAGAGGACCAGGCAGTTGACCGTCGCCAATGAAGAAATGCGCAAGCAGATGAATCAGCGGCAGCGCGCCGAGGCTGCGCTCCGTACGGCGCAGGCCGAACTAGCCCGGGTGACACGTGTAACAGCCATGGGCGAACTGGCGGCATCAATTGCGCACGAAGTCACGCAACCGCTGACCGGCATCGTAACAAATGGGAATGCATGTTTGCATTGGCTGGCAAGCGCCCCGCCGAATGTCGAGAAGGCGCGAACCGCCGTGGAGCGGATGATTCGCGACAGCAATCTGGCGAGTGAAGTCATTAACAATGTCCGTACACTGGTGAAGAAAGCGCCGCCTCAGCATGAGCCGGTCGCCCTGAACGATCTGATCCATAGGACGTTAACACTTGCGAGCGGGGAGATAATGCGGCATCAAGTGGAGGTGCAAACCCTGTTAGCAGAGGATTTGCCAAGCGTATTGGGCGATAGGGTACAGTTGCAACAAGTACTCTTGAATTTGATCATCAACGCGCTGGAAGCCATGAGCTCGATCACCGACCGGGTGCGCGTTCTGACGGTCCGGTCCGAACGACGGGAAGCCCCGGAAACCGTTGCAATTACAGTGCGAGATTCTGGCATCGGAGTTGATCCCCGAAGGGCGGAGCGTCTGTTCGACGCATTCTTTACGACTAAGCCGGAAGGAATGGGCATGGGCCTTTCGATTTGCCGGAACATCATCTTGGCGCACGGCGGTCACTTGTCGAACGCGAATAACGATGACCATGGCGCCACCTTCGAGTTCACGCTGCCGGCGTCTGTAGAGATACCGAAACGCGTCGACATAGCGACGGCGTGACGCCGGGGCGACACATGGAGGACCCACGAGCGAGACGATTTTCCTGATCGACGACGACGTATCCGTCCGGGAAGGGCTGAGCGGGCTGATCGAATCGGTGGGCTTGCCGGTAGAGACATTCGGGTCGGCTGTGGAATTTCTTGCCCTTAAGCCGGTGGAGGCCGCGGGCTGCCTGGTCCTGGATGTGGAGATGCCGGGGATGAACGGATTGGATCTGCAGCGCGAGATGAATAGCTCCGGCATTTTTGTGCCGGTCATTTTTCTCACCGGCCACGGCGACATTCCCATGACCGTGCAAGCCATGAAGGCCGGCGCAGTTCACTTCCTCACGAAGCCTGTCAGGGAAGACGATCTGATGACCGCAATCCGGCAGGCGTTGGAAAGTGATCGCAAAGCCCGTGCTGACCGCGGGGAGATCCGGAAGCTTCGTGAGCGTTTCGATTTGCTCGCGCCCCGCGAGCGCCAAGTCATGCGGCTCGTGGTATTAGGACGGCTCAACAAGCAAATCGCGCACGAGCTAGGTGTCAGCGAGCGAACCATTAAGCTTCACCGGAGTCAAATCATGCGCAAGATGTGCGCTGAATCTCTGGCTGATCTTGTGAAACAGGCAGAGAAGCTTGCTCCGCTCGGCTCAGGCGTCGGGAACGGCGGTGAGAAATCCCAAGCTTCTTGATAGGGGAGATCAAGGTAGCGCACGGAAGACCCCACAACTTCCGAAATGTGTGTCTCTCCGGTTTCGACTAAAGGCGAACAGACGCCCCTGCTCGGCCCGAGCTTCGCCCGCGGTTGATACCCAGCCTCCTCATCTTGGAGATCCGGTCTCGCCGCACGATGTTCTGCTGGAAAGCAGATCCGTCCCGCATGTGCGCGACATCCCGAATATAGATAGTGCCGCCACTGAGCACCTTGCGAACGGCTTCGACGTGAGGGGGTGAATCTGTGCCTTGCGGAGAAACAGATTCTCAGCCGATTAGGGCGCTGCGGGAGCGGGCCATTCAGGCGACGAGCCGGTCAAGGGCCAGCAGGGCCCGCGCTGATTGAAGACGGCTTCCAGACTAACTGTCTCCGCGCTCCCGACCCCGTCGAACTAATTTATATTTAGGGCCCTCCATCATGTCACGTATATCGGGGCGTAGCCACCATGCCACGACGAACCCGAGGGCAATGATGGTCATCGTTGCTACGAGTATGCTGAACATATTCACTTGGTGGATCCGGCCCGTTCGTAGAGTGAATCGACGTATGCCGCCACTGCTTCCCGTTGGGCGTCGCTCAGTTCAGCTCTCCAGGTCGGCATGGCTGTTCCCGGAATGCCTTCTTTGAGGACGCGCAGCGAGTGCTCCTTAGTCGCCCGTTCTTGGTGGAAGTTCGTCGGACTCGGAGCGAGCGCCGCGGCTGCGGGTCCGTTTCCGCGTCCATCCATTCCATGACACCCGGTACAGTTCTGACGATAAAGATCCAGACCCTGCTCAATTACAGTCGATTCGTTTCCTGCTTCATGGCTGCCCGAGGCGTCAATAGTCTGCATGTACGCTGCTACTGCTTCAAGATCAGATGTACTCAAACGATTCCAGCGCGGCATCGCGGAGCCGGGGACGCCATTCCACAGAATGCTGCTCAGACGAGGGGTGGAATATTCGATGACCGATAGATTTGCCGGCCGCGGAAACAGCCCCTCGGCACCAGCGCCATCGCCTTGGCCCCTATTCCCGTGACACGGTGCACAGTTGTCGTGGAACAGCGACGAACCGAGCCGAATTAGAACCGGATCGGCGCCGCTCAGGAGAACAGGCGCCGCCGCACGTTGATGATCGGAATCATAACCGGCCAATTGACGCGGCCGCCCGAGCGATTGAATGTACGCCAGCAAATCCAGCGCCTCCTGAGTAGGACGTTCCGGGGAACCCTCGAACAACCACGGAAAACGAGGCATGTTGGATGCTGCGACCACAGCCCTGGGATCGAACAGGTGCATCAGTTGCCAATCGTTCGAATGCACGCCCGATTCTCGCGCCAGATCGGGGCCAATCCGCCGCGTGCCCCACAGATGCGGATATTCGTAACGCGTCTCCCAAGCCTCAATCGGCTGACCCCAGCGCGCCTGATCGGCGGCGACGAATCGCACCTGTTCCGTATGACAGTACGCGCAACCTTCCCGACCGTAAGTGATACGGCCGCGTGCCTGGCTGGCCGTAAGTAGCGGCATGCTCGAAGGCGTCGACTTCTGAATTTCGGCCGCGAGTGTGCGTCCCGGCATGACGCCCAGAACCACGAAGGAAAGCAGGAAGAATCCTACGCCCGCGACAAATGTCATCGCGTAAGCTGTTTCGAGCCAGCCAGGGACTTGAACGTCCGAAACGATCGAAGGAGCTTTTTCTGGTTGTCCTCCGCGAGCGCCGGGCGGCTCATTTACGGGTCCGGTGAACATGCCGAGACAGAAGCAGAGGAATCCGAGAATGATCGGAACACCGCTGATGGATCGAACCCACCAATATTGGCGCGCCGCGACTATTGAAGCAGTCCAGGGAAGACTCGTTTGCCAATAGTGCGCTTCTACCAACCCCGCCACCGTCAAGTCCGACACCATAAGCACAAGGCCGGCTATTAGCAGCCGATAGCTCCAGCGGATGGCGCGCTCAGAATAGTGCACGCCTGGCGTGTGCTGCCACACGTGGGCGATCCCGCCGGCGGCTGTCAGGCCGGCGAAGCCGAGCATCGCCAGGTGAGAGTGACCGATCACCCAATCCGTGAAATGGACGAACCGGTTCACCGGCATCAGCGCTTGAACCGACCCCTGCAAGCTCACGGCGAGATAGACCACAACTCCCGTCCAGACGAATAGCAGGGGTGTGTCGCGTAGAACCTTCCTGGCACTTCCACGCAGAGATAAGAGGAGATTGGTAACAACCAGGATCACGTCCATGCCCAAATACGCCGAAGCCGCGATAGCCGCCTTCTGTGCGTCCATGGGAATCGACGAAAATACGTAGTGATGCATACCGTTCAACGGATAGAAGAAGAACAATCCCCAGAATCCGATCATCGAGAGGAAATGGCTGAAGATAGGCCGTCCGGTCGCCACCGGGATTACAAAGTAAGCTATCGCTAACGCTAAAGGCGTTACGTAAAGGCCGACCGCATCGTGTATCCACAGACCGCTGAATGCGGCACCCGTAGCCCCTGGCAACAGTTGTGGCGCAAGGTTCCCAACAGGGAATGCCAATGTGGTAAAAATCAGACCCCCGATGATGTACCAAGCCGAGACATACAGCCCCGAGAACGTTTTCTTGACGAAAGGTGTAACGAACTGCGCGATCGACAGGATGAATGCCACCACGACAAACAGAGCAACGATCAGGGGGAACTCGGCCCATTCGAGAGGTTGTCCAAATCCAGCGAAGACAAGAACCCATCCCGGAAAAACAACGCAGAAATTCCAGATTCCGAATAACCACCATCCGAGCTTGCGACTGAGAACAGGCCGCTCCGCAAGCCTCGGTACGGCGTGGTAAAGAAACGCCAGGAACGCGTTGCCGAGAAATCCGAACAGGATTCCTTCAGTGTGGTTGTAGCGCAATCGTCCCCAGGTGGTCCAGGCCGTTCCCCCTAGGAAGTCCGGCAGCACGAACTTTAACGCTACCAACGCGCCGAACAGCGCAGAAACGATCACTAGCGCCATGGCCGCGATGGCGTGCGCCCGCATCAACGAGTTCTCGTTCTTCTCATTCATCTGCGCTGCTTCCTTCACTGAGAATCCAATCGGCGAGCGCAGCTCGATCGGCGGGCGGTAAGGATGGGCCCGCAGGACCAAGCGGATAGTCCGCCCAACCCGGGGATGGATGTTCTATCGCTGCCGACAATTCCGCCGGACGACAGTGATAGCGCTCGACAATCAGGGCATACGATGGGCCGATTTCACGCGCTTCGCGCGCATGGCAGCCGGCGCACTGGGTCCGTTGAAGGACCGCGCCGCGTGCAATCAATCCCGAAGCACCAGTCGCCGGCCGGAGGCCTTCACCGGCACAGCTGTTTTGACGATGTTCGTTCGCATCGCTGTCATCCTTGGTGCGCGTGCCCGCACCTACCATCAGGGTTCCAAGCAACAGGACGACGGCTGTCAATGAATAGAGCCAGCGAGAAGGTTTACGATCACTCATCTTCCCCCCCAGCCCGGTGCGCGCCGTCGGTGGCCACAAGGTAATTTACGATCTCCTCGGCGTCTGCTGTCGTGACGTGCGCTCCGTAGGCATCCATCATTTTCTGCACGATTCCTTTCCAGACCGTGCGAGAGAACGACGGCTGGTCGGTGATATACCGGGGCGAGTGACAAACCACGCAATCAGTGACAAAGGCGGCGCGGCCAGGTCCGGGAGGGGCAAACGCTTCATCGTGTGGCAAAGAGATACTACGGATCGGAGAAGACGGACGGCTGGCCCGCACCGACGAACGGGGCATCGTCATGCCTTCCATTTCTTCGTTCCGGACTGCCTCTGAACCACGAAGGCCGCAACCACTACTGGCGGCGAGAACGGTCATGAATAGACACACCAGAATTTCCTTCTTCATACAACATTTACCTGCACGTCCTCGATCAGGGTCCTCATAAATCCGCCGCGGTTCCAGTGTTGCGTGGGTTGTCCGACTCCCTCGTTGTTTGTGGCACGCGCTAAAAGCTGGTGTTGCCCGCGCGATGGCGGCGACCAGCGAAACCGCCATCGCCGGAATGAGTACTTACCGAGCTCTGGATCCAGACGCGCATCCATCCAGCGCAAACCGTTGTCGAGCGATACCTCTACGCGGTGGATACCAGCTCCATAGTCGAAAGCTACACCCTCGATTTCGTAAGGCCTCCCTATTACTAGTTGCTCGTCCGGCTCCGGGCGAACGAAAATGGACCGCACGGTAAACCGATTAATGGGCACAGTGTCGGTAGCGAGGTGATCGGGAATTTCCGCACCCTTGGCGTTGTTCGGTATGCGGTATGCCTTCGCCATCCAATACCCATCGAAAGCCCGGTCAAGAACTGTGATGTGGCACAGGGCCTTAACCCAGTAGGTTGCATACCAGCCCGGTACCACGAGACGAAGTGGAAATCCATTCAGCATCGGAAGTGGCTCACCATTCATCTCATAGGCAATCAGCACGTCGGGACTACGAGCGTGATCGACGGCCAACGACTTCACGAGATCTGGGATCGAGTTGAGCGGGGGTTCATCGAGCCCATCGAAAGAGACGTCCACAGCTCCGGCCCGAATACCCGCCGCCTCCAGCAAATCGCGCAGCCGGACGCCGGTCCATCGGGCGTTACCCATGGCCCCGTGTCTCCACTGTGCGCCCGCTACTCGCGGCTTGAACAGGCTCCGCGAGTTACCCGAGCATTGTGCGATGGCGATCACGGACGCGGGCGGGAAGCGCTGACGCAAATCGTCGAGGGACAACGACAATGAGCGCTGCACGTGTCCATCGATCTGAAGGCGGAAGGAGCGCCTGTCGACCTGTGTGGGGATGCCCGCCAAATGCCATCGCACGAAAAATGCATCATTTGGAGTAAGGTCCTGTCGGAAATAGTGTAGTGGCGTTTCCAGTTGCGGAGGACGATCGGTCTGCAGCACCAACTCACGCTTTTCAGGAAACCGTACCATTCTTCGTGGATCTGCCGGCCTCCGCGCAAGGACGCTGGAGTTCTGCTGGCCCAACAGAATGCCGGGCGCGAGGGCAGCAGCGACGCGCAAAATTCCTCGACGCGTCACGGCTGCAACGCATGAGTCGTTTGTAGTCGATTCTTGTCCGTTTGCGGTTGGCGTCACACTCTGCCTTTTGCAATCAGGCTGCCGCGCGAGGAATTGGGGGAGCCCTACGTATCCCGGCCCAGCGCGATGAGCAACGGTGTTTCGATATCGTTTGGTCGAGTTTCCCAGTCGACAAACTGTCTTCCGGTCGTCAAGCTGCGCGCCAAAGATTTCACGAAGTACAGGCGTTTGCTGGACTACAGCAGCGATGCAGACAGTGGTTCCCGGCATGCAGTAACAGGGCGCGTGTTTGGCCAGAGAGCACGTGACTCCTAAGCTTCGGCCAGGAAATCCTGCAGCCGCCAATTTACAAATAAAGGATTGTGACCATGAAACAAGACGAGCGAGCAACAGGGCCGAGTTCAGCGAACCGGCGATTCATGCCTCTCGCGGTGCTGGGCGTCGGAATAGTGGCGCTTCCGTACTTTGCGGGGAAGGTTGACAACGGCTCGCTAGCGCTGTCGGCCGCCGTCACGTCCGTTAAACCTGGCGTAGAAACAAAGATCCAAGACCTTCATCCCTTTACGCACCTCGCTTCGATCCCGGCAAGTTCCGATCCAGCAAAGATCAAGATCGAGAAAGTGAAGGCTACGAGAGTTTTCACCAAGGAGAAAACAATTGTAGATCCAGGCTACTGCAAGGACCTCTCGTTTCGGGACCCAGGTGGATCTATGTTTTGCCCCTATACCGAAGACGCGTCGCCCACGCCTGCGTACGAGGTTATCTATTCCTTTAAAGGCCAGCCGCTTGCGTCGGATGAATACGGCAACCGTTACTTCACATTTCAGGTTTATTTTCGACCTGAAGAATTGTCCCCGGGGTTACGAAGAGCGCTGTCTATAGGCAAAATGAAGCGGGCCGAACTGGCGACCTATTTCAACTTGACGACTTCCCGAACCCCCATCCGGGAAGCCGTGATTGACCAGGCAGAATCGAGTTTCTGCGATGGAAACTACGTGGACGGCAACTGGATTCAGAAAGACCCGAACTGCAAGGACAAGGTCAGCTTTAAAACCGTGACCAGGCCATCTGACTACATCACGGTCCAGGTGGAGCCGATTTCGCCGAGGCCGCAGCAAGCCGCAATATCGGAGCAGGGCGAGCATTCTTCGGATCTGCCTAGCGACGCTAAACGGCACTAAGAAGTAGCTCCAAAATGCAGTCGTCAGGACATCCGGGGCGGCAGATGACTACCTGGGATGGCCCGCCAGACAACGGCCACACGTGCCGCTAAGCTCAGGCCAACGACTCCTTCGCTCGCGCGAGCGCCGATTAGCTTCGAAAACGACTAACTCCCAGCCGCCTCATCTTAGAGATCAGGGTAGTCCGTGCCAGGCCCAGCCGTGCGGCCGCACCATCGCGACCGCCTATTACACCCTCGGTCTGCTCGAGAATGTGAAGAATATGCGAGCGCTCCGCCTCCTCCAGCGTGACAGGCGCGAAAAATTTTGACGGGCCGGTGAGTTCGGGCAGCGAACCACTCAGTACGGCACCGCTCGAAAGAATTACGGAACGCTCGATGAAGTTTTGCAATTCCCGAACGTTCCCCGGCCAGGAATGGTGTACCAGAGCCGTCATGAACTCGTCTGAAATGGCCGTGATGCTCTTGTTCATGCGAGCCGCGTAATCCATTGCAAAATGGAGGACTAGCAAACGGATATCTTCGGGGCGCTCACGCAGCGGCGGGAGTTCAATGGGGAACACGCTAAGCCGATAGAAGAGGTCGGAGCGGAATTCATGTTTGTCGACCATTTCAACGAGATTCCGGTGAGTGGCACAGATCATGCGGACGTCAGTTCGAATCGTCGCCGCACCACCCAAGCGCTCGAACTGTCTCTCCTGCATGACGCGAAGAAGCTTAGGCTGCAACTCTAACGGAAGATCGCCGATCTCATCCAAAAACAACGTGCCACGGTTAGCCCGCTCGAACCGTCCGATACCGCGTGCTATTGCCCCGGTATAGGCGCCACGCTCGTGACCGAACAGCTCGCTTTCGAGCAAACCTGCAGGAATTGCCGCGCAATTCACTTTCACAAATGGACCGTTCGATCGGTCGCTGCAATTGTGAATGGCCTCTGCAATGAGTTCCTTGCCTGTTCCTGTTTCCCCGTTGATCAACACCGTGGCGTCGGTCGGAGCCACGACCCGGACCAGGCGGAGTACGCGCCTGAGAGCATCGCTTTTACCGACAATGCGTGGTAATCCGCTGCCGTAAAGCTCGTCGCTGTCGAGCGCGACTTTCGCCGACAAATCCTCGACTTCAAAGGCCGCGTTATGGTCCACTTCCAGCAGTTCATTTATCCAGACTGCTTGTGCCGACATTCTTTTACTCCTTCCTTTCGCCGCCATTCGCACGACGCTAGCCTTTCGCCGCCATTCGCACGACGCTAGAGGTCCGGCGCTATTTCCGCTTGGTCTGGCCTCTTTCTCTATCGATCCATTCGCGGATATAGGCCGGACAGTTTTCCAGCTTGATGCTCTGCGCTTGGCAGCGGGCCAGAAACTTCAGGGCATCACGATCGACCAGCGTTATGTCTTGCAAATCAAGCGCTACGTTATGATCGGCTCCTTCAAGACTAAGCAGCCGTTGCAACTCGGCAGCGTCCTCGATAGCGATTCGACCACTCAACGAAAATACCACCACGCCCTGATTACAATGCCGCTGAATTCTCAGCATGGCTTATTTGCCACTTATTGGTTAGCACAAGATATTCCACACGTAAGTTATTGAAAATAAGGATAGTAATCGATCTGGTGCATCGCGAAATCGCGAACTTTTCGCGATTTCACGAGCCTTCGCGAGCATGTGGAGGGAGAGGACCGATATCAGATTTTCTTGAAGCGGAACTTATTAATCTTCAGCGAACGGATCTTCGATTCTAGAGTGGATGGCGGCATACTGAGTTGGGCTGCAGCGCCCGACGGTCCGGCGACCCGACCTCCAGTCGCTGCCAATGCCCTCTCTATTGCTTCCCTTTCCTCTTGGGCTGACATTTTGGCGGTTAGCCCGCCATCCGGTTGAGAGGATGAAGATTCAAAAGAGAGCCAGCTTGGATCAACCGAAAAGAGGTTCGTTTCACAAAGGATAACGGATCGTTCGAGAATATTCTGCAGCTCTCGAATGTTTCCTGGCCAAGCATACGACTCTAGCAGGTTCAAAGTTCTTTTCTCAATGCCCGCAATTTTCTTGCCGGCCTTTCTGGAGTAGCGGTGGATGAAGTACTCGATCAGTATCGGGATGTCTTCCTTCCGTTGGCGGAGAGGCGGCATCTCGATCGGGAACACGTTCAGGCGGTAAAAGAGATCGCTTCGGAAGGCGCCGCCGGCGATGGCGCTCTCCAGGTTGCGATTGGTAGCGGCAATTACCCGCACGTCCGCGCGGATCGGCTGGCTTCCGCCAATGCGCTCGAATTCCCGCTCCTGCAGTACGCGCAGCAGAGCAATCTGAGTCTCGGCAGGCAGCTCACCGATTTCATCCAGGAAGATCGTTCCTCCCTCTGCAAGCTCAAACCGACCCGGGCGCCGCTGCAAGGCTCCGGTAAAGGCTCCTTTCTCGTGACCGAACAGCTCCGAAGCAATCAATGTCGCGGGTGTTGCTGCACAGTTCACACTCACAAAGGCTCGGGCGGAGCGTTGCGACCGCTTGTGGATAGCGCGAGCGATGAGCTCCTTGCCAGTGCCTGTTTCACCGGTGATCAGGACCGTGGAATCGGTTGGCGCGACCTTGGCCACACGTGTGAGAACCGCTTGCAAAGCCGGCGACTCGCCTACGATGTCCTCGAACATGGATGCTTTGTCGACTTCTTCTCGTAGCGCAATGTTCTCTTTGTAAAGCTGGTCCCGCAATTCTTTGATCTCATCAAGAGCCTTCCGGAGATCAGCTTCCGCTCGTTTGCGCTCAGTGATGTCTGTAACAGCTCCCACGAACTCGAAGCTGCCCGACTCGTTCTCTGAGGGATGGCCCACAAGCCGGACGTATTTGACGGATCCATCCGGCATCAACAACCGATATTCGAGATCCCAATTCGTTCCGCCGCGGGAAGGGCGATCAATAAGCTGTTGAACTACCGCGACGTCTTCAGGATGAGTTCTTTGGAGAACCATTTCTACAGTCGGCTGGTCCCGTTGGGTGTATTGGAAGATTCGAAATGTCTCGTCCGACCAGACGAGATCGCCGTTCGAGAGATTCCAGCCGAAACTACCAGTGTGACTGAGTCTTTGCGCTTCGGCCAGATATGCTTCCCTACTATATAAGGTCCCGTAGAGATCCAGCAGTGTGCCGGCCGTATCATTGAAGACTCGGCCAAGATGAGCGAACTCGTCTTTTCCGACGACCGAAACTCGATGGTGAAACTCACCCCGGCCCAACGCCTTCGAGGCTTCCATCAAACCCCCGAGTGGCTGGGTAATACTGCGCGTGACGGCCAAGCCGAGGAAAGCGGCGAATAGGAGCGTCACCATTGCCGTTATCGGCAGAATTAGAAAAATTCGCCGTTGCGCCTGCTCAATGTTCAAGACGGCTTGCGCCCGCTGTTCACCGACCTCGCGGTCAATGTTCTTGACCAGCGCCGACATGCTCGATTCTAACTGCCTGACCTGGTTGGCCAGGCGCAAACGCACAGCCTCCCAGTCCGCCGACGTAGCCAAAATTGTGATGGCCTCAAGCTGCGCCGGCAGAGCAGCTTGAATTGCTTCAAGGGTGGGTAGCAGCGTCGGATCCAGTTGCACTTCCGCCGGCAAGCGGCCGAGTGTATTTTTGGTGCGAAGGCTGTCCTCTAGGAGAGCGGTACGAAGGGGTTCCGCTTCCCTCACGAGCCGGGCAGTGTCTTCGGAATGCGCGAGCACATCCAACCTCTCATAGAACGACATGAGGTTGGTATGAGCCTGCAACACGAGAATTAACTCCTGGTCGACACCGCGCAGACGCTCTGTTTGACCCTGAACCACGTGGAATTGCCACCGTAAAACCGCGTCTCCCACCAACATCGCCAGGATGATGAAGGCAAAGCAGAGCGTCAAACGGAGACCGATATTGAGCCGATCGAGACGAGGAGTTATCTCGCCAGCTTGTTTCGCCCATCCGCCAAGTTTCGTGACCACACTGTGACTCCCTTCCGCTTGGCTCGATTTGCGCATCGCCTCGATCGCTAGCGACCGAACTCACAGCCGAACCGTGCCGAAAGAGACCTCGTGAACGTGTTCAAAGACCTTTTGACGAGACCGCCAAGCCTCTTGCAGGGCGGTCCCGCCCAAGACCGGTTAATCCAACTGATTTGCGTTTGGCCACGCGGTCTGGCCCACTTTGGCCATCTAAAATGGCCTAACCCTAGAGTGTACCCAAGGGGAGCCCGAGCGAAGCGAGGGGCGATGTGTGGAGAAAGGAAGATTGCGGGCGTTCTTGAGTGCAGTCCGCTTGAAACGATAAGTTCGTGGTCAGTATCACTGGTGCCTTCGCGGTGCGGTGCGCTTTTACCTGAAACAGATATTCCGCTCAGGTTTCCGCAATCGGCACGTATCTTACTTCGTCGATTACCGCCAAGTCATCGCGTGACCATCGCTTCAACGCTTGGCCCAGCAGATGAGGATGCAGTGCTTCCACGAGTTGGCTAATAAGGCCTGTCGCTGTTGCAAACCGTACGGGGAGCTTCTGCGCTTCACGACGCGAACGCCACGCCTGTCATCGTTTGCGCAGGAACTTGAAGCAGAAGTCGATCAACGGGAGAGGTTAATTGGTCCGGCTCAGAACGTCTTTCTCATGGGTTTGCTGATCCCCGTGACGGCGGTCCCTTTTTAAAACCGGTTATGCGAACCAACTCCTTCTCGAGAGCAGCGGCAGCGTCCGGCGCAGTCTTCTTGCGAGTCAGCACGGAGTGCACTGCCTGGATGTAAGCCTCGGTCACGTCCTCGTAGTTCTTCCCGGCGACGTCCGAAGGACGCGAGACCACCACGCCCGTTCTGAACGCCTGATTCAATGAGGCAAAATAGGGATTCGGTTCAAGTACTTCGGGCAGTTCGTAGAGTCGGTATCGAGTGGGTGGTACCGAAAGCACTCGGGACCGCTCCGCCTGCACGTTTCCGCTGGAGAGATACCGGATCAGGTCTAACGCTTCACGGGGATGAGTCGAGAATCGGGAAACGGCCAAACTGGTTCCTCCTAAGGTACCGGCCCGGCCCGCCTCACCCGCTGGAAGCAGGGTGACATTAAACTTATTTCGGATGGGCGACCCTGCCGCTCGGCTTTCGACAGCGGCCTGGGGCCAGTTTCGCATGAACGCTGCATTGCCCGCTGCCCAAACATTGGTTCCGTCCCACTCCTTGTACGCGACTACGCTGGGTGGTGAAATGGAACCGACCCAGCGCGCCGCTCTTTGCCACGACCTGATCGCTTGCGGATTGTTCACGCTGATGGTCTTATCCCGCTCGATGATCCGGCCGCCGCCTTCGGAGGCCTGCCATTCCAGCGCGTTGCAGGTCAAGCATTCGGCAGCGGCCCCTTGCCACACAAAGCCCCAAAAGCTTTTATTACCTTTGGCTCGTTCACCTGCCTGAATCCGAGCGGCCATGGTCTCCAGCTCATCCCAGGTCCCAGGTGGCGCGCGATATCCATACTGTTGCAGAAGGTCGGTGCGATAAAACAGAAGCCCGAGGTCGGCACGATACGGCATGGCCACCAGCTTGCCATCCACTGTATCGTTGGCGGCCAACACAGGGAAGACGGCCGACATTTCGTTGGTGAAATATGGGTTCAGGTCGATAGAGTACTCGTTTAGAATCCCCGGCCAGATCACATCGATGCTGTACACGTCAAGACTCGAGGCGCCGGCCCCGAGAAACTTTCGGAACATAACTAGCCGTTGCTGAGGCGTCTCCTGAGACGGAAGGAACCTGACTTGAATACCTGTTTCCCTGGTGAATTGCTGAAACTCATGCTCATACTCTTTGGCGAACGGCTCGCCCGTATACTGCCAATCGAGAAGAGTCAATGTAATCGGTTCATGAACTGATGGCCGAGTACAACCTTCCAGAAGCAAGGACAGGAACATGATGCAAACCGGGCCTGCCATGCTGCCGGAACTCGACCACCTACCGCAAGGACGACCGATCCCCTGGGCGACTCTCCGAGTTTTCATGAACATTGATCGGTCAGTCATATGGCTTTCTGTCACCGTCAACCGGCAGCGTGAACTGAAAGACGGCGCCAAGGCTTGGTTCGGCGTCGCCCACAGCTGCCCGCCATGCGCGTCGATAATGTAGCGGCCCGATCGCCAGCCCCATAGCATGGCCCTCAGGCTTGGTCGTGTAGAAGTGTCGTGAGCTAGAGCCCTAGGGGCCAACCCCGCGCCAGAATCTCGCACAGCGACGAGCACTCACTTCAATTCACCTTTCCCGGAGCTGATCTTTAACGTTTTCTCTACTTGCGGAATACATCATGATTTTTATCGTACTGCGACCGGGTGAACCACTGGCGAACACATCTGTTACGGATTTGCTACCGTCGAACCATCTTCCTCTGCTGTTCGCCAAAATACGTCCAACCAGAGGCGCTAAGTTTCGCGAAAATATCGTCGACCAGTTCTTGCGTGCGTTAGGTGAATTCGAGCATGAGTGCATAGGGTGGATGCTACGCCGTCTTTGCCGGGCGAGGCACAAGCTTGCGGATCACTCGCACGAAAGTCGCGGAGGCAAACGGCTTCTCGACGAATTCAAAGACGGCATCCGGACGGGCGCGCGCCGACACTAAAATAATCGGAACTGACGGGAACGATTTCCTAACGGCGTTCGCAAAGCTTAGCCCATCGCCGTCCGGCATCTGGATGTCAGTGACGATGAGATCGACACAGCCGCCAAGCATTTTGACAGTCTCCATAGCGGCTTTGCCCCCGGCGGCTTCCACGGTTTCAAAGCCCTCTCGTTGAAGCAGCACCCTGATGTACGATCGGATGGCACGGTCGTCATCGACTACTAGAGAAAGCATGCTTCTCCTGACACCTGTCCGTCTTGCAATTATCCCGCCAACTCGTTTTCGTGCAAATTCCACGAGCAGGGGAGCGCTTTCTGGCATTTGGTCGACAGTTCGTGTCCAGGGGCAGTCACTGAGGACGCGCGGTCGTGCTAGTCGTATGAAAACGGAACCAGCGGCGCATTTGCTAAGAATTGGCCGTTAGCTTGCATCCTCCATAGAGTGATTTCGATCCCAACGGTGGCGGCGCAAGAAGGAGAATTGATCCGCAACATCCTGGGCGGGCATCGAGAGCTCTTTGGAGACTTGATCGCTCCGCATCTGAGGCCGTTGCTGCGAACCGTCAGGGCAGCGATTGGCAGTCACCCGGACGTCGAGGACATTGTCCAGCAGACTGCGCTGAAGGCATTGGCCCATCTCGATCAGTTTCGGTTCGAAGCCAGTTTCAGGACGTGGTTGATTCGAATTGGCCTCAACGAGGCCAACGCGTGGCGTCGAAAATGTGCCACTTCGAGGTTCTTAGCGCTTGATCCTACGACGTTGACTCAACTCCCAGCCACCGATGAAAGCCACTCGCCAGGGGCCGAATATCAGAGAAGCGAGGCCATTGTTCGGCTGCGCGCCGCACTCGGGGTGCTGCCGGAAAAATATCGCGTCGTCATCCTCTTGCGGGATCTTTACGGCTTCAGCCTCCGTGAAGTCGCCGCGCGATTGAGATTGACTTTACCGGCGGTAAAAACCCGTCACAGACGCGCGCGACAAAAAATGGCGAAGTTACTTACACCGTGGAGCCAATCGCAGCCGCGGAGTCGCGCTTGCGGGTGATCGTTCGTGGCAATCGGCATCGAACAGGCCACGTTTTTCGGCGCGCCTGGGGCCAGGTTCGGTGGAAGATGGTGGCGATCATCAGCTTCACGGCGACTTCCACAATTCTGATCGTCTGTCTGGCAATAGCTGCTTTGAACGTCGTTGTGCGGCGCGAAAGTTCCAATATCGTGGAAAAACAGATTCAGTTGCTCGTTCAAGCGAGTCAGTCTGTTGCTCCCGCGATCCTGGACCACGCCGGCTTGTGCGCCGCACCACTGACGAATTCCGAACCGTTCAAGCCACTGCAGGCATATACGGACGAGGTGTTTCCTCAAGCACAGACGCTTCTAACAGTAAGGGGAAGCCGGGACTTCCAGTCTGTGCTGGCGCGACAGGTCCCGGCTGCCGTCAGTCACCCGGCTTGGCTGCCGGACGCGGGTTTCGCGGGCCTGGTGGTAGATGGAGGAAAGCTCGAAATCCGCAATGTTGTAATGCAACAGAGAGGAGCGTGCAATGTAACGGCCATCTTTACCCTGCCGCTGGGATCCGAATTGGCCAAACGACTCTCTTCGGCGGGCGGTATGGCAGTGAAGACTGTGTCCCCTAAGCCGTTCCGCGCGCACCCGAGGCAACGGGTACTCAGGACCATAGAAGGAAATTTCCTGCCTGGCATATCGGAACGGGCTGCCGTTGTGCTGACCGTGCGCAACTGGGAAACTGGCGCCTCAGAAGACTGGGTGGCATACAGCGTTCAACCCAGCTATGCAAGCACGTTCGAAGATGTGGCACGTCTGGGCAGTCAAATGGCGAACTGGGTTTGGCTTCTGGCTGCGCTTTCACTCACAGTGCTGCTCCTGGACGCATCGGGCGTGTGGATGTGCATCCGCCTTGGCTCCGATATCACCGCGGCTATTGACGACCTCAGCAGCGCGGCGCGGCATATCGCCAGCGGCAACTTCGCTTGGAGGACGCCGGTACGCGAGGAAGGCCAGCTTGGTGAGCTAGTCTGCAACTTCAACGAAATGGCGATCGCCCTGGAACAGCTTCAAAAGGACGAGGCAGCCCGGCTGACTTTCGAGAGCGAACTTCAGGTTGCACGAAGCGTTCAGGAATATTTGTACCCACGCGTGGTGCCGGTGCTGCCCGGCGCAACCGTTTCAGGCCGAACGGTGGCGGCCGAGATGATCGGGGGTGATCTTTACGATTTCTTCGATCTCGGTGAGGAGCGAATTGGGATCCTTTGTGCGGATGTGAGCGGCAAAGGAATTCCAGCCGCTCTAATGATGGCGAACCTTCAGGCTGTCGCGCGGGCGCACTCGGGCGACCGAGCCGACGGCAGGGATGTGGTACGCGCCCATTTCGTTGAAATACTCAACCGACAGCTCGCCGGCCGTTTCGGAGACAATCGCTACGCTACTTTGTTCTGGGCGGAGTACGACGCTCGGACTGCTGTTTTGACGTATGTCAACGCGGGCCATCCGCCACCGATTCTCATTTGTCCGACCGGCGCGATCGAAAGGCTGAGCTCTGGTGGGATTCCGATCGGAATGTTTGCGAACGCGCGATACACGGCTACACAGCTACACATGGAGCCGGGAAGCAGGTTAGTGATCTTCACCGATGGCCTCACCGACGCCGAGAACGCCGTACAGGAGGATTTTGGGGACCCACGTTTGATTGCATGTTGCACAAAAATCCCTGCAGGGATTGACGCAGAAGGTGTCGCCGACAGAGTAATGCAAGCCGTTAAAGACTGGTCATTCGAGACAGAGCAGGTTGACGATACGACGGTTGTTGTAGTGGCTGTCACGCCCTGACGTCCCATCTACACCGGTGTCGCTCTGCCGTCGAAGGAGAGCTCAATCAACGACGTAAAGGCGTCTTTGTGCGCAAGAATCTTTGGCCGCTCGATTGCACATTACACCGGCGAATGTTTAAGAAAGAACAAACTCAAGACGATTGAAGGAGAAAAACTCATGAACGCGCAACGTACAATATTCGCATCCGTTGGGATCACGCTTCTGTTTGCGGCTGCCTCATTCGCACAGCAGGTGAAGACCGACTATGATCGCAGCGCAAACTTTAGCCAGTACAAAACATACTCCTGGGAAAAAGTTCAGACGCAGGACCAACTCTGGGTCGACCGAATCAAAGAAGCTGTGAACGCGGCCCTGACAGCGAAAGGCTTGACGCCGGTGGAATCGGGCGGTGATATCTCGATCGTAGCGATCGAGATGACCAAGAACCAGCAAAACCTGAACACCTTCTACGACGGTTTCGGAGGCGGCTGGCGTTGGGGAGGATTCGGCGAAGCAACTACCACTGTTGACAACTACAAGGTCGGAACCCTGGTGGTCGACCTGTTCGATGCGCACACCAAGACTTTACTTTGGAGAGGATCGTCCAGCGACACTCTCTCAGACAAGTCCGACAAGAACATCAAGAATCTTGACAAGGGTGCGCAGAAGATGTTCGATCACTTTCCTCCCGGCGTGAAGAAGTAAGCGGCGCCGCATAAAGGAGAAATTCTGTATGAAATTACTTCAACAATCAATGGCGCTATTCCTTTCGTGCTGCTTAGCGTTGGTAGGCGTACAGGACGGGTTCGCCTATCAGACTGATGCATCCGTTTCCCAGCCAGCGCCCCAGGCTACAGAACAGAGTTCGCAACAACTGCAGGAGCTGGTGGCGCCCATCGCGCTGTACCCGGACGCATTAATTGCGCAGATCGTTGCGGCCGCCACTTATCCCGAACAAATAGTGGAGGCCGAGAAGTGGATGCAACAAAATAAGGCGCTTCAAGGCGACCAACTGGCGCAAGAAGTAGACAAGCAATCTTGGGATCCCAGTGTCAAAGCCCTAACGCAGTTCCCCGCGGTACTCGCCAACATGAGCCAGAATCTGGCCTGGACCTCGGAACTTGGCGATGCGCATCTCAACCAGCAGCAGGAACTATCCCAGGCGATCCAAACCATGCGTCAGCGTGCTAAGCAAGCCGGAAACTTGCAAACCACGCCTCAGGAGAAAGTAAGTACGAAGGGACAAACGATCGTTATCCAACCGGCGGCTCCCGACGTAGTTTACGTACCTGAATACGATCCCTGGCTGGCGTATGGGTACCCGCTAGCCGCTTTCCCCGGTTGGTATCCGTATCCGGGGCTTTTTCTGGACGGTCCAGGAATCGCCTTTGGACTGGGCTTCGGGGTTGGACTATTTGCCGGCTTCGGCTGGGGTTGGCACGGCTGGGGATACGATTGGCACCACGGCGGAAGAGTCGAATTCAATCACAATACGTACATTTCGCGTAGCCGGACCATCGTCAATCGCAACAGCTTTAATTCGGCACGAGGGAACTTCAATCATGCCGCCGATTCCCATGGCCGGAGTTTTGGGGGCCATGAAGGGTCTAATAGGGCTGAAAATCCGCACTTTTCAGGAGGAACGCATTCCGGGGCCTTCAGCGGTTTCGATCATGGCGGGATTGCAAGATCCAATTCCTTCCGAGGACAGTCTAGCTTTGGGGGCTTCCACGGTGGCGGCTTCGGCGGTGGAGGGTTCCACGGCGGGGGCGGCGGAGGCTTCCATGGCGGCGGGGGCCGCAGATAGTTTGGAGAGGTGATTAGACTATGAAACGAGAAATGATAAGAATGATTAACCGGCGGATTCGAAACTTTTCAGGGCACGCCCGGCCCGCAATGGTTCCGTTCGCGCTCCTTGCAATGTGGGCAACTAATGGCGCTTACCCAGGTCTAGCTCAACCATCCGCTCAGCCGACGTTCAAGTCGACCGCGGAGGCAAGTCAAACCTTATTCCAGGCGGTACAGAGTAACAATGAGGAGGCGATCGCAAAGATCTTGGGAGGATCGACGGAACTCACTTCCTCGCGCGATGCAGACAAGGATAAGGTGGAGCGCGAGTTATTCGTTCAAAAGTACCAGGAGATGCATCGGCTTGGTCGAGACGCCGACGGGTCTGTAACACTGTATATCGGCGTTGAAAACTGGCCGTTCCCTGTTCCCCTGGTTGCGACAAACGGTGCGTGGCGCTTTGATCGGGACGCCGGCATGCGAGAGGTCATGTTCCGGCGAATAGGTGACAATGAACTCACCGCGATCGCGACTTGCCACGAATTCGTCGCAGCCGAAAGACGCTATCGCACAGATCCGAAGACTGCCGAGCCAGCAGACATCTCTGTTGCGAGCTTGGTTGCGAAAGCCGCCACCGGATCGGCTGCCGCAGATCCCGTGTTACTGCATGGTTACTATTTCCGCATATTGTCGATGGGGGGCACCGACTTGAAGAGGACTGGCGGATTCGCTTTGATCGCATATCCAGCAGAGTATCGGTCCTCTGGTGTCATGACCTTCGTCGTCATGGCGAACGATGTTGTTTATGAAAAGGATCTCGGCGCAAACACTTCGTCGGCCGCAAGTGCGATGACAGCGTTTCGCAAAGACGCGACTTGGCACATCGGCGACGAGTAGAAGTTGTCAGAGGCTCAAGATGCAACGTGTGTTGGTCTTACGCTGGTCTTGATACCTCCCTCCTCCGTGGCGCTGTGCGGCCAGTGTAGCCTTCCGGCCGCCGCGACCACGGAGCACGCAGCATCGATTCCGGCATGCTGGTGCAACAGCTACCGATATGACAGCAAGCCGTCGACTATTCGGAGAAGTATCCGGATGATTCGTACCTGGACGTGCAATCGCGAAGACAACCTTGCTAACCAAGGCACGACGAGCGCAGCCGTAACTCTTTCAAACGAGTTTCTGCTTTCCGATAGGCAGATCCCGGATGCGTGTGCCGGTTGCCGCAAAGATCGCATTCGAGAACGCTGCAATGAACGGCGGCACGCCCGGTTCGCCGACCCCGGCAGGCGGTGCGGTGCTGTCAACCAGGTACACGTTCGTTTGCTGGGGGACCTCATTAATGCGAGCTACGGGATAGTTGTTGAAATTCGATTGATCGATGACGCCCTTGGTAGCCGTAATTTGACCGGTTCGCGCCACGCTGGTTCCGAACACCACGGCGCCTTCGAACTGTGCGCGCGTCAAATCCGGATTCACAATAGTTCCCGCGTCAACCACCGTGTCGACCCGCGGAATGTGGACTGCTCCCCCATCTCTTACTTCCACTTCCACAACCGTGGCCACGTAGGTAAGGAAGCTGCGATGAGCAGCAATGCCAAAACCGGTGCGTTTGCCGGATTTGCGCTTGCCCCATTGCGCTTTTTCGGCAACCATCTGCGTCACACGACGCAGCCGCGCTGTGTCGATTGGATAGACGTCATACGAAGCACCGTAGTTCTCATAGCCCGTGCTCTTGAGATTCAAGATACGATCCGGGCCGATGAGTTCGAGCAGGTATTCCAGCGGATCGCGCCCTGCTTGGTGCGCGAGTTCATCGGCGAATGACTGGACCGCGAACCCATGATAGATGTTGGCTACCGAACGCAGCCATCCGATCCGCACATGCGCCTGGGCTGGCCCGTTCTCCACGCGAAGATTAGGGACGTCGAACGGCACGTCGGTCCAGCCCTGCCCGAGATGTCCGGGGTCTCCATAGACCGCTTTCACATCAAAGATGGACGTGATGGGCGGGAAGACCGAGCGTTGCAGCCAGGCCTGCGGAATTCCTTTCTCATTGACTGCTGCTTTCATATACATTGCAGCGACGGCGTTGTAGTAACCGAACTTGATGTCGTCCTCGCGGCTCCAGACCACCTTCACAGGGCGCCCAACCTTTTTCGAAAGCACCGCGGCTTCCGCGACATAATCAGGTTTTGACTTGCGGCCAAAGCCTCCGCCAAGCAGAGTCACGTGGCAGATCACACTTTCTTTTGGGATTCCGAGTTGCGTCGACACGATGTCTTGCACCGCCTGCGGATTTTGCGTGCAAGTCCAGATGGTCACCTTGCCGTCACGAAAATCCGCGACTGCGGCTTCGGGTTCCATGGGAGCCTGGGCCAAAAGCGGAACGTAGTATTCCGCTTCGATAACCCGCTTAGCTTTCTGGAACACGACGTCTACGTCACCTTCGTTGCGAACCTGGTGGCCGGTTTTGCGCGCAGTAGACCGCAACTCCTCCTTGTATCTTGCGGAGTCGTAGGCTTCGTTCGGTCCGCTGTCCCACACTATGTTTAGCTTCTTGCGGCCCTGAAATGCCGCCCAGGTGTTGTCGGCGATCACGGCGACGCCTCCCAGAGGCTGAAATGCCGGAGGTGGCTTAAACGGATCGATCGCAATCGTTTGGTGTACGCCCCCGACTTTGAGCGCTTCCTTATCGTCGTAGGACTTCACTTTGCCGCCCAGCACCGGTGGATGTTCCACGGACGCGTAGACCATGCCGTCAATCTGCGCATCCATGCCGTAGATCGCTTTACCGGTACAGATGTCCGCGAGATCGTACATGTGCATGTCTTTGCCAACATAGCGCCACGCGTTTCTCGCCTTTAGCCGTACGTCTTCTTTCTTCGGCACCGAAAGCTTCGACGCGGCGGTGGCCAGCTCTCCATATGCGAGCCGGCGGCCACTGGGACGATGGATCACCGTTTGCAGGGTGGTTTCGCACTCTGCGGGCGGTACCTTCCATTTCTGCGCGGCGGCCTGGATCAGCATCGTGCGCGCTGAAGCACCCGCTTCACGGAGCACGTCGAAAAACCCTCGCACGGATTGAGAGCCGTCGGTATTCTGGTTTCCGTAGCGGGGATCCCCGATGGCCTGCTCCACCGTAACTTTGTTCCAATCGACATCCAACTCGTCGGCAACGATCATCGGCAGCGATGTCCGATTGCCGGTACCCATTTCGGAACGGTGGGCGACGATGATCACCTTGCCAGACGGCTCGATTCCCAGGTATACATTGGGCTGAAATAGAACGCCCTGGTTGTTTGTCGCCGCGTCGAGCGGGAGCACTCGCCCGGCGAGCACCAGCGCACCGGACGAAAAGATGCCGCCGAGAAAGTCACGTCGGGTTACTGGTTCAATGCGGTTCATGCTTTCCCTCCGGCCGCTAAGTGGATTGCTTGACGGATGCGTTGGTACGTCCCACAGCGGCAAATGTTTCCCTGCATGATTTCGTCGATGTCCTGATCGGTAGGCGCCGGCTTTTGTTTGAGTAAGGCGACGGCCTGCATAATCTGGCCGCTTTGGCAGTAACCACACTGAGGCACGTTGATTTGTTTCCAAGCCAGTTGCACGGGATGATCGCCGTTGGCGCTCAGGGCCTCGATGGTGACCACCTGCTTGCCAGCGGCGTCGCTCATTCGTGTAACACAACTGCGCTGCGCCGCGCCGTTCACGTGAACTGTGCATGCGCCGCACAAACCCACCCCGCAGCCGAACTTCGTTCCCGTTAGCCTCAGAAGGTCGCGCAGGTACCACAGCAAGGGCATTTGAGGGTCGCCGCCATACTGCCTCGTCTTGCCATTTACAGTCAATTGCATAACTAGAATGATGCACGTCTCGTTCCAAAGACCACCCGAGCCTCCAGACTATTGGCTCTTAGCCCGGAATGCGCGAGCGTCGATGACATTGCTGGCGTCGTAGGCTGGATTTCTTTGACTCGACCAAATCCGAGCTGCCCGAGTCTCATAAATCTTGGCCTCTTGTTTTCGACTTAACTTGCGCAGTGCGCGCGACAAAGAAATTAGCGAGTCCGCTACCAGCGGGTGTTCTCCCAATGCACCCTCTCGCAGCTTCAATGCCCCCGCGAACTCAAGTTCGGCCGCTTCCCATTGGCCCCTTGTCATGTAGTAGCTTCCGAGGTTGGAGCGGATAAACGCGCATGATGTCGGCGCCTCGCTGCAGCCGGTATTGAAGGCTTCGACCGACTTGAGAACCAGCGGCTCGGCATCGGTAAACTTTCGATGTTTGGCGTATGCCTCGGCAAGGGAACTCATGATAATGGCTCGGTCGACTGGATCAGAACCACTGGTTTTCTCTTTGGCGGCGAGACTGCGTTGGAGCATAGTTTCCGCCAATGGATAGTCGCCAAGGAACGAATACATTTGACCCAAATGCAGCAGCAGGCCCCCATACTTCAGCTCGTTCTCCCCGTAGGCACGCTCCGCAATCTTTAACGCGATCGTCCATTTCTTCTCGGCTTCCCTGTACTTGCCCGTCTGACACAAGAAGTAGGCTTCGGAATCGAAGAAAGCAATCAGCTTGGGGTCGTCTTCCGGTAAGCTCTTTTCAGCAGCCGCTCGAGCCTTAGGCAGCAACGTCGACGCCTCTCCGAAATTCCCCAATTCCACGTAGAGTCGTCCCAAACGATTTAAAGCTTTCGCGGTTCGCAAATCCTGAGCTCCAGCATGCTGTTCAAGAAGACCGACGGCTTTCTTATAGTGGGACTCGGCCTCGGAAAACGAACCTTGGATCTGCGCCAACCCGCCTAGTTCCAGATAGACATTGCCCGCCGCGACCGAACTTGCAGCACCCTGGTGATCGAGCAGGTCTAGTTCGCGTAAATAGTAGTTTTTCGCGTCGGTGTAGTGACCCATCTCTTCGACGACAAGCGCCAGATTTTGCAGATCCATAACGACCGAGGTATCGCCGATTCCGAGGGCCCGGGCAGTGTGAAGCGCCTCCACGTAACAGTCAGCTGCTTTTCCGTAGTGGCCTTCGCCGAAATATGTGAATCCTGTGTGACGGAGATTTTCTAGCGCGGAGTCCTGGCCCGCAGATGGATCGGACGGACTCGGAATCAGGCAGGCGGCCCAGCCGAAACCAGTCAGCGAAATAATTGAAAACAGTGCAGCAGGAAATTTCATACTCACTCGTGTAAAAGCACGAAGCCTGCCATCTTCTGGCTACCCTGCGCGCTTGCGTCCCTATGATGTGTGCGCGAGCACTTCACGCAACGAAGCGGAAGGCCTTGATGGGCAGTCTGGAAGAGCCGCCATCTCTCCGTGTCTTCCAAACGTCAGGCTAGACGCTCCGTCAACAGGCTCTGTGCGCGCACTCGTAAGACAAGTGCTTCTTCTCGTGGAAAGCAAGCGGTTGCGTCTGTATGGCGAGTTGGCAAGGCAGGTGCACCTACTCAAATCGGACGACGAAGTCTTTAGAGCGCTGAATAGGTGAACGGATGTTACCTAATGAAAAGATCACTGTTCGTGACCGGCTGGGATTCATGGGGCTCGGATACCTGGGCTCACGTATCGCGCGCCGCCTGATCGCTGCTGGATTTCCTATGACGGTCTACGATCTCGACCACACGAAAGCCTTGGAACTGGAGGCGCTCGGCGCCGAGGTCGCACGTAATTCTGGACAACTGGCTGGCGGCGTCGAAGTGGTGTTGTCGTGTCTTCCAGATGAACAGGCCGTGAAAACTGCCTACCTGGGAACAGGCAGCGTTCTAGGCAGCGCCAAGCCCGGCACCCGGATTATTGAGCTGAGCACAATCTCCCCGGAAGCCTCGCGGCAGTTACACAGCGCGGCAAAGCAGTTTGAAGTTTCGGCGTTGGATGTAGCGGTCTCTGGTAGCACGTCCTCCGCCGAGGCAGGGGCCGTAACATTGTTCGGGGGTGGCAACCGCGAAGTTTTTGACGCGTCCGAAGCGATATTTTCCGCTATCGCGAGGCAGTGGTTTTACATGGGCCCGAGCGGCTCCGGTGTGGCCATGAAGCTGGTGGTGAATACGCTTTTGGGAGTGGGCATGCAGGCCGTCGCCGAAGCGGTCGCGTTAGGCTCGAGGCTGGAACTGCCGCGCGATCTTCTCCTTGACACACTGGCGAAGACTGCCGTCGTCGCTCCGGCCCACCTCGGGAAACTGGCTACGGCAAAAAAGCGCGATTACTTCCCGCAATTTCCGGTTCGTCTTATGCGCAAGGACTTCGGACTTATTTTGAACGCAGCGTCGCAGCTTCGACTTTCGATGCCCACGACCGATGCGGCCGCAGCGATCAATTCCGCAGAAGCCGAGTCCGGGATTGAGGAAGATTTTTCCGCCGTAATTCGGAGGATGGAGCAAGAGGCTGGAGTGGAGAACGCTCTTCCTCCGGCCGCTTAAGAGAAAGAAGGAGACTGACAATGACTTTACGGACCCTTGGACAGAGCGACTTGCAAATCACGCCGATCGGGATTGGAGCGTGGGCAATCGGCGGAGGACAGTGGGAGTTCGCATGGGGCTCGCAGGATGACGGACACTCTATCTCGGCGATCCACGCAGGACTGGACCACGGCATCAACTGGATCGATACGGCAGCCGTTTACGGGCTGGGCCATTCAGAAACCGTTGTGGGCCAGGCAATCAAGGGGCTCCAAACGCGCCCTTATATCTTTACTAAGTGCAGCCTGGTCTGGAACAACTCAGGAAAAATCTCGCACAACCTACAGGCCGCCTCCATTCGTCGTGAGGCCGAGGCAAGCCTGAAACGACTGGGTCTCGACACAATCGACCTCTATCAAATTCATTGGCCAGCGTGGTCGGGAAACCCCGAGAGTGCTTCTCCCGGGTCCATTGAAGAGGCGGTTGGCGCGCTCGCGAAACTCAAGGCCGAAGGAAAGATCCGCCACATTGGGGTTTCGAATTTCAACGCTCAACAAATGCAACGCGCGCTCAGCGTCGCTCCGATCGCTTCTCTCCAGCCGCCATACTCGCTTCTCGCGACGGAAATCGAAGTCTCCATCCTGCCTTTCACTCAGGAGCACCAGATCGGCGTTATCGTTTATTCCCCCATGGCCTCCGGCCTCCTAAGCGGCTCAATGACGCGCGAACGCATCGCCGGGCTGCCCGAAGACGACTGGCGCAAGCACAGTCCAAACTTCCAGGAACCGCTGCTTTCCAGAAATCTGCGGCTCGTCGAGACGCTGCGCGCTATCGGCAAACTTCAGAATGCAACGCCCGGGGAAGTGGCTATCGCCTGGACTTTACGAAATTCCGCTGTCACAGGCGCGATTATCGGAGTCCGCAGCGCCCAACAGGTGAGTGGCATTGCGGGCGCCGCCGACGTGACGCTTAGCCCGAACGACATTCTGGAAATTGAGCAGGGGCTGACAAGAAGAGCGGCCTGAGACGAGTCGACTCGAACCGGCTTTCGACCCCTCCCCCCACGTCCGCTATTGCGAGCGACCTAGATCCACGCCTTTTCGCCGAGCGCAAAGTTCACCGTCGCTGCATAGGTGCAGTACATAAGCCAGATTCCGGTAAGGCACTGGAACAGCCCGACGAGTCGATGGCCACGCTCCCAGCCCATCAGATTGGTTGGGATCTCGGTCGCGTAGATCAGTGAAAGGCCGACGAAGATAATCATGACAGGTATGTCACCGGCCTTTAAAAAAACGAACGTACCAAGAAGGCTGAGAAATAAGAAGCCAATTGCCATCCAGCCATCGGGCTGCGCGCTGGAGCCGATGTAACGGCGATAAGCCATCGCAAACCAGTGGATTCCAAAGGCGGTGAAGGCCAGACCCGCCATGTACAGCGGTGGTGCGCTTCCAAATACCCCGAACCAGGTCAAACCGACGATCAAAATGATCCCTGTCAGGAACTGCATGAACCCGGGCATCCAGAATCCCCAAAGCCCCATCGTTCGATTCACGTCCGGGGTGGCCTTCGGAAAATCAAATAGAGCCCGCCCGCCCCAGATGAAGTATCCTACGCCGAGGCCGAAGAAGCCAATCGCGACCGGCCAAAACGGCGAATTTGCAAATGTGAGCGCTTGCGTTTCCATGCCTACTCTCAAGCAAGCTGACTTCCATGCTCGAGCTCTTGTCCAACTTCTGTCCGCGATCAATAGGCTGAAGTGATAGCCACTTCCAGATGACGCTGGGCGGACATGACTGTCGCAACTCAGTCGGCTAGGGGTTCGCAGGGCTCAATAATCCCCGATTATTAGAGTGGCTGTGAGAGTGCAGGGGATTCATTGTAATGTGGATCGTCCGCCTTGCGCTACGCCGCCCCTATACGTTCATCGTGATGGCCATACTCATCGGCATCATGGGAGGACTTTCGATCGTCACAACGCCGACCGATATTTTCCCCTACATCAATATCCCAATGGTCGGCGTGATCTGGACTTACAACGGTATGAGCCCCGACGACATGGCGAGACGTGTCCTGGTCGTGTCTGAGCGCGCCATGACGACCACGGTCAACGGCATAGAACGAATAGAATCGACGGCGTACAACGGGGTAGGGCTGATTCGCGTTTACATGCAACCGGGGACGAACGTAGATCTGGCAGTCGCCCAGGTTACTGCTGTCAGCCAGACATTGCTTCGGACCTTGCCGCCCGGTATTTTCCCGCCGCTGATTGTGCAGACCGACGCCTCCAGCGTTCCGATACTGCAGTTAGGCCTGAGCAGCGGCACGCTAACCGAGCAGCAGCTTTATGACTACGGTCAGAATTTCATTCGTACCCGGCTGGCAACTATACCGGGCATCTCCGTGCCTTTGCCTTACGGCGGGAAGGTCCGTACTGTGATGGTTGACTTGGATCCGGACGCGCTGTACGGAAAAGGACTGTCGGCCACCGACATCTCGAATGCGCTAAATCTTCAGAATCTAATTCTTCCGACAGGCACCGTGAAGGTCGGCACGCGCGAATACTTGATTCGTCTCAACAGCAGCCCCGAGTTGATATCGGCCATGAACGACCTGCCGGTCAAGACCGTCAATGGCAACCCCGTCTACTTCCGCGACATCGGACAGGTCAGAGACGGATATCAGGTGCAGACCAACATTGTTCGCATCAATGGCGGCCTCTCATCACTGCTGACCGTCTTGCGGCATGGAGGTGCATCGACGCTGGCTGTAGTGCAGGGCGTCAAGGACCTCCTCCCCAGAATACAGGCCACGCTGCCGACGTCACTGAATATTACCCAACTCTTCGATCAGTCGTTGTTCGTGCGGGCGGCAGTCCAGGGAGTAGTTCGTGAGGCAAGCATCGCGGCCTTGCTGACCGCGCTGATGATTCTGTTGTTCCTGGGAAGCTGGCGCAGCACGCTCATCGTCTGCATTTCGATCCCGCTTTCGATTCTGACGTCCCTCACCGTCCTGGGCTTTCTCGGGCAGACCATCAACGTGATGACGCTAGGCGGTTTGGCTCTCGCCGTCGGAATTCTGGTAGACGATGCGACGGTGGAAATCGAAAATGTCCATCGCAACATGGGCATTCAGGGGAAAACGCTGGTTCGCGCGATTCTGGATGGCGCGCAAGAGATCGCTGTACCGGCTTTTGTTTCGACACTGTGCATCTGCATTGTCTTCGTTCCGGTTCTCATGCTGTCCGGAGCGGCGAAATACTTGTTTACGCCGCTGGCGATGGGGGTGGTATTCGCGATGCTGACTTCGTATCTGCTGACCCGCACCGTGGTGCCCACTCTGGTTCACTACCTGCTGCAATCGGAAATCGCGCTTTATCAGCAAGGCGAGGGGGCGGACTCGCCGGCATCCAAGTCCGCTGGTGTTATCTGGCGCGTCCATCAGGCTTTCGATCGGAAATTTGAGAAGTTCCGGGAAAGTTATCACAGACTGCTCGAATGGGTGCTCTCCCACCGGGCCATCACCGGCGGAGCTTTCCTGGCTTTCGCGCTGGCGTCCGTGGGACTGCTCGCGGTCGTCGGCCAGAATTTCTTTCCCTACGTTGACGCTGGGCAGATGCGGCTGCACGTCCTCACTCCCACCGGGACTCGCATTGAGGAGGCCGCGTCCATTTTTTCGTCAGTAGACAATGAAATCCGCAAAACAATTCCAGCGCAGGAACTCGACTCCGTCCTCGATAATATCGGCCTTCCGAATTCCGGTATTAACCTAGCCTTCAGTGACAGCGTGACTAATGGCAACGGAGACGGTGACATTCTGATCTCGCTAAAGTCGAATCATCATCCGACGCTCGACTACACCAGAAAACTTCGGAAGACCCTGGCAGCGCAATTTCCCGCTGAGACCTTCTTTTTCCAGGCAGCCGATATCACCAGTGAGATTCTCAACTTCGGTCTACCCGCACCGGTAGACGTTCAAGTGACCGGTAACGACCTGGCTCAAAATGCTCAGGTCGCCCAAAAACTACAGAACCAAATCGCCGGCCTGCCGGGAGCCGTCGATGTCTTTATCCGGCAGCGTCTGGATTACCCGACGGTGGACGTGAACGTCGACCGGATTCTGGCGGATGAAGCCGGGCTGACCCAGAAGGACGTGGCGTCCAGCCTGCTTATCTCGCTATCGGCAAGTGGGCAGGTGGCGCCGAATCAGTGGCTCGATCCGAAGAACGGGGTTAATTACCAGGTTGCGGCCCAGACGCCCCAATACAAGATCGACACCTTTGACGCTATGCAGCGCACGCCAATTACGCCCCCTTCCGGCGGGGCAAAGCAGCTGCTTTATAATCTTGCCCAATTGAAGCGGAACAACTCGCCCGAAGTTGAGAGTCATTACGACATCCAACCTGTGGTCGACATCTTCGCGAGTCCGGATCAACGCGATTTAGGAGGCCTAGCGACGGACGTTGAGGGGATCATTGCGAAGATGCGCCCGACCCTCCCCCGCGGAACGACCATCGATCTGCGCGGTCAGGTGGACACCATGCGGACCTCTTTCACTCGCCTGGGCCTGGGAATGATTTTTGCTGTCGTGCTGGTCTACCTGGTGATGGCGATCAACTTTCAATCCTGGCTGGATCCCTTTATTATTTTGATGGCGCTACCGGGAGCAATGGCGGGCATGTTGTGGATGTTGTATCTGACGGGAACTACCCTGAGTGTTCCCGCTCTGATGGGCGCGATCATGGGCATCGGCGTTGCCACGGCCAACAGCATCCTTCTAGTGACGTTCGCAAATGACGAGCGCCTTCTGGGGAAAAGCGCCGTGGAGTCGGCTCTCTCAGCGGGATTCACACGAATCCGGCCGGTTACGATGACCGCTCTGGCAATGATCATCGGTATGCTTCCGATGGCGTTTGCTCTAGGCGAGGGTGGCGAGCAGAACGCCCCTCTGGGGAGAGCCGTGATCGGCGGCCTGTTGTTCGCGACTCCTACAACACTGTTCTTCGTCCCGATTATTTACTCACTGCTTCGAAAGAACGCGCCGGTTGACATGGACCGCCAGATCGCCGAAGAAGCCGGGGAGGTTCCCAAGCCTTGAATAACACTGAGATCGATCACATGCATCGCAGGTCCTCGCGCACGCTACTTTCGCTGGCCCCAATTCTAGCCGCGGCCGCAGCGGTTTATTTCTTTGGCTATTTGCCGCGCGAGCGAACTACTAAGCAACTTGATGCCGCCGCCGCCGCCCGGAGAATCACACCGCCTCTGGTGAATGCCGCGACGGTTAAGCGTGCGACCACGAGCACCGAATTACTGCTGCCAGGAAACATCACGCCGATCACGGAAGCTTACATTTACGCGCGCGCCGCCGGTTATCTCAAGCGGCGCTATGTGGACATCGGCGATCGGGTCCGCGACGGACAGAAGCTAGCCGATATTGAGGCGCCGGATCTCGATCAACAGGTGTCCCAGGCGCAGGCTGCGCTTGCACAAGCCCAGGGACAGCTTGGGCAGGCCCAGGCTACGCTCGAGCAGTTGACCGCAACTCGCGATCTTGCGGCGATCACCTGGGAAAGATATAAGATCTTGACCACCAAAGGCGCGGTGTCTCGCCAGGATGGCGATAATCAAGCGACCGCAGCTAAAACGTCGGATGCGAACGTCGTTGCGCAGCAAAAGACCGTCCGTGCGATGGAGGAGTTCGTTCACGCGAGTAAGGCAACGTTAGATCGGCTATTGGCACTTCAAGGTTATGAGACCATCACCGCGCCGTTTGACGGCGTCATCACCGCGCGGAACGTCGACGTCGGCGCCCTCATTTCCGCCACCGGATCCACGCTTGGGCCGGCGCGCTCGAATGGCGCCGCGCCGTCCGATGTTCCCAGTGGGGGCGAAATCTTTCGTCTAGCGGAGATCGGTAAGCTTCGAGTCCTGGTTGCGGTTCCTCAAACGAATGCGCCGGGTATCCAGGTGGGCCAGAACGCGACGGTCACCGTGCAGCAGATTCCCAATCTGAGCTTTAAAGGCAAGGTGACACGTACATCCAGCTCTCTTGACGCTCAATCCAGGACGTTGCTAACGGAAGTCGACGTTGATAATCCTAAGGGAGTTCTGCTGCCGGGGATGTACGCCGAGGTTTCGTTCATCACGGATCGAGTCGATCCTCCATTTCTCGTGCCGGACGCAGCGCTGGTCGTCAAATCGAGCGGCACTGTGTTAGCCGTGCTTCAGCCCTTGACTCCCACCGAGCAGCAGAAGGTCAAAGCGGAAGGAATCGATCCAGAGATCCTAGCCCGCGTCAGGCGTGTCCACTTTCAGACCGTACATCCGGGCCGCGATTACGGGATCGAACTGGAGGTTCTCGAAGGCCTCACGCTTGGCCAAGAAGTAGCCGTCGATCCAAGCGATGCGGTGCAGGAAGGCGCGCTCGTTCAAGTGGCGGCCCCGGGTTCAAACCAAGAGAAAGCGCAATGAGGAACTGGTCGCAGGCTACGGCTCTGCTGTTGGTCATTCCCGTGATTGGAGAAGCACAAACCGGTTTTGTGCGGAACTCGTTCATCAGCCCCTACGAAGCGAAACCGGTCGCTTCCGTCAACCTTCAGAATTCCCAGCGGATTTTCGATCTGATGCACGCTGGAGAGTTGTATCTTTCATTGGCGGATGCGATTGCGCTGGCTCTGGAGAACAATCTGGACATCGAGGTGGAGCGATATCTTCCGCGAATCGCGCGCACGGACATCCAACGAGCTAAAGGTGGCGGTTTATTGCGTGGAGTGAGCCTGCTCGTGGACGAGCCGCCTCCCGGAATCGGTGGACCGAGTGGCCCGCTCCTCACGACCCTTACGGCCAGTCCGACACCAGCGCCGGCGGTGAACTCGAACTTTTCGGACGTCGCATTGATCACGCAGCAACAGAACGATCTATCGGTAACAGGCGCGCTTCCCCTGTCACCCGGCCCGACGATTCCGCAATACGATCCAGCTATCTCGGGACTCCTTAACTGGGCGCATCAAAGCACTGTGGAATACAATCCGCTCATCACCGGTTCATCGAACTGGCTAGCAGCTAATGTATTGAACGGAAATATCGGTTGGACACAAGGGTTTTCGCCGGGCACACAACTCAGCGTGACGTTCGACAACACACGATTAACGTCTGATGCAGCCCGGTACACTTATGATCCGATTCTGAATTCCAGCCTGGGATTCACCATCACCCAGCCGTTGCTGCGCGGATTCGGAATCGAGTTGAATCGCCGATACATTCACATCGCCAAGAACAACCAGAAGATCGCCGACCTCGTGTTTCAACAGCAGGTGATCGACACTGTAGCTGGCATTGCAAGGCTCTATACGGACTTGGTCAGTTTGAATGAAGACCTTAAGGTGAAACGCGAAGCACTGCGGCTGGCCGAGAGGCTGTATGAGGACAACCAGAATAAGGTTCAGCAAGGCCAGCAGGCACCCATCGAAGTGACGCGGGCGCAGGCGCAGGTTGCAGCCAGCCGGCAGGGCTTGGTCTCGGCCGAGGGGCTGGTAGAGCAGCAAGAACTGATCGTCAAGACGGCCCTTACCCGCGGCGGCCTGGCGAATCCTGCCATCCGCGCGGCTCACATTATCGTGACAGACACGGTAACGGCACCCGGGACTGAAGCGGTGCAGCCGGTCGAGGACCTGATCGCCCTAGCAGTGCGGAACCGGCCTGATTTAGCCCAGGCAGGCATCCAGGTGGAAAATTCCCAGGTCAGCTTGAAAGGCTCGCTCAACGCTCTCCGGCCGGAACTGGATGTGGTAGGTACGGTGCAGAACGGCGGTTTATCCGGTGACGTAAACCCGGCTGCATTGGCCCTTACACCAGGTGCAGCACTTTACCCGGGGGGCTACGGAACCGCACTCGGGCAAATCTTCAGGAATAATTTCCCAACCTACGCCGTTGGTCTCCAGTTGAATCTGCCGCTGCGAAATCGCGTCGCCCAGGCGGATGCCGTTCGCGACGAACTGCAGGTCCGGCAGAGTCAGCTGCGTCGCCAGCAATTCGAGGATCAGGTACGCCTGGAAGTCGCCGATGCGTATGTCGCCATGCAACAGGCTCGGGCGGCTTACGAGGCCGCGGTCCAGAGCCGCGTTCTTCAGGAACAGTCCGTAGATGTGGAACAAGCGACCTTTGACGTTGGACTTGCGACGAATTATCTCGTTATCCAGTATCAAACCTACCTGGCACAGGCGCGATCGACGGAAGTTGCCGCCAAAGGGGCCTACGCAAAAGCGAAGGTGGCCCTTGATCGAGCCACGGCTAGTACCCTGGAGGTAAATCAAGTATCGATTCAAGAGGCTCAGAACGGCCGAGTTTCCCGAACTTCGGCGCCAATCGCGCGTCCCTAGGTTGACGGACCGTCGACACCGGGGGCACCGTGTCGACACGAATTGGTCTCTTTTTTTCAATTCGGAATCAGGATTGCCCCGCGATATAACTTCTTCCGCTAGTTCAGGAACACACCGGAAAACGGCCAATCGATTGCTTTGTTCTGAGTGTCTGCCGGAATACTGCAAACAATCCAAAAGGGATGTTTGCTAACTGTAGACCGCACGATCACGGTAAGCGCGGTGAGTATATGAAATTATTGCTCTACGTCATTTTGTCTACTCTCGCTCATGCGCAAGATTGCCGGATCGCCGGGCAGGTCTTCTTCGCTGACGTCGTGGATCATACTATTAGGATTAAGACCGATTCCGGCGATCTGGTCAACTTCAATTACGATAACGCCACGAGTTTTCTGCGGAGCGACGCGGGCGCCAACCGCATATTGCCGGAACAACTCAACAATGGCGATCGTCTCTGTGTTCGGGCCGTAGAACCTGTTGTTGTAAATGTCACACCGCGGGCTAACATCGACGCCGCGCAGAAGAAGGAACTTGCAGCGTGGGAAGCGGATAGCCTGTACGGAGTTGTCTCTGGATTGGACAAGAAGGCGCGAGCAATCACCCTGGCGGTAACGACGGGTGACAAGACCACCAGTTATTACATTGACTTGAGTCCAAACGCGGCTTATTGGTTTTTCCCTCGTAACGCGATCCGCTTGAGCGAGGCCGTCCCAGGCTCTTTGGAACGAGTCGCTGTTGGCGACACACTCTATGTTCGCGGGACTAATCGTGGCGCAAATCAGAAGTTGGTAGCGAGCTTCATCGTTTCGGGAGGCTTTCGTAGTTTCGCAGCAACCATCCAATCAGTGGAGAGCTTGGAGCAGCTGCTCGTTCGTCTGGTCCCGTCGGGAAGCAAACAATCGGTTCACGTCGGCCTGAGGGACCTCTATACCGTTGGGCGGGCGGGAGTCGCTGCTTCTAGCGACGCTCACCTCTATCGAATCGGTGCGGCGGACCTCCTGCCGGGCGACACAGTTTTAATTCTCGGAATCCCCGAAGAGCTGGATTCAATCCGCGCTTCCGCTCTAATCGTGCGATTTTCGCCTTTAGGCGAACTCCCTCCAGACCCAAGTCAACAAATACAGTGGATCTTCGATAATATCGCCCTCGTTGAATCGTATTAAGGAGGAAGTTTTGAAAACGTGTTACGCGTGTCTGGCAAGTACAGCGCTGATGGTGCTGATCACGGGTGCAACGACTCTTCGTTCCGGAGAGCGAAGCCGCCCAGGTGATCAGGATCGGATTCCTGCCGCTGCCCTAAAGGAAATCAAATCTGTCGAACAGGAAATCGACCGCGTCGAGGCTGAGTCTCTCAACCGAGCTCGGTCGGCGACGTTGGATCGCTTTGAGCAGATCATGCTACTCGGCAAGATAATCTTCTACGATAAGGAACTTTCAGTAAACAGGAATCAGACCTGTAGCTTCTGCCACATGCCGGAGACCGGATTCACCGGACCCGTGAGCGCCCTCAACCAGACCACCGTGGCCTACCCCGGCTCCGTTCGGACACGCTTCAGCGCACGGAGCCCTCAATCTCATACCTACGCGAGTTACTCGCCAGTTCTCCATTACAATCCGGAGCAAGGCGATTTTGTTGGCGGTCAATTCTGGGATATGCGCGCCACAGGACTGCATCTCGACAGTGCTCTCGCTGAGCAGGCACAAGGTCCTCCGCTGGACCCCAACGAGATGGGCTTGATCGATCCGGCGTGTATGGTGTATCGGATGTCCCAAGGACCTTATCGTTCCATGGCGGAAAAGCTTTGGGGCGCGCAGGCGTTCGCGGTCCAGTGGCCGGCGAATGTAAAGGTGGTCTGCGATCGTCCCGGTCCGCCGCCAGCTACAGACCATTTTCCGCTTCATCTCACAACCATCGACCGTGGGATCGCGCAAACTACCTTCGATCGAATCGCCGAAGCGATCGCAGCCTTCGAGGGTTCGCCGGAGGTGATTCCATTCTCTGCGAAGTACGACTATGTCATGGCCGGGAAAGCGGAGTTTACGCCCGACGAAAAAGCCGGCTACGAGTTATTCCGAAGCAAACTCACGCACTGCAACGAATGCCACCGAGATGGAGGACCGGGTGAGGAGCCGCTATTCACCGATTTTACTGCCTCGAACCTCGGTTTGCCGCCGAACCCGTCCCTACCTTTTTATAAGGAGGACACGCCCGACCAATTCGGATATACCGCCAACGCGAACGGTTTTAAATTCGTGGATCTAGGGGTTGGTGGCTTTCTGGCCGGCCCTCAGAATCCGAATCACGAGTGGGCGGCCATGTCCAAGTCCTTTCTCGGAAAGTACAAAACGCCCACCCTGCGGAACGTCGATAAGCGACCGCGTGCCGATTTCGTGAAAGCCTACATGCACAACGGATATCTCAAGTCGCTTAAAGAGGTGGTCCATTTTTACAACACCCGGGACGCGTTGCCAAGATGCAAAGCGGGAGATCCTGGCGAGAAAGTAACGTGCTGGCCGGCGCCCGAGAATCCAGAGACGATCAATCGAAAACAGCTGGGCGATTTGAACCTGACCGACAAGCAGGAAAACATGTTGGTGGCATTTCTTCGGACGCTGACTGACGGCTACTCGGCTCAGGAAAAGTAGCCGGCAAGCTTATTAAGCACCATCACAAGGAATACCAGTGGTAGATAAATAACTGAAGCCATCAGTAATCCACGCGCGGTGGCCTTGGATCTTCGAAAAGCTAAACGCGCGCTATAGAAGAAAAATCCTAAGCTCAGTGTGCTGGCTACGACAAAATAGAGGAGGCCGGCGCTCCCAATCACCGTTGGGATCAAGCTGACTGGAATAAGGGCGAATGAAGCGACGAGGGCCTGCCAGGACATAAAGCGCCCGCTTAGCTCTCCGGGAGGAAGAATTAAATATCCAGCCCGTGAGTAGTCCTCACGATACATCCATGCAATTGCCATGAAGTGGGGAAACTGCCACAGGAACAACAAAGCGTAGAGTACACAGGCTTCAAAGCTCAGCGTCCCCGATGCCGCAGCCCATCCGATCAGTGGAGGCATGGCGCCGGGAAGAGCGCCGGCCAAGGTGCACAGCGGCGTCTTTCGCTTGAGCGGAGTGTACAACAATAAATAACTCGCCAGCGTCAGGAGCGCCAGCAAGCTTGCTAGTGCGTTAACGGCTGCCGCCAGGTAAATGACGCCCGCGAAGGAGAGCAGAACCCCGAACCACAAAGCCGACAGCGGATGCAACCTTCCAGCAGCCAGCGGCCTTCTTCGAGTCCTACGCATCTGGGCATCGAAGCGGCGCTCAATGTACTGATTTAGGGTACCCGTGCCGCTAGCTACCAGCAGCGTACCTAGTAGCGTGTGAATCAGAAGCGCGAACGGGAAGCCATGGAGCTGAGTTGGCAAACCCAAATAGAAGCCGGTGAAGGAAGCGATTGCAATCAGGAAATTAATTTCGGGCTTCGTCAGCGCGCAATAGTCGGCTGCTGTTGCATGCGACCGCACGGCACAAGGTTGCTGCGCGACGGTTGCCACGTTCAAGCGCTCTCCGCGTCCAGTGGCCGCCGCTGCGGGGAAAGCATCTGGATTGTGACCACTGCTGCCGGAACCAGATAGGCGAAGGTCACCCAAACCCACATCAGCGCTCCTGCAAACTCCTGATCTTCCAAAGGTGAAATATCGAACAGCCGATGGGAGGACAGGTAGTGGGGATAAACAACCCGGCCACAGAACGTAAGAAATGCTGAAAGAGCGTCACACGGTAACGTAGCAAGGAAAAGATATAAGGGAATGCTCCAGCCAGGCCACCGCGATTGGATTGGCAAGGGTCGGATTACAGGCCACCAGAATAGAAGGCCAGCAACGAAAAAGCACGCATATTCGACTTCATGCCACCCTGCCGACCGCATTCCCATTTCGAACAAGGCCGGAACATGCCATCCTATCACCGTCGCCGTGCCGGCGAGCCAGCAAAACACCGGGTGGGTAACGATGGCTCCAAACGCGCGAAGACGGTTTAAACCTAGCCATACGGTGACCGCAGGTATGCCGGCGAGAATGAGCGGAGCGGCTATTGTCATCAGGAGAAGATGTTGCGCCATATGAGCTATGAGCAAATGATGATCCATCTGAGCGAGCGGAGATCCAACTGCGACCCAGAGTGAAAAGACTCCACCCGCCAACGCTACCAGGCGCCACCGATGGAGTTCCGATCGCATTACTGGCCTGCACGCGAAGCGTCACGCGCTGGGATCAATCCTGCCGGATACAGCGTTTCGAGAAACGCCACTAGCGCAGTTGTTTCTGCTGGGCTCAAGTTTTTTCCGTAGGCTGGCATGTTGCCACCGCCTTGGATCACCTGGCGGATGAGTTGATCCTGCGTGAGCTCCACAGCGACTCGATCCAGCGCCGGACCGCGCTCGCCTCCAACGCCCTCTAGCGCATGGCAATTGTGGCACTGCTTCGCTTGGAAAACGAGCGCGCCTTGCCGCTCGAGGGCGGTGCGTCCTTTCAGGTATCGCACTGGAATCGGCTCGCCGCTCCAAGCATCCATCACCGGACTCCACGGCGCATAGCCGGCCAGATACGTGAAAGTACCGAGTGCGACCGACGCCAGCAGAATCGTAAGAACCGCGATGGGGCGGCGCTTCCAGCTCTTTTCGCCTTCGCCTGAGAAAAACGGCAGGGCCAGAAGCACAGCCAGCGCAACCACCGGTCCGATCAGCAACGCCGGTGTTTCCATTGAGGGCGGAAGCAGGGACAGCACCGCGTAGAGCCACAGGAAAAAGTAATCCGGCCGCGGCACTGTCTGGATAATCGTAGGGTCCGGCTGCCCACTTGGTCCGAACGGACCGAAATACACGGCGCACGCAACGATACAAAGTAGGATGAACCCAGAGAAAAATAAGTCCTTCACAATCGCGCCCGGAACGAACGGAACGCCATCTTTGCGCGTCAGCTCGTGATATTCCTTCAAATAGGTCGCGCGGCGAACGATGCGTCCCGGCATCGGCCACTCGTTGATTCCAAGCTTCAGAACCAGTAGAAGATGCAGGCCAACGAACGCAATCAAAGATCCGGGGATCACGAAGACGTGCAAAGCGAAGAAGCGCGAAAGGGTCGCACCTGCAATGATCGGGCCTCCTAATAACAGCTTCACAATCCACGGTCCGAGAACAGGCACGCGGCTGGAAATAGATGCTCCGATGCCCAATCCCCAGTACGCGTCTTGATCGAATCGGAGAACTTGGCCAGTAAAGGCCATTCCCAGCGTGAACAAAAGCAAGAAAATGCCCACGATCCAGGTAAGTTCCCTAGGGAACTTGTAAGCTCCGAAGAGGAAGACCTGCACCATGTGGATGAGGACGATCGCGACCATGAAATTCGAACCCCAGCCGTGCAGGGCGCGAATGAACCATCCGAGCGTGACCTGGTGATTCAGAATTTGCAAACTGTTCCATGCTTCTCCAGCGGAGGGCACGTAGAGCAGGGCAAGGAGAATGCCAGTGACGAGCTGGAGCAGAAACACAATGAGCGCGGCACTGCCAAAAACATAAGCCCAGCTCGCGGTTTGACGCGGGACCGGATGCTGCATCGTCTCGCGGATCGGCGTGGCGAGCTGAAGTCGCTGTTCAAACCAGTCATTTGCATTTTTGATCAAGCGCAATTGCATGGCGGCTTCCCGGCAGTGATGTTAATGAGGCTCGCCATGGGCGCTCCGGTCGTGGGCAGGTCGCCCGCTTGGATCCGTAAATTCCCCTGCTCGACCTTATATTGGTATTCAAACAGGCCACGTTCAGGGGGCCCGGAGGCGCGTGAACCGTCCGAATAGTAGACACCACCATGGCACGGGCACATGAATAAGCCGGACTGTGGAAACCAGCGGACCGGGCATCCGAGGTGCGCGCAATTGATCGCGAACACCTGGAACTTCTCACCACCAACGCGACGTACCCAGCAGGGAATATTCGCAGTTTCCCCATCCGATGGATTGGCGGCCGGATTTCGATAACTCGCCAGGCGTGTCTCGCCTTCGGGGAACTGAGCGAGCGGGCCAAGCGATAGCCACGATTCGTAGCCCGGTCTCCGCTCGCGAATCACGGGAGAAATAAGGTACCGCACGATCGGCACGGCCAGGATTATACCGACCGCCCCATTAAAGAGGATGCCGAGTTTCATCAGCATCCCACGCCTCGAAAGTCCATCAGGTAGACTCATCGAATTCCTCCTGGCACTCGAGCGGTAATTTGCAGACGCTGCGCCACTAACCAAGCCACCACGTTAGAAACATCCTCCGGCGACATCGGCCTGCCGGGCACGTCACCACGCCAATCCGGAGCGCCTAATTCGGGCCTCCCAGTAATCACTGTCGTACGAAGATTCTGGTCGCTTACCAGCGCGAGATACGAGCTATCTACGATGGAACTAGCTCGCTTACTTCCATGGCCGTCGGCCCCATGACATGACGAGCAGTAAACGGCAAATGCGGCCGCTCCGCGCGTCGAATCACCGGGCGCTTGTGCCGCATAAGGTGGCGCAACGGCACCGCCCAGAGCATCCGGCTTAGCCCAGCGTGACCGAATTCCGCCTACGATGACATTGATTTGGTCGTCGGTCAACATTCCGCCGGAGTGCTGCGCAAACGAGGGCATGGAGGTTCCGGGAACTCCGTCGGCGGTTATCCGGCGAATCGTGGCATCGTCTGCGATTGCCAGATAAACGGAGTCTGCCAGTCCGATCGCAGCCCCGCCCTTCCCGTTAGCGCCATGGCATCCGGCACAATTTCTCGCGTAAAGAAGATTGAAGTCCACGATCTTGGTCGGAGGGATCACCTGCGAATCGGTCGTTGGACGCCCGGGAGCAGTGCCGCGAGTTCCGCAAGCCATAGTGGTTAGCAGCGCCACAGCGATAAGCATGATCCGGCGCTTCATTTTCTTCCGTTCTGCCCGCCGCCGTTATCGTCCCTCATTCCGGATGCTTCCAAACCCACCCGAAATGCGAGCGGCAGGTGCTGTAGTGTGCGTATACGTCCCTGCCAGGAAACGACGAGGCCCGCGGCAATCCCAAATCCCACCTGCGAGAATACAAACCAGAGCCAGTCGATGCGCTGGTTGAGCACTGGATTCACAATGCCAAGGACGCTGTAGATCAGTCCAGACCACAGGATGGGCGCGATGAAACCTCCCAGCAGAATCGGGCGTCGCGGAAGCATCGGCAACATCGCGCCGTAGAGTAACCCCACGAGCATTGAGGTGATCAGATGAATCGGGACGGCGATCAGCAATACGCGCAAGTGAAATGCCGCGATGTCAGCCGTAGTGTCGGTCGTAGCGGCAGGAAAGAAGCCGGCGGCCAGAAGATTAATCGGATACCAAATGCTCGTGCGGCTCACAATGCCATAAAACATTGCCAGGACCGCCATGGCCACGCTTCCGGCCAAACCTCCCTTGATGCCTGCCGAAATTGGATAAATCTCGACCGGCAGCCACGCGCGCCGCGCCTCGCGAGCGATCTCCAGCCTGCCGACTTCACGCCGAATGGTCGTCACACGCGGCACCTCCGCCACCACCTGCACCGTTTCGTGGCGCTCATGCGGCAGAACCTCGCAAAACCAACCAACGGCGCCCGCGATGGTGACCACTCCGCCCAACACACTCACGGCTTCGCTCGTAACTAATCCTGCAAACAGCAGCGTGATTCCAAACGCGAGGACAATCGGCCACGACGTTGAAGCCGGAACCTCGACTGTGTTCGTGGCGTGCTCTGCGTCTTGGCTCAACACTTCGAGGGCCATTGCGTCCTTTCCTCACCGACCGACGATGTAGACAACAGTAAAAACCACAACCCAAACCACGTCTACGAAGTGCCAATACATCGACAAAACCTCGGCGCGTTCGGCGTGCTCCTGTCTTACATACCCAAGGAGTGTGAAGATCGCCACCGTCGCAAGAGCCAGGAGTCCGACCGTTACGTGAAACGCATGCAGACCGACCAGCGAGTAATACGTAGTCCCGAACAAATTGGTTTGGATGGTCAAGCGTTCCCCGTAGATCAGGCGGCCCCATTCTCGAGCCGTGCCGGCCAGAAAGACCGCTCCCAGAGCGATCGTCAACAGCCACCAAAGGGAAAAAACATGCAATTTTCCGCTCCTGAGCGACTTCACGGCAAGATGAATAGTCAGACTGCTTGAAAGCAGACAAATCGTGAAGAAGATCGGAACACGAAGGACATCTTGCGGCTGAGGCCCGGTAAGGCTTTTACCGAGGTAGAAGATGTAGGCTACGACAAAGATCGTGAAAATGGCGGCCTCGGCGGCAATCAGGCAGTACATTGCCACGGGTCCACGCGCGGGAAGCGTCCATTGGATATCGGCTTCCGGCATTGCCATAGATCGTGCGCTCATGAGACCTATTCCTTACTCGTACTGCCAATCTGGATCTTCCGGATGCTTGAGGTCCCATAGCGGGCGGCGGCTCCTCACCTCGGGGATATCCGCGAAGTTATAAGTCGGCGGCGGCGAAAAGGTGGACCATTCGAGCGTCCATGCATCCCAAGGATCGCTGCCGGCAACCTTGCCCCGCCGGTACGACCAAAGCAGGTTGCCAATGAACACCAAAACGCCCGCCGCCTGAAAGAACACTCCTACGGTGATGATGAGATTCCAGATGTCCCAGCCACGGCCGGGCTCGTAGGTATAAATTCGGCGAGGCATCCCGAGAATACCCGGAATATGCATGAAGTCGAAGGTCAGATGAAATCCGATGATGAAGAGCCAGAAATGCAGTTTGCCGAGAGTCTCGTTGTACATTCTTCCGGACATCTTTGGGAACCAATAGTAGAAGGCGCCGAAAAGCGTGAAGAGAATGCCTCCCACAATCACATAGTGAAAATGCGCGATGACGAAGTATGACGCAGTTAACTGCCAGTCGAACGGCGCCGCGCCTTGCATAATTCCGGTCAGGCCGGCGATCAGGAACTGGAACAGAAAGGCGGTGCAAAAAAGCATGGGAACCTTGAAGTCAATCTTTCCTCCCCACATAGTGGCGAGCCAGTTGAAGATCTTGATTCCGGTGGGAACCGCGATAGCCATCGTCGACAACACGAAAAAAGTATTTGCGGCCGAACTCATCCCGACCGTGAACATGTGGTGGGCCCAGACGCTCATGCTGATAAATCCGATGCAGACCGTCGCGGCCACCATCACCGGGTAGCCGAAGATCGCTTTGCGTGAAAAAACCGGAATGATTTCGGAAGCGAACGCAAAAGCAGGGATGACGAGCACATAGACTTCCGGATGGCCGAAGACCCAGAAGAAGTGCATCCACATCACCGCTGATCCTCCAGCTTGCGTGTCGAAGAAGTGCCCACCCAGGTAGCGGTCGACCACCAACATCAATTGCGCAGCGGTGAGCGGGCTTACAGCGAGAATTACCAGGCCGGCCATGGTGAGATTGAGCCAGGCCAACAGCGGCATCTTCCCGAGCGTCATTCCCTTGCATCGCATACACAGAACAGTTGCAATGATGTTGATCGCGGTTCCTATGCTGCCGAAGCCAGAAACCAATAGCGACAGGGTCCAGAAGTCCGTGCTGTGTCCGCGCGAAAATGTCTGCGAGGTCAGGGGAGCGTAGGCGAACCAACCCACGTCCGGCGCGTTGCCGGCCCCGTAAAGACCGTCGCCGCCGATAAAGCTGAAATAGAGGAGCAGTCCGCCGAAAGCCATCAGCCAGAAGCTAAAGGCGTTTACACGTGGAAACGCCATATCGCGCGCGCCAATCATCAGGGGAATCAAATAGTTCGCAAATCCAAACATGACCGGCATGATTACGAAGAAAATCATGGTCGTCCCATGCATCGTGAACATTCGGTTGAACACCTCAGGCGAGACGAAATTGTTCAGCGGACGAATCAGCTGAATCCGCATTATGGTCGCTTCCACTCCTCCGATGAGAAGGAAGAGCAGCGCATAAAGGATATAAAGGATGCCCAGCCGTTTGTGATCGACCGTGGTCACCCACTCGTGAAGTCTCTCCACGAGAGAAGTCGCCGGCGCCGTGGTGAGCCGGCCCAATGCGATTGATTCAGTCGACATTCGTTTTCCTAGCGAAGCGTTGCCAAATATTCGGCTACCTCAGCCGCTTGCTGGGTGCTCAAGCCCATCGACGGCATCTTGCAGCCTGGTTTGATGACAGCCGGATTGTAAATCCAGGCAATGAGGTTTCCCAGCGTGTTCTTCGATGCGCCCGCGGCAATCGTTTGCCGGCTCATGAGATGTGTAAGATCAGGACCGAAGGTACCGGTTGCCGGCGTACCCGCAATTGTGTGGCAGTTGACGCAGGCCGTACCCTCGAAGATTCGTTTCCCCTCGGATACCGTGGCGCCGATGTGCGCTGGCCGGCTTTGCTCCTGAGTCCAGCGTTCGAAATCCTGTCGCGAGTCGACGTATACGCGAAGAAGCATCAATGCATGCTGCGTTCCGCAGTATTGCGCGCACTGCCCCAGGTACAACCCTGTCTGATGTGGGTCTACCCACATACTATTGGGGTGGTTGGGTATCAAGTCTGTCTTCCCAGCCAGGCGAGGCACCCAGAAGCTGTGATCTGTATCCGCGGAAAGCAGGGTCAGGAAGGTCGGGGCCGGGTGTGCGGGATCGTTTACCGGGATATGCAGTTCGTTCGCTGTCACCACTTTTAGCGACGGATATCGATACTCCCACCAGAATTGGTGTCCGATCACGGTGACTTCTAGAGCATTGCTTGGCCGGGAGGCGTTCTGGATGCTCGCGATTACGCGCGCTGCTGCCAGAAACAAGACGACAACAATGAGGGTCGGAATGACCGTCCACGCAAGTTCCACTTGGGTGCTTCCATAAACTTGCGGAGGCTCGTGCTCGTCGCTCGCCGCCCTTTTCCTGAACTTCACAACCACGTAGGCAAGCAAGCTGAAAACTACTACAAAAATGGCTCCAGTCACGATCAGAACAAAGAGAGACAGATCAAAGATCGACTGGGCCGGCGTGGACACGGGGGCGAAGATATTCGTTGGACTTAGAGCCGGATGCATGGCGCGCCCAAAAGAAACGTGCACATACCGTTCCAAAGCCGCTCTCCCGTTACCCGCCTAGTGTCAACGGGTTTGGCGCGATGCGTCGGCGCGGTTGCGATTCGAGATCGAGTCTTCGGAGCGACACGACTGTCGAGCCGGCGACCGGGAACCTCACAAGGGGAGAGCCGCGCTCGACGGAAAACCGTGCATCTCGCGCCCTATGTCACCATCATATTTCTTGGTTGTCTTGAACAGCTCCAGATGACCGTCCGAGGCGTCAAATCGGCATGCCTCGCGCAAGGTCTGCATCTGCGCGGAGCTTAGCGCCTGAAAACCACGCGCGACCTGAAGATTTTGATGTAGTACGTCAAGGGAATCGATGCCGCTAATAGTCACAGCTACCGGCAGGCTCATGGCATACCGTAATCCCATAGTGACAACAACGGCGCCCTCGCGCACCAACTCGCCACTGCCTCCCAGGCTCTTCATGCCCAGCGCCGCCATCCCGCGGCGGTTCACCTCCGGCAGCACCTTAGTCTCGAAACTGCGGAAAGTCGCGTCCAGGCAATTAAGAGGCATCTGCACGGTGTCAAAAGGAAAGTTGTGGGAAAGCATCTTTAAGTGAATTGAAGGATCTTTGTGTCCTGTAAATCCGAGAAACCGCACTTTGCCCTGTTGCCTCGCTTGCAGTAACGCCTCCGCCGCGCCGTTAGGAGCGAAGATCAGCTCCGGATCGTTTTCGTAGATCACTTCGTGTATCTGCCACAAATCAAGATGATCGGTCTGCAAGCGGGTCAGCGATTCCTCAAGCTGGCGCATGGCGACGTTCTTGTCGCGCCCATGTGTGCAGACTTTGGTCATCACGACTGCGCGGTCCCGCTTGCCCTTGAGCGCGCGACCCAGCCGTTCCTCGCTTAGGCCCTGATGATATTCCCAGGCATTGTCGAAGAAATTCACGCCGGCATCCAAGGCTTGATTGACAATTTGGATGGCTTCACCGTCGCTGTCGACCGAGCCCAGATGGTATCCGCCAATTCCCAATACCGAAACTTCCAGGCCGGTGCTGCCGAGCGGTCGCTTGGGCACTTCCGCCCCGGACTGCCCTTGAGCTCCGGCGCCTGCGGCTCCTAGCATAAACGCCTCCACGAAAGTTCTCCTGGTTATATCGAATCGAGACGCCATGTTATTTCGTCGGAGGGTAAGGATGCCCGCTGTTGTCTGCCATCTTGAGCATCTCTCTGACCTCAACCTGCTGCATGTCGACCGGAAATCTGTGAGTGAGGCGCGCCTCTGGGTTGTCGAACCTGAGCGAAAGTTTGTACAGCTCGAATCGGCCATCAACTGCATACTTCTGGCAGCGTTCGCGCAAAGACTGCATCGCCGATGATTGCATTGGCTCGAAACCCTGTGCCACTTTGAGCGCTTGCTGCAGGGCTTCCAGGTTATCAATGCCTGTAATGGTAGTAGTCACCGGTAGACTCATTGCGTATCTCAGCGCTTCTTCGCCGGTAAGTACGCCTTGCTGGACGGGCTCGCCGTGGCCGCAAATTGGCTTCATCCCGAGCGCTGCGATTCCGCGCCGGTTCAGCTCGGGCAATACCTGTTGCTCAAAGCTGTGAAAGTGCGAGTCAAATGCGTTCAGCGGCATCTGCACCGAGTCAAACGGAAAACCCGTGGCTAGCATCTTCAGGTGAATGGATGGATCCTTGTGCCCCGTGAACCCGACGAACCGCGCCTTGCCTTCCTTCTTGGCCTGATCAAGCGCCTCAGCGGCGCCATCTTTCCGGATGAACAAGTCCGGATCGCTTTCGAAGCATACGCCGTGGATCTGCCAAAGGTCGAGATGATCGGTTCGCAGCCGATGCAACGATTCATCGAGCATGCGCAGCGCGAGCGCCTTGTCTCGCCCGTGTGTACAGACCTTGGTCATCAGGAATACACGATCGCGCACTCCCTTTAGACCGGCGCCCATCCAGGTTTCGCTCTTGCCGCGGTGATATTCCCAGCAATTATCGAAGAACGTAATACCGCCATCCACGGCCTGTCTTACCAGGCGTTCGGCGGTGGGTTGGTCAGCGGCGTCGCCAAGGTGATGTCCGCCAAACCCTACCGCCGAGATCTTGTCTTTGTGGCGACCGAACTGTCGTAGAGGAATGGCGCCTCGATTAGTATTTTGCATTGTGCGCTCTCGCCAGCGATTCCAACTATTGCAACCGACTCGCCAATATTGGTGGGCGTAGTTTTTTGAGGGTCCGACGAAAGACGGCCGTGTTTCTTAGCTCGCCGCATGCTCTTCATCCATGCATCCCAGGCGCTCCACCGACACTCTGTCGCTTACGCGACACAAAGGCGGGCCTAATTTTGCGATTTTCAACCAGCACTCCTTTTCGATACAACCGCCATGGCTAGTGTCAGGAGCGTGCCGGTAAATGGTGGATCGATTGCCATACTCGACGCGCGGCCGGCCGGTTTGTCCGCTCCCGAGAATCGGGAGACGCTCAATCGGACCAATTCGGCCATTGAAATTACGACTAGCGGGAGGACTTTCTTGTAGCGTTCGTCAGACTCTTACCGACCGCTACATGCTTCCGGAAAGGAGACAGCTCAGAGCAGAAGTATCTGCGCACGTCATCGTATTCACTCAGTAAGCGGGCGAGTGGTTATCGCTCAGCAGACCGAGTGTGGCCTCTAACTTAGAAAATCGGGGTGATCCCATCGATCATAAATGAGCTTCGCTTAGCTCAAGAAAGGTTGTCCAGCGATGAAACGAGCCAACTCGGTTCGCACGCTCGCAATTTGCACGGCAGGAATTGGAACCCTGCTTATATTTTCCGGCACGTTAGCCGCACAAGGCCCTAACCAACCGGTGCCGCCTCCCTACAATCCCTACCCTCCAGGTATCTTGCCGTCCGATATAGTTTCGGAGATTGCGAGAGTCCGGGGTGAGGTTGCAGTTATTGAAAACGAAGCCCTGGCACAATGGCACGCATTACCGCCGCCGGTGTTGACAGGTCAACCGCCAACCTTGCAGGGCACGGGACAGAGGGCAAATCAATTGCTCGGCAAAATAATGAATTTTGACGAGAATATGTCCCCCTTTAAGAATAGGGCTTGTGGCTTCTGCCACATGCCATATGCCGGCTTTAGCGGGCCTATTCCATCGGTGAATCTCACGATGGTCGCTTATCCCGGCTCGTACGAGTTCCGGGCCGGGAAGCGAACGTCGCAGAGATACACTTATGCACCAAACTTCCCGGTTCTCAATTTCAACAAAACCCAGCAGGCATTTTTTGGCGGAAATTTCTGGGATTCGCGCGCCACCGGATATTTGTTGGGGAGTCCCGACGCCGAACAGGCACAGCATCCTCCCGTCGATACGCAAGAACACGCCTTGCCTGACACGGCTTGCATCGCCTTTCGGCTGTCGACGGCCGTCTACAGGCCTCTCTTTGAGACGGTATGGGGCACAGGCTCGTTGGACATTGCTTTTCCACCCAACACGGAGCAGATCTGCGATACACCAGGAGGGGCTTCGATCTTCGGCGGGAGCGCCACGCCCATTCAGCTAACTCCGGCAGACCGCACGAAGGCGAACAACGTCTTTGATAACTGGGGAAATTCCTTAGACCAGTATGAAGCCTCTCCGGATGTTAGTGCCTTCAGTTCGAAATTCGATGAATACCTGGCCTTTCTGGCCGGCGTTACTGGCGCGACCAACCCAATGACCGCCGATGAACTGGCTGGCTACAAACTCTTCGATGGCAAAGGCAACTGCAACTCATGCCACTTAGACGGAAAAGGCACCACTTCGCCCCAGTTTCAGCCCGACCACAGCAAGACGGCATCTGCGGCACCTTTGTTCACTTGTTTCGGCTCCGCTAACCTCGGACTGCCCCTGAATCCGAGGGATGCTATCTATTATCAGAACAAGCCGGATTTCTTCGGCTTCACAGCCAATCCCGACGGCTTCGGTTTCAGAGATTTGGGACTGGGAAGTTTCCTCAGAGGTGTTGCCGCGCCCAATCCGAACTCGGATTGGACACAATTTGCACCGACCTCTGACGGCCAAATGCAGACATCTACGGCGCGTAATGTGGCCATGGTGCCGCCGGCGTGTGGTAGCACCGAAGCCCCGGGACCCTATTTCCAGAAGGGGTTCTTTCACAACGGCTATATCAAGAGCCTGAAGCAGCTGGTGCACTTTTACAACACGCGCGACGTTTATCCGTTCAACGTCACTTCCGGCCACTGCCCAGCAGGAACGATCGAAAAGGTAAACTGCTGGCCGATGCCCGAGGTCAGGAACAATATGGATATGACGGTGGGGAAGCTAGGCTTAACGGATAAGGAGGAAGACCAGATCGTTGCCTTCCTCGAAACGCTTACGGATGGCTTTACAACCCCATATCCCGACATCGGCACATTTACGGGTACTTGCACTACCTGTAACCCGGCCACGGACCCCAATTGCTCGGCTTCGAGGCAAGGTAATGGGTTCCTTATCCCAACTCCGCCACTTCCGCCCTGCGGAACTGACATCTGCGGCGTGCCACCTGTCCCGAGCCCGCCTATTCCTTAGTCCAGAAAGTTGGGGGGCGCTTGCGCCCCCCAGCCATCATAATTTTTAATTGAGTAAATTCAACTAGGAGATCTTGATATGTATAAACGGCTCATGAACCCAATAATCATGGCGGCAATTGGCTGCCTGTTATCGTCAAACGCGATGGTCGCCCAAGTAAGTCCTACGACACCAAAAACTGTGCGCGGTCAGATTACCGAAGGGCCAGCGCTTGAATCGTCTAAGGACAATTGGGCCATAATCACGTGGACCAGCAACAACCCTGGCGGCACCGAAGAGCACTTCGGCGTAGTGCACTACGGCACGGATCCGAAAAGCCTAACCAACACGGCAAAATCGCACATCCGGCTCAACCCGAGCCATTCTTATACGGTCTTTCGCGTGCGCCTGGACGACCTGAAGCCGGGGACAACCTACTACTACACGGTTGGATCCATGGGATCCAATGGCGCGGACGATAGTATAAAAAGCACCATCAAACAATTCACTACAACCGCTGAACCAGAACGAGCGAGCCGACAATAAGAATTGGCCCCCTTGACCGAGACGTTGTTAATCTTGCTTTTCGGTTTCAAAATCAGCGCCCCCAAACGATGGGGGCGCCGTGAAGCAAGTTAACGTCTGGGTTCTAGTGCCGAACCACATTCGTGCCGCTTTGGGTATCACTCTGCTTTGGGTGAAGGGGCCGATGAGTCTGCGCCTGAATTCGGACTCTGGTCTTCGGGATAAACGAACTCCCAGCCGGTGTTATCTCCCGGGTAAAACCAGCTATGAACCGCCTGAGGGCTTCCGGAAGCCCGCTCTTCAAAACGGACGATCGGTTTATCCGGGGTGTTCGAAATATAATCCGGAATCGTTAAAACGCTCTTGACCAGATTATCCTTCCCGTTGGAATCCTCAGAGAAGATCTGGACGATGTTGCGATCGGACCCGTCGTTGGCAAGCTCGAAAACGTACTTGCCCGGTGCGAGAACTTTCCCCGGGATTTCCACTGAATCGCTGAACTGGAATTCTGTTCTCTTGTTCATCTCATCGGCCAGGGCCGGCCTAGTCGCAAAAAAGCTCAGGGCCAATGAGCCACTGAGGCACAGTGCTTTCAATGTGTTATTCACTTTCTTTTCTCCTTTCATCTCTCGCTGGAGAGAAGGGCAGGTGCGGGGCCGAAGCGCGGGCTTTGATTTTAAAGGGATTTTTTTCATCGTTTCTTGTTCCCCAGTTACTCTAGTGACAGTGTTTGATACTTGGTCGACAGCGAGGCATGGGGCGATACTTTAGGTGTGGCGCCTTGATGTCAACCGCGCCCGACAAGTCGATGATAAAAAGATTGCCTGAAGCTGAGCGCAACGTGTTCTGGCTTGCTGTCGCGCAACTTCTGTTGGGTATCATCGGGCTGGCAGTGATCACCTTTGCCGCTGTCCCCCTGTACCTCCAACCCGGCGCGATTTCACTTCTCTATCTGATCGTCGTTGTATTCGTGTCTCTCAGATCGGGCTTTGTTTCTTCGGTGGTGGTGTCTTTGGCAGCGGTTTTCTGCTTGAACTACTATTTTCTTCCGCTGTCCTCGTCGCCAGGAAGGAAGAACCCACTGGCCATCGTGGCAACAGGCACATTCTTAATCACTGCCTGGGTAATTACTGCGATGGTGGCCCGAGTGCGTAAATTGACGGAGGCCCAGCTCGCTTTGCGATTTGAGGAGCGTTTAGCCGAGAGAACGCGGATCGCCCGGGAACTGCACGACACGTTGTTGCAGAGCTTTCAGGCGTTGATGCTTCACTTTCAAACAGTAAATAATCTGCTTCCACCCGGTAAGGCTAAGGATGCCCTTGAGCAGGCTCTCGACCGGGCCGACCAGGCCATCGTAGAGGGCCGTGAGGCGATTCAGAATTTGCGTTCCTCTACCACCCTTACCAACGAACTGGCCCAGGCTATGACTGAGTTGGGTCAAGAGCTAGGCGCCGCCCGCGATGGCGAGCGGGGCTCCGCCACGTTCCGTGTCTCTGTGGAGGGACGGCCGCGGGAACTGCATCCGATCCTCCGCGACGACATTTACCGCATTGCCCGCGAAGCGGTGCGAAATGCGTTCCAGCACGCACGAGCAAGTAAAATCGAAGTGGAGATCACATACAGCGAACGTTTGCTTCGGCTGCGTATCCGGGATGATGGCAAGGGCGTTGACCCAAAGCTTTTGGACGCGGGACGTGACGGACACTGGGGTCTGCCAGGGATGCGCGAGCGCGCCGAAGAGATCGGTGCGCAGCTCGAAATATGGAGCGAAGTCGGAGCAGGCACGGAGGTGGAGTTGCGCATTCCGGGCTCTATTGCCTACGGAACATCTCCCAGACCGAGCGTTTTCGCGCTATTCCGCAAGAAGGCAACCGGCTTATGAGCGCTGACCGTCCTCCCATTCGCGTTCTCTCAGTCGACGATCATCCCCTCCTCCGAGAGGGGGTGGCCGCGCTGTTGGAAGGTCAACCGGACATGACCCTGGTTGCCCAGGCTTCGAACGGCCGCGAGGCCATCGAACAATTTCGAATACACCGGCCGGATGTAACTCTGATGGATTTGCAGATGCCGGAAATGAATGGCGTCGATGCCATGATTGCGATTTCCGGAGAATTCCCTGGGGCACGGATCATCGTTCTGACTACCTACACGGGAGATGTACAGGTATTGCGCGCGCTCAAAGCTGGAGCTCGGGCCTACCTGCTCAAGGGGCTCCTGCGGAAAGAACTGCTGGATACCATCCGTCTTGTTCATGCCGGGCAAAAGCGGATGCCGCCCGAGATCGCCACGGAACTGGCCGAACACGCCACGGATGATGCTTTGTCCTCACGCGAAGTCGAGGTTCTCAGGCTGATTTCGGGCGGGAATGCCAACAAAGAGATCGCTGCTCGGCTTTCCATTACTGAAGAAACCGTGAAGGGTCACATCAAGAACATCCTCGCCAAACTGGACGCCAACGATCGGACCCATGCTGTGACCATCGGCCTGAAGCGCGGAATCATCGACCTCTAAACCCCTCGAAAGAGGCGTTCCCGCGATCCGCTTTTAAGGGTTTCGATTTGTAGTCAATAAAGTTAGCCTGAGTACGGGAGCTCTTGTGCAACGGCTTTTCTCGACATTTCCGGAGGGTTGGCCTGGAGCGGGACTCGCATTCCTACGCGCTGTAGCAGCTATTCCTGCGATCCAACATGGCATTACAGGATTGTTGATGTCGCCTCCACCGGCACTGATTAACCTGCAATTATTGGCAGCTGGCGCCGCAGTATTTTTGCTGGTTGGACTCTGGACACCCGTCGCGGGTGTGCTTATGGCGGTCGCGGAGGTTTGCCTCACCTTCTCGCATCCTATCGATCCATGGAGGCACATCCTGCTCGGGGCGTTGGGCGCCGCGTTGGCAATGCTCGGTCCTGGGGCGTGGTCGGTGGATGCCCATCTATTTGGACGAAAGCGCATCCATATTCCGCAGCGTGCTAGGTCTGCTTCGCATTGATGCGTTATATCTGAACTATTTCGTCAGACGGGCGGTACCTATGCCTGATGCTGGCGCGAAGCCACCGGTGGGCGGCACCGG
>Ga0210386_10000076_pt1 | contig 69755 bp, 53 predicted proteins | sample IncBWH32OmetaG_FD_160091 | JGI IMG/M metagenome (GOLD analysis project Ga0210386, IMG submission 160091) | Forest soil microbial communities from Barre Woods Harvard Forest LTER site, Petersham, Massachusetts, United States - Inc-BW-H-32-O ...
GCGCCACCTCGGACGCGTTCCCGGCGCGTCCGGAGCGCGAATCGTCGCGTTCCTCGGCGGCACGATCGGCAACTTCCCGCCCGGCAGCCGGCGGCGCGTGCTGCGCGAGATCGCGGCGCTGCTCGGCCCCGGCGACCACCTGCTGATGGGTACCGACCTGGTCAAGGACCCGGCCGTGCTCGAAGCGGCGTACGACGACGCGCAGGGCGTCACGGCCGAGTTCAACCGCAACGTGCTGCGCGTGCTCAACCGCGAGCTCGGCGCCGACTTCGAGCCTGAGGACTTCGAGCACGTCGCGCTGTTCGACCGCGAGCACGAGTGGATCGAGATGCGCCTGCGCGCGCGCCGCGCGCATACGACGCACGTGCGCGACCTCGATCTGCCGGTCCACTTCGAGGCTGGTGAGGAGATGCGGACCGAGATCAGCGCGAAGTTCACCGACCAGCGGATCGACGGCGACCTCGCCGCCGCCGGGCTCGAGCTCGTGCGCCGCTTCACCGACGACGAGGAGCTGTTCGCGCTGACGCTCGCACGGCGCACGCGCGAGGCGGCGCCGGCGTCCGGCGAATAGGGTTTCGCCGATGCGGATCGAAGGCAGCGGAGCACTCGTCGTCGGCGGGGCCTCGGGGCTCGGCGAGGCGACCGTCCGTGCGCTGCACGCCGGCGGCGCGAGCGTGACGATCGCCGACGTCAACGCCGAGAAGGGCGCCGCGCTCGCGGGCGAGCTCGGCCTCGAGTTCGTCTCCTGCGACGTGCGCGAGGAGCAGCAGGTGCAGGACGCGGTCGCGAAGGCCGCCGCCGCTGACGGCGGGCTGCGGATCTCCGTCTGCTGCGCCGGCACCGGCTGGGCGCAGAAGGTCGCCGGCTCGAAGGGGCCGCATCCGCTGCTCCCGTTCGAGACGATCATCACGATCAACCTGATCGGCACGTTCAACGTCCTGCGCTTCGCCGCCTTCGCGATGATCTCGGGCGAGCCACGCGACGACGGCGAACGCGGCGTCTGCGTCAACACGGCCTCGATCGCCGCGTTCGACGGGCAGATCGGCCAGATCGCCTACTCCGCCTCGAAGGGCGGCGTCGTCGCGATGACGCTGCCGAGCGCACGCGACCTCGCGCAGTACGGCATTCGCGTCAACACGATCGCGCCCGGCCTGTTCGACACGCCGCTGCTCGCCGCGCTGCCCGAGGAGGCGCGTCAGAAGCTCGGCGCCGGAATCCCCTTCCCCGCGCGCCTCGGCCTGCCCGCCGAGTACGCGCAGCTCGCCTGCCAGATCGTCGAGAACCGGATGCTCAACGGCGAGACGATCCGGCTCGACGGAGCGCTGCGGATGCCGCCGCGCTAGAGCAGATGTGCGCCGTTCGAGAGCGGATGTGCGCCATTCGCGCGTCCTGCGAGCATCGCGGGACGCTGCGAGGAGATCTCGCGTGATGGTCGCCCGAGCCCAAAACCCTGCCCGCCTTGGATGACCGAGGCCGGCGCGGGATCGCTGGCTTCGATTCCGCGCAGGAACTGGAGTGTTTCCTCATCCTCGATGCCCTCGGCGATCACGAACGCGCCGGTCTGACGGGCGAAGGTCGCCATCGCCATCAGCACGGCGCGAGCGCCCGGCTCGGTCGGGGCGGCAGTGACGATGCTCCGGTCGAGCTTCACGAACTCGGCGTCGATCTTGCGCAGCATCTCAAGACCCGAGTTGCCAGTTCCGACATCGTCGACGGCGATCTTGAGGCCTTGCTCGCGCAGCTGGTTCAGTCGCGTGACGACAGACGCGGTGCGAGCCCCGAAACGCTCGGTGACCTCCACGACGACGGCCTGCGGCCGTAGTCCCGCCCGCTCGATCGCGGGGATCAGCCAGGCGCCTGCATCGGCGTCCAGGTCGAGGGTCGTCGGGGAGAAGTTGACGAACAGGAGCATCTCCGGCTCGAGCTCGGGAACGGACGCGAGCGCGCTTTCCACGCACAGGACATCGAGCTGATGCACGCGTCCCATCTGCTCTGCGATGTCGAACGCCTCGGCGGGCCCGGATAGACCGTAGGACGGGTCGGGGCGGGTGAGCGCCTCGATCCCGAGCATGATCCCTGCCTCGAAGTTCCAGATCGGTTGGAACACGGTGGTGAGGCGTCCCTCGTCGATCAGCCGCCGCACCGCCTCCTTCTTCTCGGAGGTGGTCACGAACACGCGCTCTCGGATGTCGTCGAAGTGCGCGTCGCAGTTGCCACCCTGGCGCTTCGCCTCGTATAGCGCGGCGTCGGCCTCCGCGCGCAAGGTATCGGCCTGCAGGCCCGGGCGCAGTGCGCTGACGCCGATGCTCACGTCGATGCCCGCCTCGGTCAAGCTGTGGCTCAGGCGTCTTGCGAGGATTCGCGCGCCCTCGGCGTCGGTGTGAGCCATCAGCAGCGCGAACTCGTCACCGCCGACTCTGTAGGGGCGATCTCCGGGCCGTGCCTCGCGAAGCACGTCGGCCACGCGCTTGAGGACCGCATCGCCGTGCTGGTGGCCGTAGCGATCGTTGATGCGCTTGAAGTCGTCGACGTCCAGGAGGGCCACGGCGAGCGAGTCCTGGTAGCGCGCGGCGGCCGCGACGGTCTGCGCGAAGTCGTCGTGGAAGCCGCGCTGGTTGGGCAGGTCGGTGAGTCCGTCACGTGTCGCGCGCAGCAGCACCGTCCGATGGTCGCGCATCAGCCGTCGGCCACCGACCAGATAGAAGACCGCTCCACCGCCGATCAGCGCGAGCAGCGCGACGAGGGCGAGGATCGTGCGAATCTCGCTCACCTGTGCGTCGAAGGTGCGGTGGTCGTAGGTCACGTCGAAGGCGTAACGGGCGCCTACGAGGTTGACGGGGATGACAAACGCGAAGTTGCGGTTGTCCGCGCCGGCGTCGCTCTCGTGCCCGGAGTACGAGCGGCCGCGTTGCAGCGCCGCGTGGACCGGCGCGGCCGCGTCGACTGTGCCGATCTGAGCGTCGTCGGACGCCGCTCTGACCACATGACGCGAGTCGATCAGGACAGCCTCCCTGATACTTGGTTGGTGGGCGATCGCATCGAGCAGCCGTTGGACGCCGCGAATGGCGTTGGCTGGGGTATTGGCCCCTTCGGGGTCCTGGCGTTCGAAGGACTTCGCGTCCGCCCGCAGAGAGGCCGCGTAGTTGGCGATCTGCCGTTGCGCGAGGCTGTGCTCCAGTATCAGGTAGCCCGCGATGCCGACCAGCGCAAACGTCAGCAGGACGGTCGCGAACAGCCGCAGGCTGAAGGCAAGCGCCGAGCCATCTTCGCCCGTGCGACGGCGCTTTCGCAGCCACCGGCGCGGATCGAGCAGTCGACTGCGCCGCGGCGTCCAAGGCTGCAAAGCCGTGGGCCCTGGCAGTTCTCCCATGCCGATTGATCGACACGATGACGGGCGAGCGTTAGCCCGTGCTCCGGCTTGTCGTCGAAGGATGTCGAAGCTGGGCTACAGCCGCTCGACGAGCATCGCCATGCCCATGCCGCCGGCGGCGCACATCGACTCGATGCCGTACGTCTTGTCGAGCGTCTCGAGGTCGTTGAGCAGCGTCGTCATGATCCGCGCGCCGGTCATCCCGAACGGGTGTCCGAGCGCGATCGCCCCGCCGAACGGGTTGAGCTTGTCGTCGTCGATCCCGAGGTCTTCCTTGCACGGCACGATCTGCGCCGCGAACGCCTCGTTGATCTCGACGACGTCGATGTCGGTCATCGTCATGCCGGTCGCCTGCAGCAGTTTCTGGATCGCGGGGATCGGACCGAGGCCCATGATCTCCGGACGCAGGCCGGCGACCGACGAGGCGACGATCCGCGCGCGCGGCCTCATCCCGAGCTCCTTCGCGCGGTCCTCGGACATGATCAGCAGCGCCGCCGCGCCGTCGTTCAGCGGGCAGGCGTTCCCGGCCGTCACCGTGCCGCCCTCTTTGAACGCCGGCTGCAGCGCGGAGAGCTTCTCCATCGTCGTTCCCGGGCGCGGGCCGTCGTCGCGGCTGACGACCGTCTCGGGGACGTCGATCTCGTTGCCCTCCTTGTCGACGTCGGTGTGCGCCGGCACCGTGACCGGCACGATCTCGCTGTCGAAGTGGCCGTTCGCGACGGCCTCGACGGCGCGGTTCTGCGAGATGACCGCCCATTCGTCTTGCGACTCGCGGCTGACGTTGCAGCGCTCGGCGACGTTCTCGGCGGTCATGCCCATCGGGATGTACACGTCGTACGCGGCGCCCTCAGAGCCGTCGACGGCGTGGTTGAACTCGAACGGCGCGCCGCCGCCGGCGCGCGAGACGGCCTCGACGCCGGCGGCGACGTACGTGTCTCCCTCGCCGGTCTTGATCGCGTGGAAGGCCATTCGCGCGGTCTGCAGCGATGATGCGCAGAAGCGGTTGACGGTCGTCGCCGGCACGTGATGGTCGATTCCCGCGAGCAGCCCCGCGACGCGACCGACGTTGTAGCCCTGCTCGCCCTCGCAGAAGCCGCAGCCCATCATGATGTCGACGATCGTGCTCGGGTCGAGCTCGGGGTTGCGCTCGATCAGCGCACGCAGCGGGATCGCCGCGAGGTCGTCGGCGCGGACGCTCTTCAGCGAGCCCTTTCCGGCGCGGCCGATCGGCGTGCGAATGGCGTCGACGATCACTGCTTCTGACATCTCAGGCGCTCTCCTTGGTCGTTGCCCATCTGGAAGACGTGGGCGAGGGTCAGCTTATGCGCTCGCCCCCTCCGAGCCGGGGCCGCGCGAGCGTCAGCTTATGCGGTCATAGCCCCATAGCGTCACGAGATCGCGTCCGAGATACTCGCTCGCGGCCTGCACCTCGCCCGCAAAGCGCCGCCGCAGCTCGAGCATCAGCTGCTCGTCGGGCGGCGACTGCGGGCCGTACGCGGCGCGGCGCAGCGCCGCCGCGAGCTCTCTGCTGCGCAGCCGGCGAGGGGCGACCGCGTCGAGCGCGCGCGCGACGCGCCCGCCGGCCGCCGGGTTCAGCCCGAGCAGCCGCAGCTGGCGCCTGAGCTGGTGCAGCCGCAGCGAGCGCACCGCCTCCAGCGGTTTCGTCTCGACCGTCTCGATCGGCGCGTGCTCGTCGACGCCGAGAAAGCGCAGCACCTCGCGCACCGTTCCCACGTTGTCGCGCCTGAGGTCGTCGTAGATCAGCGCGAGCACCTGCTCGCGGCCGAACGCCTCGTGCAGCCGTCGCAGTTGCTCCGCGTAGCGGACGTGATCGGAGTACAGCAGCGACGGCGGCGAGATCGAGCGACGCGGAATCCGCCTGCCCTCGCGCCGCTGCGGCTCGAGCGCGATCGCGCGGCCGAAGTCGGTCTCGGACTCGATATGCGTCGCGACGAGCTGCATGTGCAGCGAGCGCAGGAAGCTGGCCGGCTCGCGCAGGATCGCGACGACCCGCGCGTCAGGGCGCAGCGCGGCGATCTCGGCCGCCGCCGTGCGCGAGCGGATGTACTGCGGCGAGGCCTCGCCGACGAGCGTCCCCGACGGGGCGTCGGCGAACAGCTCGAGATACTGCTCGAGCGTGTTCGGGCGGCTGCGCGTGCCCTGCGCGCGCGAGCGCGGCCGTAGCTCGCGCGCGAAGAACCACGGCTCCTTCACGTCGCGCGGCATGAAGATCTGCGGATGCTCGCTCAGCATCAGATAGAGAGCCGTCGTCCCGCACTTCTGGTGCCCGACGACGAAGAAGTCCGGCGCCTTCATCGGCCCGGGAGTCTAGTCGCGCCTAAAGGTCCAACCGGCTGACGCCGAGCTCGTCGAAGCCGACGTGGTGCGCGAGCTCGTGGCGGACCGTGCGCGTCACCTGATCGCGCAGCAGCTCCGGGTCGTGGCCGAAGTCGCGCCGCAGCGTGTCGCGGAACACGACGATCCGGTCGTGCGTGTCGTCGCGCGTCGCGCCGTCGCCCTGGTAGAGGCCATACGCGCCGCGGCGCCGGCCTCCGTCGGAGATCACGACGGCGACGTGCGCCAGCGCGTTGCGCAGCAGATCCGGCAGGTCGTCGAGCGCGTCGCGCACGAGCTCTTCGAAGTCGTCGTCGTCGAGCGGGTCGAGCTCCATGAACTCGGCTTCGTCGGGGTCGATGAAGAGCCCGTCGCGCGCGAGCGCCTCCGAGTGGCGGACGATCTCCTCGAACTCGCTCTCCGACTCCGGGTCGCGCCAACCGGCGAGTCGCACCGCGACGAACGCGGCGCCACCCATCAGCACGGCCGCGACGATCACGCCGAGCGCGACGTCCTCGAGCGCGCGCACGACGCCGACCGAGCTGAACCCCTGTCCGACGACGATCGTGACGAGCCCGAGCGACAGCGCGATCAGCGCCGCGACGCCGACGCGCCGGAGGCGTCCGGTGGAGGCTGTCGCTGGCGGCCTCGACGCACGCATCGTCGCTATTTCAACGTGCGGCCGATCACGAGCCGCTGGATCTCGTTGGTGCCCTCGTAGATCTGTGTGATCTTCGCGTCGCGCATCATCCGCTCCACCGGGTACTCCTTGACATAACCGTAGCCGCCCAGGACCTGGACCGCGTCGACCGTCACCGCCATCGCCGTGTCCGAGCAGAAGACCTTCGCCATCGAGGAGTACTTCGCGCGCTGCGGGTGCTCCTGATCGGCCATCGCGCATGCCTTGTACAGCAGCTCACGCGCAGCCGCCGTCCGTGTTTCCATGTCGGCGAGCTTGAACTGGATTCCTTGGAACTCGTTGATCGGCTGGCCGAACTGCTTGCGCTCGCGCGCATAGCCGACCGCGTAGTCGGTCGCCCCCTGCGCGATCCCGACCGCCTGCGCCGCCGCACCGAGCCGCGTGCGCTCGAGCGTCCCAAGCGCGACCGACAGCCCCCTGCCGACCTCGCCGATCACGTTCTCCTGCGGCACGCGCACTTCATCGAAGATCGGCTGGCCGGTCGGCGAGGCGCGGATCCCGAGCTTGTGCTCGAGCTTGCCGACGCTGAATCCCGGACGGTCGGCCTCGACGACGAACGCAGTCAGCCGGCGCGTCTCTCTGTCGCTGACCGCGAACGTGATGTAGAAGTCGGCGATCCCGAGATTCGAGATCCAGTTCTTCGTCCCGTTGATCACCCACTCCGAGCCGTCTCTGACCGCCGTCGTGATCATCCCCGCCGGGTCCGAGCCGGCCTCCGGCTCCGACAGCGCGAACGCCGGCGAGAGCTCGCCGGTCGCGCAGCGCGACAGGAAGCGCTCCTTCAGCTCGTCTGAGCCGAACAGTTGGATCGGGAGCGTGCCGAGCTCTTGCACCATCAGGATCAGCGCGCACGCCGCGTCGACCTTGGCGATCTCCTCGACCGCCATGTTCAGCATCAGCGTGCCCGTGCCCGTGCCGCCGTACTCGGTCGGAAACGGCAGCCCGAGGATGTCCTGCTCGGCGAGCAGCTTGCGCACGTCCCACGGGTATTCCGCGCGCTCGTCGATCTCGGCCGAGCGCGGCGCGATCCGCTCGCGCGCGATCCGCCCGATCGTCGTGCAGAAGTCGAGGTGCTCCTGCGGGATCGTGTACACGTCGCTGACCGCCTCCATCGACGCTGATCCTAGTGATCGCGCGTCCGCTGCGTGCCGTCGCTGGACGCCTCGGCGCGCCGCCTCTGCGCGCTGCTAGCTTGGGCGCGTGGGCGCCGCCGAGACCTCCGAGATCGCGATCGCGCCGGCGCGTGTCGCGCAGTGGCTGCGCGACGATCCCGCGCTGCAGCTGATCGACGTGCGCGAGCCGTACGAGCGCGACGCGGGCCACATCGCCGGCTCGCGCCACATCGAGCTGACGAAGCTGCCGAGCGAGGCTGCGACGCTCGACGCCGGGCGACCGATCGTCTTCTACTGCCGCGTCGGCGCGCGCTCGACGATGGCCGCACAGGCGCTGCGCGCGTCGGGCGCCGAGGCGTACTCGATGGACGGCGGGCTCGTGCGCTGGACAGCCGAGCAGCGCCCGCTCGCGCCCGACGGCGGCTACGTCGCCGAGCACTGAGTCGCGTCGTTCGCGCGAGGATGCAAAGCTCTCCGGCAGAGACGAGGACGTGCGAGCGATAGAAGGAGGCGCAGATGGAGGCTTCGACCGAATATCCAGGCGTGACCGAAGGCGACGGCTACGCGGTTGGCAATCTCGACGATCTCGGCGACGCGCCGGGCTTTCGCAAGGTCCGCAAGGGGCTCGGCGTGACGGCGTTCGGCGTCAACGCGATCGTCATGCCGCCCGGCATCGAAAGCGGCTTTCACTACCACGACACGCAGGAGGAGCTGTACTTCGTCCATCGCGGCGCGATCGAGATGGAGTTCGGCGACGGCTCCGTGCACAGGCTCGGCGAGGGCGGCCTCGCGCGCGTCGACGCCGCGACCGTGCGCAAGATCCGCAACGTCGGCGACGAAGACGCCGTCTACCTCTGCGCCGGCGGCAAGGACGGCTACGTCGGCCGCGACGGGCGCGTGCCCGAGGGCGAGGAGCAGCGCGTCAAAGCGATCCACGATCTGTCCGGGTCGGGCGGCGACGCGCGGTAGCGCGGCCGCCTGCCGGCTCGAGCTCGTGAGCGACGCCGAACCCGCGACCGGGTCGCTGCGCATCAACGAGCGGCTGGCGATCCCGCTCGCCGAGGTGACCGTGCGCGCCAGCCGCTCCTCCGGCCCCGGCGGCCAGCACGCGAACGTCACCGCCTCGCGCGTCGAAGCGAGCTTCGACGCGCTCACCTCGGCGACGCTCAGCGACGCCCAGCGCGCGCGACTGCTCGCGCGGCTCGGCCCGCGCGCGGTCGCCGTCGCGCAGGACGCGCGGTCGCAGGCGCGCAACCGCGAGCTGGCGCTGCAACGGCTCGCCGAGCGGATCGCGCAGGCGCTCGTCGTGCCCAAGCGCCGTCGCGCGACGAAACCGACCGCCGCCGCACGCGAGCGGCGGCTGACGAGCAAGCGCCGCGACGCGCAGCGCAAGCGCGAGCGCCGCAGCCCCGACGCGGGCGACTAGTTCAACAGCTCCTTGACGTAGCGCTGGTGCAGGCGCCCGAGCGAGGTCTTCTCCGGGTGAAAGCCGATCGCATTCCACAGCTGCCCCGACGCCGGCGCCCACGCGACGATCAGGTACACGCCGAGCGCCAGCGCCGCCGCGCGCAGCCGCTCCGAGCGCGAGAGCGCGGCCATCGGCAGCACCCACAGCACGTACCACGGCAGCACCCAGCTGAGCGTCACCAGCAGCGCGACGCTCGCCCAGCCCGACGCCGTCACCGGCGAGCCACGCCGGTAGGCCTGCACGCAGCACAGCAGCACCGACGCGATCAGCACGAGCGTCAGCACTTTGTGCAGCGCTTCGGTCTCGCCGCCGGCGCCGACGGCCAGCCCGATCAGGTTCGGCACGCTGATGTCGGTGACGAGCGAGCTCTGCGTGCTCAGGTCGGGGATGTGCAGCCCGAACGCGATCAGGCTCGCGATCGCGATCGCGATCCCCGCGAGCGCCATTCCGAGCAGCACCTGCGTCAGCCGCCGCGGCGTGCGCAGCAGGCCGGCGAGCACGACCGGCAGCAGCACGCCGCCCGACGCCTTGATCGCCGTCGCCGTCACAAACGCCGCGCCCGCGCCGATCTCCGGCGCGCTCAGCGGCAACAGCCAGCCACGCGCCGTCGCGATCGCCGAGGCGCCGCCGAGCGCCGGCGAGCCGGCCGAACCGCCGAGCGCCGCCGAGCGCCGTGCAAGCGGCGGCGGCGAGGCCGCCCGCGGCGCCGCGCCCTCGCGTCCGTCGGCGAGGACCCGGCTGCGCGCGCGCAGCAGCAGGTAGAAGCCGAGCACGATGAAGAACATCATCAAGAAGTCGTTGTGGTCGCCGCCGAGCCCCCACACGAGCACGATCGGGTTGAGCCCGACGAGCACGATCGCCGCGACCGGGTCGCGGCCGAGCAGCCGCGCGCACCTCCACACGAGCAGGATCGTCCCGAGGCTCGACGCGAGGAGCAGCACCTTCAGCACCCAGAACGACGCCGCGACGCCGAGCGGCACGACGGCGAACGTGATCATCGTGAACAGCGGGCCGTACGGGCTCAGCAGCTGGTGCCAGTTGCTGAGGTCGAAGCTCGGGTCGTTGTGCGGCTCGAAGATCGGGGTCGTCGTGTACGGGTTGAGGCCGTGCACGACCTCCATCCGACCGTAGTTGACGTAGTTGAAGACATCCGTCAGCGCGAGCGGCGGCGAGAGCAGGAAGATCAGGTGGACCACCAGCACCGCCGCGACCGCCCAGCGCGCGCGCAGGCGCGGCACGTAGCGCAGGCCGGCGACGTAGCCGACGTACATCGCGACGATCGCGCCCGAGAACATGTACTTGAGCGTCGTGCCGTTGCGCGTCAGCCCCGGCAGCAGGCCGCCGAACGGGCCGCTCATCCACCGCGGGAAGTAGCCGGCGTGCGACGTCGCCGAGAGGATGCTCGGGCGGTCGGCCGAGATCAGCACGACGAACGCGCTGCACGCGACGATCGCGATCAGGCACGCCGCGCCGAGCCACGCGCGCTCGTCGGCGCCGGCGAACGCGCGCGCGCGCCAGCGCAGCGCGCGGCGTCGCAGCGGTGGGCCCCCGACCTGCGTCTCGCGCAGGGGGAGTGTGCTCGCGTCGCTCGACATACAGAGGGCCCGCCGAAGCGAGCCCTCAGAAGATTAGAACGATGTGGCCGCGGCGAGAGCCGCGGCGCTCAGCCGAGGCTCAGATCGCCTGGACGTTGACGGCCTTCGGGCCCTTGTCGCCCTGCTCCGGGTCGTAGGACACCTTCGCGCCCTCCTGCAGCGAGCGGTAGCCCTCGCCGTTGATGCCCGTGTGATGAACGAACAGGTCCTTGTCGCCGTCGTCGGGGGTGATGAAACCAAACCCCTTGTCGTCGCTGAACCACTTGACTGTGCCAGTAGGCATGTGGGTACTCCTCCACGGTTTGTGCGTGCTGCACGCGGAGGATGCTTCTTGAAGCTTCGACCTGCGAGCGCTTGCACTGCTTTTCGCCGGTCTCTTGTGCCGGCCAGACAGCACGACCGTAGCAGGTCGCCGTCCGCCGATGTTGTCGAAATGTGTTGGATCGGATGATCGATCTGACACCCGCGCGTCGGCCGGTTTCGCGGAGCTCGACCGACGTCGTTTCAGAGCCTCGATCTGACACGGATCGACGCCCGTCTGCGCGGGTAGGGTTGTGAGATGTGCGCGCCCGCTGACGACGCCGGCACGCCCGCGTCGCCGCCCGACGCCGCCCGCGCGCCGGCGCGCCTCACGGCGCTGCGCGCGAGCGGCGATGCGCTCGGCGCGAGCGCGTTCGTCGACGGCCTCGACCTCGCCGCGCACGGACGCGCTGCGAGTCCACGCCCGTACGTGATGCTCAACATGGTCAGCACCGTCGACGGCCGCGCGAGCATCGACGGCCGCTCGGGTCCGCTCGGCAACCGCGCGGATCGCGAGCTGTTCCACGCGCTCCGCGCGGCCGTCGACGGCGTGCTCGTCGGCGCCGGGACGATCCGCGCCGAGCGCTACGGACCGATCGTCCGCGACGCAGCCGTCCGCCGGCGCCGGGTCGATCGCGGGCTGAGCGAGCAGCCGCTCGCGTGCATCGTCTCCGGCCGCGTCTCGCTGCCAAGCGACACGCCGCTGCTGGCCGACGAGCGCTCGCACGTCGTGATCCTCACGCCGTCGGCCGCGAGCCTCACCGGCGCACGTGCGCAGGTCGACTACGTCCGCGCCGAGCGCGACGGCGCGCTCGAGCTCCCGCGCGCGCTGTCAGAGCTGCGCGAGCGCTACGGCGTGCGCACGCTGCTGTGCGAGGGCGGCCCGCACCTCAACGCCGAGCTGCTGCTCGCCGGGGTCGTCGACGAGCTGTTCGTCTCGCTCTCGCCGATGCTCGCCGGTGGCGAAGGCGCGAGCGGCGAGTCGCTGCGGATCGTCGCCGGCGCCGAGCTCGACGAGCCACTCGAGCTGGAGCTGCTCAGTGCGCTCGAAAGCGACTCGCACCTGTTCCTGCGTTACGCCGTCGCGTCGGCGCCCGAGCGCGCCTGAGCCGCCGCGTGCGTCTCGCGCGAGACGATCGCCAGCAGCTCGCTCGCGAGCTGGCGTCCTTCGGCGGCGACGCGCGGCGTCGCCGCGATCCGCACGACGACCTCCTCGCCGTCGAGCTCCTCGAGCGTGATCCGCGCCGGATCGCGCAGCGGCGTCTGCAGTTCGCGCTCGAGCAGCTCCTGCAGGTCGCTCGGCGTCATCCCCGGGCGCAGCCGCGCGCGCAGGTTGACCGCCTCGGGCTCGCGCAGCGGGATCACGGCGCTGTTCAGCACGACGCTGTTCGGCACCATGATCGAGTCCTCGCCTTTCGCGAACGTCGTGTACAGCAGGCCGAGCGAGCTGACCGTCCCCTCGATCTGTCCCGCCAGCGGGCCGCCCTGCATCCGCACGCGGTCGCCGACGCGAAACGGGCGCGCGCTGAGCAGCACCGTGCCGGCGATCACGTTGCCGAGCGTCTGCTGCGCGGCGAGGCCGAAGATCACCGCCGTGAACGCGCCGCCGAGCGCGAGCGTGCGCGCCTGGATGCCGGCGACGCGAAATGCGACGAGCAGCGCGAGGATGATCGTCATCAGGCGGATCAGGAAGCCGACCGTTCCCGCCGTCGCGGGGTCCAGGCGGCGGAACAGCGGCGGCCCGAGGCTGCGGCCGATGTCGCGCGCGATCGCCCAGCCGAGGATCACGAGCAGGATCACCGTGATCACCGTGATCGGCGTTTCGAGCGCCGATTCGAGGTACTTGTGGGCCGGGTGCAGAACGCCGTGCGAGTCGCGATAGGCGCGCGCTTCGGTGCCGAGCAGTTCGACGCGGTTGTCGTACAGGACGACGACCGCGACGAACAGCGGCACGAGCACGAGCGCCTCCAGGCGCGCGCGCTTGACCACGCGCGGGCTGATCTGGCGCAGCAGGCCGACCTCGCGCCACGCCTGGCTGCGCGTCTCGAACATCTTCGGCGGTGTGCGCGGTACGGGCATCAGACCATCATGGACTACCACCCGAAGGGAGCCTGAATCCTCTCTCCCAACCTGGGCGGAGCTGCTAACTAACCGTATAAATCAGCATCGCCAGGCCGAACAGCAGGCAGTACACCCCGAACGGCGCGAGCGTGCGCGTCTTGAAGTATTTGACGAGGAAGCTCACCGTGAACACGGCGGTAATCGCCGCGACGGCCATCGCGACGACGGCCTGTCCGCGAATCCCGTCGCCGAGGTGCCCGAGCAGGTCGGGCAGCTTGACGATCCCGGCGCCGAGGATGATCGGCGTCGCCAGCAGGAACGCGAAGCGCGCGGAGTCGCTGTGGTCGAGCCCGCGTGCGAGCCCCGTGCCCATCGTCACGCCGTCGCGGCTGATGCCGGCGACGAGCGCCGTCGACTGCGCCAGCCCGACGACGAGCGCCTCGCGGTACTCGAGCGTTTCGAGGCGGCGTCCGCCACCGGGCTTGGCGCCCTCGGCGATCGCCAGTTCGCGGACCTCGGCGCGGCGGCGGAAGCGCTCGGCGGCGAACAGGATCAGACCGTTGACCATCAGGAAGATCGCCGCCACCTCCGGCTTCGCCGTCAGCGTGCGGAACTGATGCTCGAGCGCGAACCCGAGGATCGCCGCGGGGATGCTCGCGACGATGATCAGCCACGCGAGCCGCTCGTTCGCCGTCTCGGCGCGGCGCTTGGAGAGCGTGCGGAAGAACGCGCCGATGATTTCGAGCCACTCGCGCCGGTAGTAGATCAGCAGCCCGATCGCGCTGCCGACGTGCAGCATCACGACAAACGCCAGCCAAAACGACTCCGACTGCGACTGCGCGCGAACCAGCTCGTTCCAGCCGAACAGCGTCGGGAACAGCACCGTGTGGCCGAGGCTCGAGATCGGAAACAACTCGGTCACCCCCTGGAGGAAGCCGAGCACGATCGCCTGGAAGTAACTGATCGCCGACGCGAGCGGCGCTACGAGGAGGGCGGACATCGCCGCGAGAGCTTAGAGACTGCGCTGGCGCGAAGGCGCATGAGAATGTTCACAGTCGCTTCACACGATCATTTCGCGCTGGTCACAAAAAACGCCGCTTTGCAGGCGAATCTGAGTGATATGAATGGTCTCCGAACGCCTCCGCAGAGCTTTGCCGAGGTTTGCCGAGCGGACCTGCACTGCCACTCGACAGCATCGCAAGAGTCGAAGCTCGGCGTGCAGCGCGCGGCCGGCCTGCCCGAGTGCGCGACGCCCCCCGAGGAGGTCTACGAGCTGGCCAAGCGTCGCGGCATGGATTTTGTGACGATCACCGATCACGACACGATCTCCGGCGTGCTGCAGATCGCAGACCGTCCCGACGTGTTCGTCTCCGAGGAGCTGACCGCTCACTTCCGCGGCGACCGCCTAGGCGGCCAGCAGGCCGTGCACGTGCTCTGTCTCGGGATCACGCCCGACGACCATGACTGGCTGCAGGCCAATCGCGGCGACGTCGAGTTGTGCGCCGCTTACATGTACGAGCGCGGCGTCGCCTGCGCGCTCGCGCACCCCTACTACCACGTCGGCGCGCCGCTGACAGCGCGCCACCGCCGCCGCCTGGCGCAGCTATTCGACGTTTGGGAGGTCCGCAACGGCGCGCGTGCGCGCGAGCTCAATCGTCCGGCCGCGACGTACGTCGCGACGCTCGACGGCGCCGGCGTCGGCGGCTCCGACGACCACGCCGGCGTCGACATCGGACGCACTTGGACGGCGACGCCGGCGGCCGCGACGCCCGCTGAGTTCCTCGCGCACGTGCGCGACGGCGCCGTCGAAGCCGGCGGCAAGCAGGGCAGCGCCGCGAAGTGGGCGCACGCCGCGATCGCGCTCGCCGCGCGCGCGCTCGGGCCAGGCGGAGCCGACGCGCCGTCCGCACAGCCCGACCCCGCCGCCGTCCTGCGCATGGCCAAGCGTCTGCTCGACGAGGGCGACAAGCGCCACGGCCCGAGCGACGGCGCCGGTGGCGTGTTCACACCGGACGAAGCGCGCTGCCTGCTGCACGCGTGGCTGCACGCCGTCGGGCTCGACCACCTCGACGAGGCCGGGCTGATCGCGTACATGCAAGACGAGCGCTTCAGCCACTCCGACCTGTACCGCAAGGCGTGCCGCGCGCACGAGCGCAAGCTGCGCGTCGCGATCGAGCGCGCGCTCGCCGCGGCGCGCGGCGATGGCGACGTCGCGTCCGGGCTGTCGCCGACGAGCGCCGCGCTCGGGCTGTTCGAGAGCTGCACCGCGGCGATCCCGTACGCGCCGGCGACCGCGTTCCTCGCCAACGAGCGCGCCAAGCTCGAGGAGCGCCGCGAGGACGGCGAGACGCCGCGCGTCGCGATCCTCGCCGACGGGATCGGCTCGACGCACGGCGTCACGCGCGCCGTCGAGGAGATCCGCTCGCGCGGCGTCGACGGATACGAGATCGAGGTGGTCGGGACCGACCCCGAGGTCGACCGCAGGCTCTCCGCCGTCGCCGAGTTCGAGGTCCCCTACTACCCGGGCCTGCGGATCGGCGTGCCGAGCCTGTCGGCCGCCGTGCAGACGCTCGCCGATGGAGAATTTGACCTGATCCACGTCTGCTCGCCCGGCCCCGTCGGGATCGTCGGCGCGCTCGTCAGCCGCGGCCTCGGCGTGCCGCTGCTCGGCAGCTACCACACCGAGCTGACCGCGTACGCCGGCCTGCGCTCGGGTGAGCGGCGCGTCGCCGAGGCGATGGCGGCCGGCGTCAGCGCCTTCTACGGCGCGTGCGATCTGGTGCTCTCCCCCAGCCCCGCCTCCGACGCGGCGCTCGCCGCGATCGGCGTCGGCCCCGAGCGGACCGCGCGGTGGGACCGCGGCGTCGACACGACCCGCTTCGACCCGGGTCTGCGTGAGCAGGGACTGCAAGAGCTCGCCGCGAGCGGCGCCGCCAAGCCCGACGGCGCGATCGACGTCCTCTACGCCGGGCGCATCACGCGCGAGAAGGGCGCCGACCTGCTCGCCGACGCCTTCCTGCGGGCGCGCGCCCGCGATCCGCGGCTGCGCCTCGTGCTCGTCGGCGGCGGCCCCGAGGAGCAGCGCCTGCGCGAGCGCGTCGGCGAGCACGCGTGCTTCCGCGGGTGGCTCGAGGGCGATCGGCTCGCGCGCGCCTACGCAAGCGCCGACGTCTTCCTGTTCGCCAGCCGCACCGACACGTTCGGCCAAGTCGTGCTCGAGGCGCAGGCCAGCGGCCTGCCGGTCGTCGCCGTCGCCGAGGGTGGTCCGGTCTCGCTGATCGAGCAGCGCGTCAGCGGCGTGCTCTGCCCGCCCGACGCGCGCGCGCTCGCCGACGCCGTCGTCGAGCTCGCCGACGCCCCGCGCCTGCGCGCGCGCCTCGCGAGCGCCGGCCTGGACTCGGTTCGCGAGCGCACGTGGGAGCGCGCGCTGCAGCGCCTCGGCGACGGCTACCGCCGGCTGCTCGTCGGCGACGAAACGATCGCGCCGGACGCCGACGGCGAGGTGGTCGCCCGTGCCGCTTAAGGCAAACGAGCGCCCGACGATCGCCGTCGCGCTGCACGACGTCGAGCCGGCGACGTTCGAGCGCTGCGCGCTGATCCGCGACTGGCTCGCCGATCACGGCGTCGACCGCGTGACGCTGCTCGTGATCCCCGCGCGCGACCTGCACCCGCTCGGCGAGCGCTCGCCGCAGATGACCAGCTGGCTCGCCGAACGCCGGCGCGCCGGCGACTCGATCGCCCAGCACGGCTTCCAGCACGAGCGCACCGGCCGGTCGAGCGTCTCACGCCAGACGCTGCTCTGCTCGCCCGCACGCCGCACCGGCGAGTTCGTCGGGCTCGACGCCGAAGAGACGCAGCGCGCGGTCAACGCCGGCTGGCGCGTGCTGAAGCTCGCCGGGATCGAGCCCGACGGCTTCGTCGCGCCCGCCTACGCGTACACGCCGGCGCTGCGCGACGTGCTGCCGCGACGCTTTCGCTGGTGGGCCGGCCTGCTCGGCCTGCACGCTCGCGCCGGCGACGCCGGCGACGATCGCGGTCGCCTGCTCGCGCCGGCCTGGGGCATGGGCACGGCCGGCCCGTTCCAACGCACCTTCTCGCCCGCGCTGATCCGCGCCGGCAGCGTGATGTGCGGCCGCACGCTGCGCCTCGACCTGCACCCCGCCGACCTGCAACACCCGCGCCACATGCTCGCGCTCGAGTGGGTGCTCGCCCGCGCCGGTCACCGGCGCGAGGCGATCACGTACGACGAGTTGCTGGTCGCCTCGAACTAGCGCGGCTTTTCGACGAACAGCGACGGTTCCAGCGCGGCGACCTTCGCGCCGCCGGCGTAGCCGAGGTGCTTGAGGCCGAACAGGTCCTCGATCGTCCGCAGCAGCGAGAAGTGGTTGAACGGTTCCTGGCTGACCACGTGCGGCTTGACGAACGGCGAGAGCAAAAGCGCCCCGACCTGGCCGCCGCCTTCGGGCAAGCTCGCCGCGACGCCGCTCGGCGGCGGCAGGTTCGGGAAGCGCGGCTGCCCGCAGCACGAGCTCGAATCGGCGAACTCCCCGCTCGACGGCGCCTCGTCGGTCGTGATCACGAGCAGCCCGTCTTGCTTGTATGCCTTCGATGCGATGATCTTCGGAACGACGCCTTCGAGGAATGCGTCCGCCGCCGGCAGCCCGCCCGGCGCGCCGCCCGGGCACGGGCCGGGGCTGCCGTCGTGGCAACGGTCGGGGACGATGTAGGAGAGGCTCGGCGTGCGCGACGCGCTGGCGAGGTCGGGTGCGAGCGCGCCGATGCCGACGTCGTCGCTCGTGCACGACGGCGATTCGGTCAGCCCCTGGAAGTACACGACCGGGTTGCGGAAGCTCGCGTACGGCGCGCTCGACGCCGGCGCCGAGCTCGGGTCGGGCTGCCCCTGCGCCGGGTGCGCGCACGACGGCGCAGCGGCGCCCGGTTCGTCGATCCCCTGCACGTACGCGCGCCACGTCAACCGCTTGACTTCCAACTGCCCGAGCAACGTCGGCGTCGTCGGCGGGAACACGCACCCTTCGCCGAGGAACTGACCTTCGGCGCCGGCGCTCGCCGGTGTGAGCGCCGCGTACGTCGGGCAGTTCGCCGCCGTCGCGCGCGTCGGACCCTGGCCGCTCAGCAGCGCGATCCCGTTCGCCAGCTGTTCGTGCGCGACGGCGTAGTAGCGCACGAGCAGCTCGCCGCGCCGCTCGAGCGTGCGCGCGAGGTACGGCGCGGAGGATTCCGGCCCGAACGCCGCCGCGTACGGCTCGTCGGAGAGCACGATCACGAACACGTGCTTGATCGGTGGCAGCTTCGCGGCGGCGGTGGCCGGCGAGCCGCCTCCGCCGCCGCCGGCTTTGCCTTCGCCCGCGCCGGATTTACCGCCGCCCGACGCTCCTCCGCCGCCTTTCGCCGGCGCTTTCGCCGCGGCCGGCGCCGGCGCGGCGGGCGCGCTCGTTTCCGGCGTCGGCGCTTCCGGCGTCGCTTCGGCTTCGGCCGCCGGCGGCGCGCTTGTGCTCGTCGATCGTTCGGCGGCCTTCGCCGGGCTCGCCGCCGGCAGCACGAGCTTCAGCGGCGGCCGCGACGACGCCGCGAGCGTCTCGCCGGCGCGCGAGCCGGCGGCCGTGCCGATCACGATGCCAAAGCCGAGGAAGCCCAGCACGAGCACGGCCGAGATGCGCGGCGAGGGCAGGCGCAGCGGCGAAAGGCGCGCGTCGAGCGCGGCAAACGCGCCGCGAGCGGTCGGCGAGCGGCGAGCGACCAGCGAGCGGGCCGTTCCCGCCGGCGCCGACGCTGCCGCACGCGGTGGCTCGCCGCGAGAGCGACCGGCGACGCGACGCAGCAGCGCGAGCAGCTCGGGACTGCGCGAGCCGACGCGCTCTCCGCACTCGACGCAGTAGCGCTGGCCGGCGTCGACGTGCGCGCCGCAGCCCGCGCACGCCCGCGAGCCGCCGCCGCGGCGCGGCGCGACCACTACTCCTCCGCGAACGACGCCGCCTGCGAGCCGTCCTCACGGGCACGTCGCCCGCCGTCCGGCGCAGTTGGGTCATCGCCGACGAGCAGCGCATCGATCGCGGTCGTCGGCCCCTCGTCGGCGAGGACCCGGTTGCGCTCGCCCCGTGAGCGACGCGACTCGGCGCCCGGATCGCGCTGCTGCATCAGCGTCGCTCCGCACTGCCAGCAGAACACAGCCCCGCGGCTGTGCGGGGCGCCGCACGCCGGGCACGCGCCGGCGCTTGCGCTCTCCTCCAGCCGCAGCAGCCGCTCGACCTCGGCGAGCTCGGCGTCGCGCTCCTGCAGGGCGGCGGCGCGGCGCACGAGCACGTCGAGGCGAAAGTGATCGCGGATCGCCATCTCGTAGGCGAGGCCGCCGAGATCCCAATGCAGCTCGGTCACCTGCTCGGCGAGCGCGTCGCGGCGACGGCGCAGCTCGCTGCGCTCGTCGCCGAGCGACGGTGGCGAGACCGGCGGACCGGCGACATGCGCCGCCGCGGCAGGCGACGCCGGCGACTCACGGCCCTCGCGCCTGCTCCGCCCGATCGCGTCTCCGAGAATGCTCATCGCCGCCCCATCCGGTCGCCGATCATCCGGTTTCGACGACGTTCGGCAGTTTCTTCGACTGTTCCTCGTAGCTCTTGCCGCTGCTCGGGCCTTTGCCGGTGCCGAGCGATTTGAGTTTTTCGAGGACCGTCGGAGGCGCCGGATTGCTCGGCGTCGAACCCGCTCCCGACGCACCCGCTTTCGAGCTCGACGAGGGCGAGCCGCCGGCGCTTTCGCCGCTGGAGACCTTCACGACCTTCGCGCTCGGGAAGCCCTTCTTCAGGCCCGGCAGAGCCTTCTGCGCTTCGGCGCGCTTGTGGTACACGCCCGAGTAGATCACGTAGCTGCCCGCCGGCAGGCTGCTGAAGTCTTCGGACTTCAGCGCACCGACGGCCTTCGCGCCCTTCGCGCTCGCCGAGCTCTTCGCCGCTTCGACGGCGCTCGCCTGCGTCCCCGCGGCGGGCAGCGTCTGCAGCTGCACCGTGTAGCCGCTCGTCCCGCTCGGCCAGTCGTCGGTGAACGGCGCCGTTTCGGAGGCTCCCGTGCTCGTTCCCGTCGCCGCTCCCTGGACCGTGATCACCTGCGGCGGCGCCGAGGTGGCCTGCTTGCCGCCGCCGGAGCGTCCGATCAGCACGCCGACGCCCATCGCCAGCAGCAGCACGCCGACGCCGGCGATCACCGTCACCGCGCTGCTGCGCCCGCTGCCGTCGCCGTCGGCTCCCGGCGTGCCGGGCGGCGCGCTCGGAGGCTCGCTTGGAGGCGCGCTCGTCGCCGGCGGCCCCCCGAGCAGGACGCTGCTCATCGGCGTGCGACGCTCGCCGCACTCCAAGCAGTAGCGCTGATCGTCGGCCAGCGGGGCGCCGCAGCCGCGACACGGCTCGGGCGAGCCGACGGGTGAGGGGGGGCTGGCGATCGATTCGCTCGACACGTTGATGGCTTGCCGCTGACGGTTGCGCCCGATGGCCCCCGTGCGCTCATCGCAGCCACGGACGCGCCCGGGACCCTTCGGCTCCGCGCAACATCGTCGGGGCGGGAGACCTCGGCGACGTAACGATTTGGTGAAAGCCTAGTGCCGCGGTGCGCGGCGGCGCACTACGATCCGTGCGGTGCGCCGCATCGATCGTCGGCCGATCGTGTTCATGCAGAACCACGCGCGCGCGTGCGGTCAGCGGCTGGCACGATCCCCGGCGCGCGAGAACGACGAGAGCAGAGAGCGACGAGGAGGGACCCGCAGCAGATGACCAGGACGATCTTTGCTCCACGCGCGCTCACCGCGACCGCGCTGCTGGTCCCCGCGCTCGCGCTCGCGCTCGCGCCGGTCGGCTCAGCCGCGCTCGCCGCGCAGCCGAAACGGCCGTCGTCGTCGAAGCTCGCGCCGGCGGTCGTGACCGGCGCCGTCAGCAACGTGCGCGCCGCCTCGGCGATCCTGCAGGGCTCGGTCAACCCGCGAGGAGTCGAAACGACGTACTACTTCCAGTACGGGCCGACCGTGGCGTACGGGCATCAGACCGTCCCCGCGTCGGTCGGCAAAGGGGCGACCGTCGTCAAAGTCGGCCAGACCGTCAGCAACTTCCTCAACGGCTATCACTACAGGATCGTCGCGACCAACGTGGACGGGTTGGCGAAGGTCGGCCGCGACCGCGTCTACACGGCCTCCACCGCAAAGCTCAAGTTCGTGCTGGCGAGCACGAAGGAAACCGCTCCGACGCCCTACGGGGGAACGTTCGTCCTGCGTGGGACGCTGTCGGGAGCCGGCGGCGCGTTGCGCACGATCACCGCCGAGTCGAGCCCGTTTCCGTATCTCACCGCGTTCGCCCAGCTCGGCGCTCCGCTGCTCACGAACGCGGCGGGCGCGTTCGCCGTCAACGTCAAAGACCTCAAGCAGAGCACACAGCTGCGCGTGACCGCCAGCGGCCCGCGGCCCTTGCTCAGCGCGATCGTCACCGCGCGCGTGGCGGTGCGCGTGACGCTGAAGGTGCGCTCCTCCGCGCGCAAAGGGCTTGTGCGGCTGTACGGCGCCGTGACCCCCGCGCAGGTCGGCGCGCGCGTCCTGTTCCAGCTCGAAAAAGCCACCCGCCCGCACGGGAAGTCCGAAAAGGAATCGAGCTTCGGGACGCAGGGCAGCGGCGTCGTCAAGCGCGGCACGCGGACGATCTCGCGCTTCAGCCAGGTCCTCGCGATCCGCAAGAGCGGGCATTACCGAGCCTACGTCGTGCTCGGCCCCGGCCCGCTCGTCTCCGGCGCGAGCCCGACGGTGACGTTGCACGCCGGACCGAAGCGCCGATAGCGCTCGGCGCTCAGGGCGCGTCGCGGAGGATGTCGCGCGCGGCGAGCAGCTCGAGCACGCGCTCGACGCCGCGCTCGACCGATTCCTCGAGCGTTCCGAGCACGAGGTCAGGGTCCTCGGGGCGCTCGTATGGAGCGCCGATCCCCGTCAGGCCCGCCAGCTCACCGGCCCGCGCCCGCGCGTAGAGCCCCTTCGGGTCACGCTGCTCGCACAGCTCGAGCGGAGCGTCGACGAAGATCTCGATGAACTCCAGCTCGACGCCCGCGTGCAGCTTCGCCGCGAACTCGCGATCGGCCGCATACGGGCTGACGAGGCTGACGAGCGCGACCGTGCCGGACTCGGCGATCAGCTGCGCGACGTGTGCCGTGCGCCGCACGTTCTCGCGTCGCGCCGCCTCGTCAAAGCCGAGATCGCCGTTGAGGCCGTGACGCAGGTTGTCGCCGTCGAGCAGGAACGCCGACTGCCCGGCGACGATCAGGCGCTCCTCGACGGCCGCCGCCATCGTCGACTTGCCGGCGCCGGGCAGGCCGGTGAACCAGATCGTCGCCCCCGGATGACCGAGCGCTCGCCAGCGCCGATCGCGCGTCATCCGCGTGCCTTGCCAGCGGACGTTCGGGCTGCGCTCGCTCTTCGGCGCCGGCTCGAGCTCGTCGACCTCGGTGTCGAGGATCACGCCGGCGGCGACCGTTTCGTTCGTCGCCTCGTCGATCACGATCAGGCTGCCGGTCGTGCGGTTGCGGCGGTAGGAGTCGAACACGAGCGGCGCGTTCAGCTCGATCCGCACGCGACCGAGGTCGTTCAGCTCGAGCGCGGTCGCGCGCTCGTCGCGGTGCAGCGTCTCGACGTCGATTCGGTAGCGCACCTCGAGGCCGCCGACGATCGCCGTGCGCGTCGTGTGCTTGACGACGTAGCGGCGGCGGCGGTCGAGCGGACGCTCCGACATCCAGCAGAGCAGCGCCTCGAAGCGGCCCGAGACCGTCGGCTGGTTCTGTGGGCGAACGATCATGCTGCCGCGGCCGACGTCGATCTCGTCGCTCAGCCGCAGCGCGACCGACATCGGCGGGAACGCCTCGGCGACGGACCCCTCGAACGTGTCGATCGCGGCGATCGTGCTGCGCTGTCCGCCGGGCAGCACGAGCACGTCGTCGCCGGGACGCATCACGCCGCCGGCGACCTGCCCCGCGTACGCCCGGTAATCGGCGACGCTCGAGGACGGCGGTCGGATCACCCACTGCACCGGAAAGCGCGCGTCGATCAGGTTGCGGTCAGAGGCGATGTGGACGTGCTCGAGGTGGTACAGCAGCGGCGGCCCCTGATACCACGGCATCGCCGTCGAACGCTCGACGACGTTGTCGCCGTGCAGCGCCGAGATCGGAATGAACGTCACGTCGGACATCTCCAGGCGCGCGGCGAAGCGGTCGAACTCGTCGACGATCGAGTCGAACACCGCCTCGTCGTAGGCGACGAGGTCCATCTTGTTGACGCACACGACCACGTGCGGAATCGCCAGCAGCGAGCTGATGAACGCGTGGCGCTTGGACTGCGCGAGGACGCCCTTGCGCGCGTCGACGAGCACGATCGCCAAGTCGGCCGTCGAGGCGCCGGTGACCATGTTGCGCGTGTACTGCTCGTGCCCCGGCGTGTCGGCGATGATGAAGCGGCGCTGCGCGGTCGCGAAGTAGCGGTAGGCGACGTCGATCGTGATCCCCTGCTCGCGCTCGGCGCGCAGCCCGTCGGTCAGCAGGGACAAGTCGAGAAAATCGTGGCCCATCCGCTGACTCGTCTGCTCGACGTGCTCGAGCTGGTCGGTCAGCACCTGCTTGGAGTCGTACAGCAGCCGTCCGATCAACGTGCTCTTGCCATCGTCGACCGAGCCGGCCGTGGCGAAGCGGAGCAGGTCGGCCGGGCGCTCGGTCAGCCGCCGGAACAGCTCGCGCGCCTCCTCGTCGCTCGATTCGACGAACGTGCTCACTAGAAGTACCCCTGCCGCTTGCGATCCTCCATCGCCGCCTCGCTGACGCGGTCGTCGGCGCGCGTCTGCCCGCGCTCGGTGACCTCCGTCGCGGCGATCTCGGCGACGACCTGCTCGAGTGTCGCCGCCGACGACTCGACGGCGCCGGTGCAGCTCATGTCGCCGACCGTGCGGTAGCGGACCGTCGCCGAGAACGCCCGCTCGCCGTCGATCATCTCGATGAAAGGGCTGACCGCATACAGCATCCCGTCGCGCTCGAACACCTCACGCTCGTGCGCGAAGTAGATCGAGGGAACCTCGAGCTGCTCCTCGGCGATGTACTGCCACACGTCGAGCTCGGTCCAGTTGGAGATCGGGAAGACGCGCGCGTGCTCCCCATTGCGAATTCGCGCATTGTAGAGCGCCCACACCTCCGGGCGCTGGCGCTGCGGCTCCCACTGACCGAACTCGTCGCGGAACGACAGCACGCGCTCCTTCGCCCGCGCGCGCTCCTCGTCGCGGCGCGCGCCGCCGAACGCCGCGTCGAAGCCGTGCTCGCGGATCGCGTCGAGCAGCGTGACCGTCTGCAGCGCGTTGCGCGACGCCCGCGGACCCGTCTGCTCGACGACGCGGCCCTGACGGATCGAGTCCTCGACCGAGGCGACGATCAGGCGCTCGCCGATCTCTTCGATCCGCCGGTCGCGGAACTCGATCGCCTCCGGGAAGTTGTGGCCGGTGTCGACGTGCATCACCGCGAACGGGAACGGCGCCGGCCGAAACGCCTTCTCGGCGAGACGCAGCAGCACGATCGAGTCCTTGCCGCCGCTGAACAGCAGCACCGGGCGTTCGAACTCGGCGGCGACCTCACGCATCACGTGGACCGCCTCGGCCTCGAGCGTGCGCAGATGGGGAAGATGGTAGGTGGCGGCCGGCATCCGTGCTATTCGTCGAAGTTGCAGTCGTCTGGATGCGCGCCGTCGCCGGGAGCCCCGCTCCGCCGGGTTGACAATGGGTCCGCGCGTTTCAACATTAGGGGTGGCTGTCGGCTTTTGCAAGATTCTCGCGCCGTCGGGCGCGCGAGGCGCGAGCGCTCATCTTGCCCGCGCCTCTTCATATACACGGAACATCGCGGCCGCCTGCTGCGCGAATGTGAACTCGCGCTCGACCCGCGCCCGCCCGGCCCGCCCCATCGCGGCGCCGCCTTCGCGGCCGTCGAGCACGCCGCGGATCGCCGCCGCCCACGCGCGCGCGTCGCGCGGCGGCGCGAGATAGCCCTCGCACCCGTCCTGCACGATCTCCGACGGACCGCCGACGGACGTCGCGACGACGGGCACCGCCATCGCCATCGCCTCGATCACGGCGCGCCCGAACGGCTCCTCCCACGACGGCAGCAGCAGCACGTCGAGCGCGCGCACGAGCTCAGGCACGTCCTCGCGCTCGCCGAGCCAATGGACGCGATCCTCGAGCCCCGTCGCGGAGGCGAGCGCGCGCAGCCGTCCGAGGAAGCGCTCGTTGTCGAAGCGCGTCGAGGCCGCGACGAACTTCGCCTCGCCGACGAGCAGCAGGTCGGCGTCGATCCCCTCCTCGCGCAACAGCCCCAGCGCCTCGATCGCGGTCTCCTGGCCCTTCCACGGGCTGATCTGCGCGACCACGCCGAGCAGCGGCCGGCGACCGTCGGCGAGCACCCCGCCGAGCCGCGCCCGCGCGGCGGCGCGATCGATCCGCGTCGGGTCGAAGCGCGTCAGGTCGACCGCGTTGTGCACGACCTCCAGGCGCGCGCTCGGCGCCGCCGCGCGGACCGAAGCGGCCGTGTAGCGCGAGTTCGCGACGATCGTGCTCGCGCTCGCGGCGAGCAGGCGCAGCGTCGCCGTGCTGAGCCTCCCCGGCGGCAGGCAGTCGCGCACGTGCACGATCGTCGGCGTCGCGCGCAGCCGCGCCAGCGCGAGCACGATCCCCGCCCGAATCGAGTTCGCGTGAACGAGCTCGGCGCGGTGGCGCGCCGCCGCGCGCCGCACCTGGCGCGCCGCGAAGGCCATCTCGGCCAGCGCCCGCGGCGTGTGCAGCGGGTGCAGACGCAGGCTGCCGGCCGTCCCGACGATCGCGCTCGTCGGCGCGCCGTGCCGCGCCGCGAGCTCCTCCAAAGCGCCGCGCGGCGTCGCCAGCAGCGGCTCGACGCGCTCGCCGAGCGCGTCGAACAGGTCGACCAGCGAGCGCTCGGCGCCGCTGACGACGGCCGTGTGGCTGACGTACAGGACCCTCATTCGCCGTTCGCCAGCTCGAGCAGCAGTCCCTCGACGCGCTTGGCGACGAGCGGCCACGCGTGCTCCCGCGCGCGCGCTCGACCGGCGGCGCCGAGCCGCCGCGCGAGCTCGCCGTCGCGCAGCAATCGCGTGATCGCGACCGCGACCGCGAGTGGGTCGAGCGGGTCGACGAGCAGCCCCGTCTCGCCGTCGATCACGGCGTCGAGCGCGCCGCCGACGTCGCCGGCGACGACCGGCTTGCCGTACGCGCCGGCCTCCAGGTACGCGATCCCGAACCCCTCGCCTGCGAAGCCGCCCGCCGGCAGCCGGCTCGGCATCGCCAGCAGCCGCGCGCGGCGCAGCCAAGCGTTTCGCCGCTCGTCGCTGACAGCCCCGAGGAAGCGCACCGATCCGGCGATCCCGTAGGAGCGCGTGAGCGCTTCCAGCCCGGGGCGCAGCGAGCCGTCGCCGATCACGACCCACTGCGCGTCGGGCACCTGCGCGAGCACGAGCGCGAACGCGCGGACCATCACGTCGTGTCCCTTGTAGCGCTCCTCGATCCGCGCGATCGTCACGACCGTCGGGCGCTCGGCGTCGGGCAGCGTCGGCTCGGCGTCCAGCGGCGCGGGTTCGGGGGGCGGCGCGGGTTCGGGCGGCAGGTCGGCGCCGTTCGCGACGACGCACAGCCGGCGAGGCACAGCCCCGGTCGCGCGCACCAGCCCCGCCGTGTATGCGCTGACGGCGATCGACAGGTCGGCCTCGCGCGCCGCGAACGCCGCGAGCCTCGGCTTCGCGCCGATCTCTTCCGCATGGAAGTACTGCGCGGTCCGCGCGCCGGTCGCGCGCCGGATCGCAGCCGCCGCCGGGCTCGCGACGATGTGCAGGCTGAGCGTCACGTCCGGCCGCAGGCGCAACGCCGTCGCGAACGCCGTCGCGTTGAGCAGCGCGACACGCCCGCCGCGCAGCGCGCCGCCGCCGCGCGCCCACCGCACGTCGAGACCGCCGGGCGCATCCCGCCCGCCGGCGCCGAGCTGCGGCGGCGCGACGACGACCGTGTCGAACGCATCGATCCCCCGCGCGAGGCGCTCGGCGACGACCTGGATGCCGCCCGGCGCCGGCGGGAAATCGGGCGTCACGAGCAGCATCCGCGGTCGCGCGCCGCGCCGCGAGCGCGCGACGCGGCGAGCGCGGCCGGCGCCCGCGTGCCTAGTGCGCGCGGCGGCCATGAAAGCGATCCGCCCAGAGGCCGAGCGCGAGCAACGGCCAGAGCCGGTCGCTGTGATCGTGCGTACCCGCATCGTGCTCGCGAGCGAGCCGCGCGGCGACGCCCCGGTCGAAGTAGTCCGCCTCGTAGATCGTGCCGTGCGCGAGCTGCTCGCGCAGAGCCGGCGCGAGCGGGCCGCGCAGCCACTCGGCCGCGGGAACGCGGAACGCGCGCTTGCGGTAGCGCCCGAAGCGGCTCGCCGGCAGCACGCCCGGCGGCAGCATCGCGTGCACGAGCGCCTTGCCCGCGCCGACCAAATGGACCGCGGTGTCGAGCGATCCAGCCAGCTCGGCCAGCCCACGGTGCAGGAAGACGGTGCGCAGCTCCAGCGACGCGAGCATGCTCGCGCGGTCGGTCTTCACGAGCACGTCGTCGGGCAGGTAGTGGACCTGGTCGAGGTGCATCAGCCAGCGAGCCGCCGCGCCGCCGTCGAGCTCCCCCGCGCGCTCCGCGAGATCGACGAGCAGCCGGCCGCGGTCGAGCTGGGCGAGTCCGGGCCCGTACAGCTCCGCGCGTCGGTGGCGGCGCTCGCTCGTGACCCAGTCGAGGTTGCGCTCGAGCATCGGCCCGGGGCCGAGGCGCGCGGAGGCGCGCGCCGCCGGCGTCCCGCTCCCCGCTCGTCCCAGCGCGCCGGCCAGCGAGCGGATCGCGCGGTCGGGTAGCGCCGCCTGCACGCGGCGCGCGCGTTCGAGCCAGCGGTAGCGCGGATAGCCGCCGAACAGCTCGTCGGCGCCCTCGCCGCCGAGCGCCACCGTCACACGCGGCCGCGCGAACTGCGAGAGCGCGTGCAGCGGCACGGTCGCCCGGTCGCCGAGCGGCTGATCCAAGCGCGCCAGCAGCGGCGGCACGCGCTCGGCGACGTCGGCCTGCGTCAGCGTCACCTCGTGGTGGTCGGCGTCGAGCGCTCGCGCGACCGCGCGCGCCCGCTCGGTCTCGTTGACCGCGCCGACGTCGTAGCCGACCGTGAACGTCTTCAGGCGGCGCGAGGACGCGCGTGCCGCGGCGACGGCGACGAGCGTCGAGTCGACGCCGCCGCTGAGGAACACGCCGACCGGCACGTCGGCGACCATCCGCGTGCGCACGGACTCCTCGAACAGAGCGCTGACCTGCGCCGCCAGCTCCTGCGGGGGCTCGCGGCGGCGCACGTCGACCTCGACCGGCGACCACCACGTCCGCTCGCGCGAGCCGCGCTCGCGCGTCCAGCTCAGCAGGCGCCCGGGCTCGAGCTGGCGCACCCCGCGCACGATCGTCCCCGGGCCGGGCACGTACGCGAACACGAAGAACGCGTCGAGCGCGTACGGATCGAGCTCGCGCAGCGCCGGCGCGACGTCGAGCAGCGAGGAGACCTCGGAGGCGAACAGAAGCTCGCCGTCGCGCTCGTGCAGGAACAGCGGCTTCTCGCCGAAGCGATCGCGCGCGAGCAGCAGACGCCGTTCGCGCGCGTCCCAGATCGCGAACGCGAACATGCCCTCGAGCGCGTGCACCATCGACTCGCCGTACTCCTCGTACAGGTGGACGAGGACCTCCGTGTCGGCGCCGGTCGTGAAGACGTGGCCGCGCGCGCGCAGGTCCTCGCGCAGCGCCGGGTGGTTGTAGATCTCGCCGTTGAACGCGGCCCAGATCGTTTCGTCCTCGTTGCACAGCGGCTGGTGGCCGCCGTCGATGTCCATGATCGAGAGGCGCCGCGCGCCGATTGTGACGCCCGCCGGCGCGTCGCTGTGAACGCCCTCGTCGTCCGGGCCGCGATGGCGCAGCGTCGCGCACATCGCGCGAACCGCCTGGCCCGCGGGATCATCCGTGCTCCCGGCGATGCCGCACATTCAGGCAACAGTAGATGATCGGCCGAGCCCCTCGTCGCCTTCGATCGAGCCCCGCCGCGGCCCGCTCGGCGGTCGATCCGTGCGATCGCGACGGTGCGTCAAGCCGCGACCCAGAGGTGCCGATAAGCACCGCAGAGCTTTCCGCAGATCTCCGCATCCCTTCGAGCCACGAGGCAATATGCGCACACCTCTCCGCCGCTCCGACCAAGCCCTCACAGCCCTCCTCGCCATCGCCGCCCTGACGCCAGGCCTGTTCGCGCCCGCCGCGGCGTCCGCCGGCGCGGGCGCTCGCGCCGAACGCGCCGTCCAGCGCGCCGAACGCGCGGCGGAACGCGTCTCCCGGCGCGAAGCCCGCGAACGCGAACACGCCGAACGGCGCGAAACGCGCGAACGCGAACGCGCCGAACGCCGCCAGGCCCGCCACGCCGGCGCGGGTCCACCGGCGAGCACGGCGCCCAGCGGCGCATCGACGGCGAACTGCCGCGCGACGATCCAGGCGAGTTCCAACTGGATCACGGCGGGCGAAACCGTGAGCGTGTTCGGCAAGGTCACCTGCCCGGGCAGCGAGAGCGCGGCCGGGATGCCGCTCGCCGTCGATCAGGCGCAGCAGGGCGCCGGCGCGAGCGCCGCGGCGGCGACCCCGCTCGGAGGCGCGCGCGTCGCAGCCGACGGCTCCTACCAGCTCACCGCGCTCACGCTCGACTCCAGCACGGTCTTCCGCGTGCGCCTCGGCGATCGCGGCGCTCGCACCGTCGTCAAGGTCGCCCCGGCCGTCACCCTGGCCGGTCCGCCTCCCGCGACCAAGCTGTCGACGCGCGGCGGGCGCCACGCCGGGGGACCGGCGCGAGTCACGTTCACCGGCACCGTCACGCCGGCGGTGGCCGGCACGATCGTCTCGCTGCAGGTCTCCGACGCCGGCGACGCGCAGTGGCGGACGGTCGCGCTCGGTCGCATCGACGAAGGCGGCTCGTACTCGCTCGCCCACAGCTTCAAGACGCCGGGCCAGAGCGCCGTTCGCGTGGTCGCGCACATGCACGGCCGCAACGTCAACGGCGTATCCGAAACGCTCCTCTACCAGGTCGTGCAGGCGCAGAACCCGGCGCTGACGATCGCGGTCGGGCCGTCCCCGGTGCCCTACGGACAGCCGGTCACGGTCAGCGGCGTCGCCCTCGGCGCCCCCGGGCAGACGATCACGCTGCTGCAACGCACGCCCGCCGGCGCGTTCGCGCCGCTCGCCACGACGACGAGCGGGACCGGCGGCGAATACTCGTTCACGCAGACGCTCACGCGGGACACCGCCCTTCAGGTCGGCGACGCGACGACGCATTCGAGCGTCGCGTTCGTCCTCGTGCAGCGCGCGCTCACGCTGGAAGCGCCGCCGACCTCGGCGCCGGCCGGCGCGCCGCTGACGCTGACCGGGAAGATCGCGCCCGCGACCGACGGCGAAACCGCGTACCTCGAACGCGAGAACGCCTCGGCGACCGGTTTCCACGTCGTCGCCGCGGGAACCGTGACCGGCGGCGCCTTCTCGATCGCGCACGCCTTCTCCGGCGCCGGCCCCTGCGTCCTGCGGGTTCGCGTGCCGGGCGGCGCCTCCTTCCAGTCGACCGCGAGCGCGCCGTTCACGGTCGAACTGGTCACAGCGCTGTCCGCGACGCCGCCGCCCCAAGTCGCGCCGACGTCCGAAGCGCCGCCGCCCCAAGTCGCGCCGACGTCCGAAGCGCCGCCGGCGCCGGGCGGCTGAGCCGCCGGCTCACCGAGCCGCCGGCGTCGCCAGCCAATTGATCACGTCCGCGGACTCGCAGAACGGCACGCGCGCGAATGGGCCGGCGCCGGTGATCGCGAACACGCGATAGCCGAGCCCGTCGAACAGGTCCCAAATCGACTCCGATCGCGTGTCGTAGAGCCGTGCGGCCGCCGCCACGTGCTCGAAGATCACGGTCGGCCGAGCTCGTTCGAGCAACTCGCGTCCGCCTTCGAGCACCTGCAGCTCCGCGCCCTCGACGTCGATCTTCACGACGCTCGGTCGCGCATCGCCGAGCTCGGCGTCGAGCGTCGACACGCGCACGTCGATGTACTCGGGGCGACCGCGCGCGTCGCTGATCTCGGGGCTGCGGCGAAGACCGCTCCAGCCGTCGAGGCTCGTGAAATGACAGAACCGCGTGACCTCGGCGCGGGCTCCGAGCGCGAGCCGCCGGCACTCGACCTGGGGAAAGGCCCGCGCCAGCTCCTCGGCGAGCGCCGGGATCGGCTCGAATGCGACGTGCCGCCCGCGTGGCGCGACGCGGACCGCCTCGCGCAGCAGCTGACCGCGATTGCTGCCGACGTCGATGAAGGCGCCGTCGTCGCGCAGCGCGGCGGCGAGCGTGGCGGGCGCGGCGACTTCTTCTCGCAGCATCTGCGCCGCGCGCGGATAGAGCACGGCGAGCAGCTCGGGCCGTCCGAGCCGTCGAGCGGCCGCTCCCACGGCCCTCCGCGTGAGCCGCACCGGAGCGCTCATCGGCGGCAGTCTTCCACAACGGAATATGATCGGAGTGCGATGTCGCTAGAGCTTCGCTCGGTGCTGCTCGTCACGCCGCGCTGGACACGAGATGGCGGAGTGGCGACGCACGTGATCGCAAGCGCCGAGGCGCTCGCCGCAGCCGGGGTCGAAGTGGACGTGCTCGCGGCGCAGGTTGACCGGAGCGAGTCGCCCGCGGGGGTCACCGTGCATCCCGCGCCACAACTGTTCGACGCGCGCGCCTCGGCCGAGGCGCGGCTCGCAGTCGCACGCACGCTGCGACCATCGGTGATCCACCTGCATCAGTTCGACGATCCCGCCGCGCTGCGGTTCATGCGGAAGCATGCACCCGTCGTCAACAGCGCTCACGGGTACCCCGCCTGCACCTCCGGCGTGCACTACTTCCGACCCGGTCAGGAGTGCGCTCGCGCGCACGGTCCCGGATGCGTGCCGAACCTCGCGTTGCGTGGATGCGCGCACGTCCGCGACCCGCGGATGCTGCCGGCGGCGTACAGACGGGCGTCACGCGGCGTCGAGACGCTCAGACGCGCCGATCTCGCGGTCTCCTACTCGAGCGCGATCGACCGTCACCTGGAGGACAACGGCGTCACGCGGCGCGCGATCGTCCCGCTGTTCGCGACGATCAGCCCGGCGAGCGCGACCGGCCACGCCGCCCGGCGTCGCGTCGTGTTCGCGGGCCGCGTGATCACCGCCAAGGGCATCGGCGTGCTGCTCCGCGCGACACGCGACGTCGACGCTGAGCTCGTCGTCTGCGGAGACGGCTGGCAGCTCGACGCGATGCGCCGGCTCGCCCGACGCCAGCGCATGCAGGAGCGCGTGCGCTTCACCGGCTGGTTGGGCTCGGGGCCGCTCGCGCGCGAGCTCGCGGAGGCGTCGATCGTGGCGATGCCCTCGTTGTGGCCCGAGCCGTTCGGGCTCGTCGGGATCGAGGCCCACGCCTCCGGGCGTCCGGTCGTCGCCAGCGCGACCGGCGGCGTCGGCGACTGGCTCGAGCACGGCGTCGGCGGATTGCTCGTCAAGCCGGGCGACCGCGCCGCGCTCGCGACGGCGCTCACCGAGTTGCTCGACGACCCGGCACGCCAGCGGGCGATGGGCGAGGCCGGCCGCCGCAACGTCGCCGCGCGGTTCTCCAGATCGAGGCATGTCGCCGCGCTGCTCGACGCCTATCGAACGGCTCGCTCGAGCTGGGAGCTGGGCGCAGGCCGAGCGTCGCGAGCGCCCACCGGCGCCGGCGCGCCGGCTGAGCCGACGCGCACCTGACGATGGACCGACCCTCGCTGCTGTGCATCTCGCAGTCGTTCGCGCCCGAGACGACCCCGACGGCGATCCGCGCGAGCAAGCTGCTGCAGCGGCTGGCCGCGACGTGGGACGTGACGGTCCTCACCGAGGCGGACGGCGTCGAGGCGGACGGCGTCGACGGCGTCCGCGTCGTAAGCGTCGCGAGCCGTCGTCCACGCCGGCTGCTCACGGCGATCCGCCGCGCGCGGCTGGACAAGCTCCTCGACCTGCTCGTCTGGCCGGACGACTCGATCTTCTGGGCGCTCCCGGCGATCCGCGCCGGACGACGGCTGATCCGCGAGCGCGAGCCGGCCGCGCTCGTCGTGTTCATGATGCCGTACTCGGCCGGCCTCGTGGGCCTCGTGCTGAGCCGCCTCACAGGCGTCCCGCTCGTCCTCAACCTCGACGACTCGCCCACGTGCACCGACATGCACCCGTCGTTCCCGAGCCGCCTGCACTACCTGCTCGCGCGTCGCCTCGAGGACGCCTATGCCCGCTCCTCGGATGCGCTGATCTACGTCTCGCAGACGAACATGCGCGGCGTCCTCGCGCGCCAGCCGCAGACGCGCGAGCGCGTGCATCTCGTCCGCTATGGAGCCGACCTCGGCGACCTGCGGGCCGCGCGACCGGCCGAGGACCGCTTCGAGATCGCATACGTCGGAGCGATGTCGGGCTGGTGGACCCTGATCCAGGACGGCAGCCGACCGAGCGCGCTCAAGCGCGCGTTCCGCGCCTGGACGAGGCTCGGTCGCTTCGAGCGAACGACGCTCGATCAGCGCACGTCCTCGCCGGTCGTGATCGGCCGCGCGATCGTCGAAGCCGTCGAGCGGCGTCCCGACTGGAAGGGGCGCGTCGAGCTGACGATCCACGGCAACCCGTACCCGCCGGAGCTCGTCGCGCGCGCCGTGCGCGACGCCGAGGTCGAGGACGTCGTGACGGTGCTCGGCCCGGTCGCCCACGCCCAAGTCGCCGAGATCCTGAGCCGGGCGGATCTCCTGTTCATCACGCTGCCGAAGCGCGTCGACGGCTCGCCCGGCGGTCGCATCTCCGCGAAGACGTACGAGTACCTGATGACCGACCGCCCGATCCTCGCCGCGGTTCCGCGTGGCGAGAACTGGGACTACCTCGCCGACAAGCCGGGGATCTGGCTCGTCGCGCCCGACGACCGCGAGCGCATGCGCGAGGTGATCGCCGAGCTCGCCGCCGCGAAGCTGGCCGGCCGCCCGGCGGCGTTCGACCGCTCGGCGCTGCGCGAGCGGATCTCCTACGACGCGCGCGCGCGGGAATTCGAGCAAGTGATTCGCGCGGCGATCGCCGGCCGTAGCGCTCGGCGATAGCGACCGAAGACGCGCTCGCTACGGGCGCGCGGCGGGCGTGGCGATGACGTGCGCGTACCACGCGGCGCGCTCGGGCGGCACGTCCGGCGTCTCGACCGTCCGCACGTCGTAGCCGCGCTCGGTCAGCAGCGCGGTGACCGGTCCGTTCGTTCCGTGCAGCTCGCAGATCAGCGTCGGGCGGCACTGCTCGAGCAAGCGCGACGCGCCGCGCAGCGCGGCGACCTCGGCGCCCTCGATGTCGATCTTCACGACGTCCGGCGCCGGGAAGCGCTCGAGCTGGGCGTCGAGCGTCGAGACCTCGACGGGCACCGAGCCGGTCGCGTCGCTGCCGCGCTTGAACGAGGTGTCCTCGCTCGTGTCCAGCTTTGCCCACGTGCTCTCCCCGTGCATCTGCAGCTCGGCGTCGCCCGCCCGATCGGCGAGCGCGATCCCGGCCAGCTCGACGTTCGTCAGGCCGTTGAGCTCGAGGTTCGCGCGAATCGCGGCCTGGTTCTCGGGCAGCGGCTCGAACGCGATCACCCGCCCCCGCTCGACCAGCCGCGCGGCGATCAGCGTGTAGAAGCCGATGTTGGCGCCGACGTCCCAGACGACCGCGCCGGGCCGAACGAGCTCGGCGAAAGCATCCTGGATCAGCGGCTCACTCGTCCCGAGCGCGTATCCGGCGGCCGCGCCGCGGGGATCGATCCGCAATCCCGCGGCGCGCCCGTGCGCGACGGTGCGCGGGCCACGCGCAAGCCGTCCGCTGAGCGCCTTGACGACGGGGCCGATCACCGGGCGAAACTGCTGACGGCCCGCCCACCGCAGCGCGGGCGCCGGCACGCGTTCGACTAGGCCCATGACGGCGAGGACTCTACTCGTCCGCCGCGGACGGCCGGCGCGCCCTGGCCGCCGGCTGCAGCCGAGCGTGGATCGGCGTCCAGCAGAGCTGCGCCAGCGCGGTCACGCGCGACCACCGCGCGGGACGACGCGTCGAGCGGGTGACCGAGATCGTCTCGGCTGCGATCAGCGTGTTGCCGAGGAACGGGATGCCGGGCCGAAGGGCGCCCAGATCCGGCACGGCCGAGCTCGAGCCGAGCCGGTCGAGCAGCGCTCGCACGATGCCCTCCGGGTCCGCCAGGAACTCCTCGTGGCGAACGAACACGCGCCGCTCACGCGGATGTCGCAGGAAGACGACGAGCGAGACCAGGTGCGTCAGCCACAGCTTCGCGTTCGCGGTCAGGATCCGCAGCCTCCGCTCGGCGACTTCGCGACGGCTGATCCCTCGTACGCTCGACGCGATCACGCCCTGCGGGTCGCGCACCAGGTAGATCAGGAACAGCTCGACTCCCTTCAGCTTCTGAAGCTCGCGGGCGCGCAGCGGGAAATGCGACGTGTCCACGACATGGCTCGCCCGCGCCGTGTCAGCGATGACGCGCAAGAGCTGCTCGGCGACTCGTCGGTAGTCGCGAAGCAGCCTCCGCCGGGCTGCCCATCGATCGATCCGCAGCACCGAGGAGGAACGCTCGACGAGCCGGTTGGCCTCGCCGGCGAACAGCGCTTCGGCCCGCCCGCGGTCGATCTGCTCGCCGACCGCGTTCCAGAAATCGGCGCGCTCGTTCCCGCCGAGGCTCAGCGCGCCCGAGCCGCTCACCCACTCCTCGACCTCGCCGGCGTAGAAGAAGCCGGCGCAGTTTCCGAGCACGACGCCGAGGATCGTGCTGCCGCTGTGCCCGGCGCCCATCACGTACACGACCGTCGGTCGCGTCATCGCGGGGCGGCGGTGCAGCGAAGCGGCGATCGCCCGCCGGCGCGCGCCGCCGGCGCGAGCGTCGAGAAGACCGCCCTCCACGGCAGCTGCAGCAGCGCGGTGATCCGCGATCGAGGCTCGGGCGTGCGCGGTGGCGGCTGCAGCTCCACCAGCTCAGCGTCGATCAGGCGGTTGCCGTGGAAGGGGACGCCGACGCTGAGCGAACCGAGCGGCGGCGGCGGCGCGCTGGAGCCGGCCCAGTCGAGCAGCTGACGGATCACGCCGTCGGGGTCGGCGAGGAAGTCCTCGTGGCGGACGAACATGCGCCGCTCGCGCGGGTGTCGCAGGAACACGCGCGTCGCGAGCAGATGCGTCAGCCACAGGTAGGCGTTGCTCGTCGGCACGTCGAAGCGGCGCTCGACGACGTCGTCGCGACCGAGCGACGCGACGACGCGCTGCGGATCGCGCACGAGGAACAGCAGGTACAGCTCGACGCCCGGCAGCGCCTGCAGCGCTCGCGCGCGCAGCGGGTAGTGCGAGGTGTCGACGATGTGCGTCGCCCCCGTGACGCTGGCGATCGCGCGGTACAGCCGCTCCGAGCCGAGGCGGTAGCGTCGGCGCAGCCGGCGCCGCGTCGCCAGCTTTCGCGGGTCGAGCGCGGCGGAGGATCGCTCGATCCACCCGGTCCTGCTGTCGAACAGCGCCTGAGCGTCCTCGACCAGCGGCAGGATCTGATCCCAGAAGCGCCTCAGCTCAGGCTCCGCTCGCCGCGGGACGCCCGATCGCGCGAACCACCGATCGAGCTCACCCGCGAAGAAGACGCCGGAGCAGTTGCCCAGCGTCACGCCGAGGATCGTGCTCCCGCTGCGCCCGGCGCCCATCACGTAGATCACCTTCGGGCGGCTCACGGGACGCGCCCGGGAGCCGTCTCGCGGAGCAGCTTCGCCACCGCGCGCGCGCTGCCGGCGACGCTCATGCTCCGTTCCGCGAACGCGCGACCGCGCCGGCCGAGCTGCTCGCGGGCCGCGGCGTCGCCCACGAGCCCGGCCAGCGCCCGCGCGAGGGCGCTGGCCGTCGGCTCGACGACGAGCGCCGCTTGCGCGCGAACGAGCTCCTCCCAGCGGCGGCGCCCGTCGAGCGCGACGACCGGTCGACCGGATGCGAGCGAGGCCGCGAGCGTCGTCTTGCGCGAGGTCGGGCCGGCGGGTTCGGCCGACAGCAGCACGTCGCAGGCGGCGATCGCGTCGGAGAGCTCCTGCGCGGGCAGCACGCCGGAGAAGGCCGGGGGATTCGCGAGCCCACGCTCGCGGGACGCCGCGCGCCATGCCGCTCCCGCCGTCGAGGACGCGCCCGGCGCGCCGAGCAGGATCAGCTCGACCGCGGTCTCGTCCCGCTCGAGCAGGCCGATCGCGTCGAGCACGGTCTCCATCGCGGCGCCGTCGTGCCCGTATCCGAACAGGCCGATCCGTCCCCCCGAGCCCGCCGGCGCGACGCCGGGCCGAGGCGCGGGCAGCGTCGAGAAGACCGGCGCGAGCGCGATCGGTCGACGCGGCAGCCACGGTCGCGACTGCAGCCAGTCGACTCGAAACGAGGCCGTCACGACGAGGCCGGCGGAGGCGCGCATGACCGAGCTGAGGATCGCGCGTTGCGTGAGCGCCCACGTCAATCCGCGCGCACCGCCGCGCCACGGGTGGGCGTACTCGTGCAGCACCGTGACGACGGGCACGCCGACGGCGCGCAGCCGCGCGAGCAGCGGCGGCACGTGCAGCGGGACGCCACGCGCGGAGAACGCGAACACGGAGTAGTGCAGCAGGACCGCGTCCGGCCGCTCGCGATCGAGCTCGCGCGTGAGCGAGCGCGTCCAGCTTCCGATCGAGGATGAGTCGCCGCCCTCGACCGGCTCCCCGCGCGCGAGCCAATGCAACGAGCACGAGATCCGCTCGTCCGCGAGCGCCGCCGCGAGCGCCGCCGCGTGATCGTGCACGCCGCACACGCGCGCCGTCGAGACCCCGATCGCGACGACGCTCAGCGTCGGTCGAGCGCGCGCTTCGGCCGCGATCGCGCGCGCGGCGGCTTCGCTCGTGGCGCTCATCGCGCGGCGCGCCCGCGCTCAGCCAACGCGTCCACCGGCCCGATAGGCCGCGTCGATCGCCTCGGTCAGCGCGTTCAGGTCTCCGGTCGGCAGGACCAGGCCGTTGCGTCCACGATCGATCAGGTCCTTCATGCCCGTGTCCTCGCTGACGAGCACTGGCACGCCGCACGCGAGCGCCTCGGCCGGCGCGTATCCGAAGCCGTCCTCGTAGGCGGGGTGCACGCACAGCGCGGCCGCGCGCAGCCGCGGCAGCGGATCGCCGGGGCAGACGACGATCCGCGCGTCGCGTGCGCGCGCGTCCTCGACGAAGCGGCGCATCCCGCGCGTGCCCCAGCCGCCGACGAGCAGCAGGCGCAGGTCGCGGTGGGCGAGGCTGCGCACGGCGTCGATCAGCAGCGGCACACCCTTGTGCACGGCGAGGCTGCCGACGTAGACGACGTCGAAGCGCTCAGACGGGATGCGCTCGGCCGTGGCGTCGTAGCGGGGATGCGGGGTCAGCGGGAACGACGCGAGCCGCTCCTCGCCAACCCCCTCGGCGAGGAACGAGTCGCGGATGTAGCGCGACGCGACGTAGATGCGGTCGGCGCGCGCGTACTCGGCGAGGTTGCGTCGCAGGAGATGCGACGGCCACGTCCGCTCGATCGGGTACTGGCGACGCGCGCACGCGTGCTGGCGAATGACCCGGCGCAGGTGCGAGTTCGCCGAGACGAGCGCGATCGACTCGTAGCGCAGCTCGCGCGCCGCGTCGAACTGACTACAAGCCTGTCCGTTGAACGCGATCAGATGCTCGGCGCGCGGCAGGCGCCGGGCCGCGGAGGCGTCGAACTCGCTCATCGTCGCCCACGTGCGCAGCGCGGGCGAGAGCGGCGCGCCGAGCGAGGAGAGACGTTGCGCGAGCCGGGCAAAGGTCGGCGTGCCCGCCACACGCCCACGCTCGCCGTCGCCCGTGGAGCCGCAGATGCACGTCGGCCCGCTCCCGTTTCGCCGCCGCAGCGCGTCGGCGAGCTCGCTGAGGTGGCGACCGAGGCCGCCGGTCCCGAGCGGCGCCGTGCACGAGACGACGGCCGCGCCGCGCGGGAGCCCGGCCTCCTGCTCGGCCTCGGCCGCGCGCCGCCAGCGATCGCTCAGCCCGGCGCCGGCGGCAGGAGCGTGATCGCTCGCGGACAGGTCAGTCGAGGCGCTCATAGCCCCACAAGCTCACGAGATCGCGATCGAGGTACGCGCTCAACTCGACGACCTGCGGCTTGAAGCGCCGGCGCAGCTCGAGCATCAGTCGCTCGTCGGCGGGCTGAGGGCGCCCGTAGATCAGACGCCGCTGCGTGAAGCGCATCGCCGCCCTGCGCAGCCCGCTCGAGGTGATCGCCTTGAGCCCGGCCTTCGCGGCGCGTGAGACCGGACCGCGCCCGACGGAGATGATGTTCATCATTTCGTCGAGCTGCTGCGAGCGCATTTGGATCACGGTCGGATTCGCCTCCCTGGCGTCGACCGCGACCTCATCGCCGAGCTCGAGGAAGCGCAGGACACGGCGGACCGTGGCGGCGTTGTCGTTGCGGAAATCGTCGTAGATCAGCACGAGGACCTGCTCCGCCGGGAACAGCGCGTGGTAGCGCTTCAGCTGCTCGACGTAGCGAACGTGGTCGGAGTACAGGAGCAGCTGCGGACGGTGCGAGCGTCGCGGGACGCGCCTGCCTTCGCGCCGGGCGGGCTCGAGCCTGATCGCGTCCGCGAACCGCTTGCTTCCCTCGACGTGGGTGCGCAGCAGCTGCAGGTGCAGCGAGCGCAGGAAGCTCGCCGGCTCGCGCAGGATCGCGATGATCCGCGCGTCCGGCCGCACGGCCGCGATCCGCTCGGCGGCGCTGTGCGACAGGAGATAAGCGGTCGAGGCCTCGCCCGCGAGCTGACCGGCGCCCGCGCCGTCGAACAGCCGCGTGTACTGATCGAGCGTCTCCGGCGGCGAGGCCGATCTCGGCGGCTGGAAGCGGGGGCGCATGTCGGTCGCGAAGAACCACGGCTCCTTCAGCTCGGGCATGAACACCCGTGGGTGCGCTCGCAACATCTCGTACAGGGCCGTCGTGCCGCTCTTGGGATGGCCGACGATGAAGAAGTCGGGGATCCGGCGCTGCGAAGCGAGCGCGGCGATCGATCCTTCAGCCGATGCGCTCATGGCCGAGTCGATCATAGCCCCACAGCGAGACCAGATCACGATCGAGATACTCGCTCAGCGCCACCACCTCGGGCTCGAAACGGCGGCGCAGCGCGGCCATCACGTCCCGATCGGCGGGCTGCGGCGCCGCGTACAGGAGCCGCCCGCGAAGCTCGCTGACCGCGAAGCGGCGCAGACGCCGCGGGGTGACCGCCTTGACCCCCGCCTTGACCGCGCGGGAGAGCGGTCCACGGCCGACCGAGACGGCGTGCAACAGCTCGTCGAGCGGCTGCGAACGCGCGCGGACGGTCGGATTCGCGTGGACGCTTTCGATCGCCTGCTCGTCGTCCACGTCGAGGAAGCGCAGCACCTCTCGCACCGTCGCTTCGTTGTCTCGCTGGAAGTCGTCGTAGATCAGGACCTTCATCCGCTCGGGCGGGAAGCGCTCGCGATAGCGGCGCAGCTGCTCGACGTAGCGGACGTGCTCGGAGTAGAGCAGCGCCCGAGGCCAATAGGTGTAGGGAGGGATCTCGCGACCCTGACGGCGCGACTGCTCGAGCGCGATCGCGCGGCCGAAGTCGTTCTCGGTCTCGACGTACGTCTTGACCCATTGCAGGTGCAGCGAGCGCAGGAAGCTCGCGGGCTCGCGCAGGATCGCGATGATCCGGGCGTCCGGTTGCTGATCGGCGATCCGTCGCGCGGCGGTTCGCGACCACAGGTACATCGCCGAGGCCTCGCCGACGCGCTGCTCGGGCGCCGCGGCGTCGAACAGCGCGCGGTACTCGGCGAGCGTCGCCGGCACGCCTTCGGGGCGCGGCGGCGTGCGTTCGCGCAGCTCCTCGGCGAAGAACCACGGCTCCTTGCAGTCGGGCATGTAGATCTGCGGGTGGCGCCTGAGCATCTCGTACAGGGCCGTCGTGCCGCTCTTCGGACTGCCGACGATGAAGAAGTCGGGCATCCGCCCCGAGACGGTCATCGTGCCCGTGGGCCGGCGGCGAGCTGCGAGGCGTGGCGGTAGTAGGTGTTGTCGCGCTGCAGCAGCGCTTTCGTGTCGAACGCGGCGAGGCGACCGTCGACGATCACCATCACGCGGTCGCACATGTCGAGCGTCGACATGCGGTGCGCGATGATGAACAGCGTCAGCTCGTGTTTGAGGGCGGTCAGCGACTCGCCGATCAGCGCCTCCGAGGTGGGGTCGAGCGCGCTGGTCGGCTCGTCGAGGACGAGCACCTCGGGCCGCGCGGCGAGCGCGCGCGCGAGGCAGATGCGCTGCTGCTGACCTCCCGAGACGGCGTCGGCGCGCGGTCCGACGATCGTCGCGTAGCGCGCCGGCCAGCCGATCACGTCGTCGTGGATCCGCGCGAGCTTCGCCGCGCGTTCGACCGCTGCGTCGTCGAGCTCGCGATAGAAGCGGATGTTCTCGGCGACCGACGCGTGCAGCAGGCGCGGTTCCTGCGGCACGTAGGCGACCTGACCGGTCCAGTCCGTTCGCTTGAACTCGGCCGCCTCGACGCCGTTGACGAGGTAGCGTCCATGATCGGGCACGCGCAGCTGCAGCAGCAGATGGACGAGCGTCGACTTGCCCGCGCCCGATGGTCCGATGATCCCGATCACCTCGCCGCGCTCGATCTCGAAGCCGATGCCGGACAACACCGGCCGGCCGGGGTTGTACGCGAAGCCAACGTCCTCGAAGGCGATTCGCTCGACCCGCGGCAGCGTCAGCTCGCCGTCGGCCGGGCTGCTGTCGAGGTAGCGCTCGGCGGTCTCCTGGATGCGCTCGATGAACGGCAGCGACTGCGCGAGGCTCTGATAGGCGCCCTGCACGAGCTGCCCGGCCGTGCCGGCGCGCACGAGGATCAGAACGACGCCACCGAGCGAGCCGACGTGCCTGCGACCGATGAGGTAGAGGCCGCCCAAGCCCGCCACGAGCAGGACGAAGATGAAGCTCTGGTAGAGGTTCGCGACGAGCCTGCCGAGTACCTGGGTGCGATAGAAGAGCTCTTGCGAGGCGCGCACGAGGACCGCGATCGCTTTGCGCTGCGTCCCGACGACGCCGAACACGTGCACCTCTTCCGCAACGCGAATCGACTCGGCGATGCCGCCCGCGTACTCGACCTGCGCCTTCGACAGCGCGCGCGCGTTGCGCACGCCGCGCGCGCGCAGCGGCCGCAGCAAGCCGAACAGCACGATCGACGCGACGGCGACGATCACGGCCGCCAGCGCGTTGAGCGCCAGCGCTGAGATCGTCAGCACGACGAACGTGAACGCCGCGTTGATCAGGATCGTCACCTGGGTGGCGCCCGCGGTCGCCGAGGAGACCTGATTGGTCATCGTCTCCTGCAGCTGTCCCTCCCGGTCACGCGACTGCACCGCCCACGACGCGCGCGTGAACGCGTCGAACAGCTTCGTCCGCATTCGCGCCTGCACGTCGGCGGCGATTCGCGCGGGAAGGATCGAGAGCGGGAACTGCAGCGCGGTCCGTGCGACCGTGCAGCCGAACGCGACGAGCAGCAGTTTTCCGGTCGATGCGTGGATGTCGAGCGGTCCGGCGTGCACCTGCACGTGTTTGGCGCCCGTGACGAACGACACGGCGATCTGCGCCACCAGCGCGAGCGTCGCCGATTCGGCGAAGCCCGAGAGGATCGAGCAGACCGACAGCGCGACGACCAGTCGCCGACGGTCGCCGATCAGCATCTCCAGGCGAGCACGCGTCGAGCCGCGCGGTCGCTCCCGCGCGCGCTCGCGCGAGCCGAACGGCGGCATCACGTCAGCGCCGCGACCGGCGCGCCCTCTCTGCGCGGGGCGATCGACGCGTTCGAGCGGCGTGGCAGGCGCCCGGCGAGCCAGTAGGCGGCGATGCCGATGGCGAACCAGAAATACGGACCCGACGCCGCGCTCGTGATGAACGGCGCGGTGAATCCCTCGAACGCCAGCGCGACGAACGCCGCGAACGCGCCGGCGAGCAGAATCGCGAGGTCGCCGTCGCGGATCTTTCGTATCCCTCGCGCCACGAGCACGATCACGGTCAACGTGAGGCCGACCCACACGATCAAGCCGGGCGCTCCGAGTTCGTCCGCCTCGAGGTTGTACTGAGTCTCGGCGCTGACCCCGTGACCTTCCACCAGTTCGGTGACCTTGCCGCCGTAGCCGCTGGCCGCGCCGACGCTGCCGAGCCCGACGCCGAACGGCGCCTTGGCGAGGAACTCGGGGATTTTCGTCCACGCTTTCGCCTTGTGCGTCGGCACCGTGCTGGGCGCTTCGCTCGGTGCGATGCTCGCGTAGCGCTTGAACGTGCCGGAACCCTCGGCCGAGACGAACACGGCGCCGAGCGGCAGCGCGAGCGCGACGATCGCCAGCAACGCGCCCAGCGGCCGCGTCACCTGACGCCCGGCGAGCGTGGCGAGCAGCGCGAAGGCGACGACGGCGAGGACGGCGCCGACGACCTGCGTTCGACCGAGGCCGGTGGCCACCGCGACGAGCGCTCCGAGGCAGAGAACCATTGCGACCCATCTTCGGCGAGAGCGCCACGTGGCGAACAGCGCGAGGCAGAACGGGAGCGCGATCACGCCGACGCCGCCGCCGAAGCCCGAGTCCGAGCCGAGCCCGGGCGGTCGAACCCTGCCTTCGCCTTCGCTGCTGTAGGTCCTCGCCGACGAGCCCTTTTTGCCGACCGTCGTGGGCTGCACGAGATCGCGGTATCCGGGCCCCCAGCTGGCGAGCTGCCCCGGCGAAAGCGCCGTCTGGTAGGTCGAGACGACGCCGTTCGCCAGCGCGCACACCCCGACCAGCAGCGCGAACTGCCGCAGGCGCTTCTTCGAGCGCATCAGCGCGTAGCCGAAGAAGAAGAACGGCACCCATTGCGCCTGCTGCCTGAAACCCCCGAGCGCGTGAAGCAGCCCGTGCGTCGAGGGATTGAAGCTGTTGAGGACGACGACCGCGACGAACGCGATCACCCAGCCGGACAGCGGTGGCAACCGCACGCGTTCCTTGTGCACGATCAGGCGCATCAGCGCGCCCAGCGCGACCGCGAGGATCAGGACGTTGCGTGCCGCGGCGGTCGCTTCGCTGCGGCCGATTCCGAGCTTGACGGGCCCGTCGAGCAGCCCCAGGTAGATCCCCAACAGCAGCACCGTAACCTCCAGCCGGCTGCTGACGATCAGCGCGACGACGCCGACGACGCCGACGATCGCGACGAGCACGACGAGCACGCTCGTCTTCGGCAGCGCGATCGCCAAGCCGAGCGCGAGGCACGCCGGGATCAGCGCGCTCAGCCCGATCAGCGTGGCGTCGCGGATCCGTCTGTCGAGCACCGCCGGATGAATCGAGCCGCCGACGCTCGCCGCGCGGGGACGAAGCGCGCTCATCGTCCCATCAATTTGCCGACCCGCCCGTTGGACGGGGAGAGGCCGTACCGCTCAATTTCCTTCCGAGGGACGCAGTTTGCGACCGTGCCGAGCACGGGCACGTTCGATTGGCCCAGCAACTGCACGAAGCGATCGGCTGAGAGTTCCCGCGTCTGCCCTGCGCGCGCCACGACGAGAACGCCGTCGACGTGCTGCAGGAGCGGCAGGACGTCGCTCACTTCGAGCGGCGAGGGCGCGTCGATCAGGACCGAGTCGAACTCCGCGCCGAGCGATCCGAGCAGCTCGGCCATCGCCGGTGAGGCGAGCAGCGCCGGCGGGTTCGCGACGGGCCCGCCGCCGGTCAGCACGAGCAGCGAGCCGGTCCCGAGCGCGACGGCCGTCGCGACCGGCGCCGCCTGCTCTGCGGTTGACAATTGCGACGGCTGCGTCGGATGCACGCGCTGCATCGCCTGCTCGAGCGAGACCCTTCCTTCGAGCACGTCCGCGAGCCCCGACGCTCCGTTCAGATCGAGCAGCCGCGCCTGCGCCGGGCGGCGGAGGTTCGCCTCGACGATCGCGACGCGCTGGCCGGCGTCGCGCTTGATCAGCGCGAGCTCGGCGGCGAGCGTCGACTTGCCGTCGCCGGCGTCGGGGCTGAGGAACAGGATCACTCGCGGCGTCGCGCGCTCCGTGCCGCCGAGCTGCAGCGCCGTGTGCAATCGCCGCACGGGCTCGACGAGGAACCGCGAGGGCGTCGGCTGTGCGTCGCGTCGGACGATCGGCCGCCGGACCTGCGGCAGCGCCGTGAGGATCGGCGAGGGCAGCGCCGCTTCGATCCCCGCGAGCGATCGCAGCCGCCGGTCGAAACGACTGAGCATGTACGCGGCGATCGCGGCCAGGACGAGGCCGATCACGAACCCGAAGATCGCGTTCTGCCGCGGCTTCGGCGAGAGCAACGTCGCGGTCGCTCCTGTCGCCGGTTTGATCTGCTGCGCGCCGGGCAACGTGAGGCTCGCTTCGAGCTTGTTGATCTGGCTGCTGAGGCTCGCCTCCTGCAGGATGCTCGACGCGGTCGGCGTCGGCGTCGGGGCCGGCGTGGCCGATTTGCTCTGCGTAGCCGCTTTCGGCGCGACCTTGGGGACGCTTGCGAGTTCGATCCTGCGCAGCTGGCGCCGGTCGATCGCGATCGATTTTTCAATCAGCGCCTGGCGCGTGGCGGTCTGACGCGCGATGTACGCGCGCGCGGTCGCGTTGGCGAGGAGCGCCGCCGCCCTCGCCGTGTGCGCTTCCGCCGAGATGACTATGAACTGGCTCTTTTCCGGCACTTTGGCTTTCACACTGGCGCCTTTGACAAGCGCGGCTTTGTGATCGGCCACGAACCTCTTGTGAACCTGTTCGACGACGATCGCGTTGATGATCGTCGCCTGGCTGGCGATCGTCGCGGTCGCGCTCTTGCCGGCGGATTTTTCACCAGGCAGCTGTTCTTCGGCGGAGGCTCCCAGATATACTTGGGTGCTTCCCTGATAGATGTGCTGCTTGTTCTTGTAGTAGAAGTAGCTCGCGACGCCGACGATGACGCCGACGGCGAGGATCAGCCACTTCCGCCGCCAGATCGGCGCGAAGATGGCGGTGGCGTCGGTCGTCTCGTTCATCGACTGCAGGATCCGTCCGTAGGCCGGTCGGGGGCATCATACGGACTGGCGTGACTTTCGCCTAAAGACTACCGGTCACACGGCCGCGCGCCGGCGGACGACGTGCAACGATGTGCTCGTGCAAATGCCCTCGCCGCCCTCGCCGACGCGCGACTCGGAGGGCGAAGATCGGGCTTCGCTTGGCGGGCGCGAACGCCGGCTGCTGGTCGTCAGCCATCCCTCCGTCGTCAGCGTCAACCAGGAGGTGTACCGCGAACTGAAGCGACGTGGCTGGATCGTCGTGCTCGTGCTGCCGCGTCGCTGGCGCAGCGAGTACTCCGGGCGCGACGTCGAGCCGCAGGCGCTCGAGGGAATGCGCGACGCGTTGCGGCCGACTCCGGTGCTCCTGCGCGGACGGCCCCAGCGACACGTCTACCTGACCGCATGCCGCAGGGCGATCGCCCGCGCGCGACCGGACGTGGCGTTCGTCGAGGCGGAGCCGTTTGCGCTGGCGGCGACTCAGTGGGGACGCGCGCTGAAGCGGCTCGGGATCCCGTTCGGGGTTCAATGCGCGGAGAACATCGACCGGCGCCTGCCGCCTCCGGTCCGCGCGATGCGCGCCCGCACGCTGGCCGACGCCGCGTTCGTCGCCGCCCGCTCGGACAGCGCCGCGCGCCTCGCGCGCGCCTGGGGCGCAGCCGGCTCCGTCGTGCTGGCGCCCCATGCGGTCCCCGAGTGGCAGGTGCTTCCACGGCCGTCGAAGCGCCCGTTCACGGTCGGCTATGCCGGTCGCCTGGTCGAGAGCAAGGGGCTGCTCGATCTGCTCGCGGCCGTCAGGGCGCTGCCGGCGCCGGTCGAGCTGCTCCTGATCGGCGACGGCGAGCTGCGCCCTCGGCTCGAGGGGCAGCCGATTCCGGGTTCGAGCGTTCGCGTGCTCGACGGGCTGAGCCACGCCGAGATGGCGCGCGGCTACGCGCTGTGTGACGTCATCGCGCTGCCTTCGCACACGACTCCGACGTGGAAGGAGCAGTTCGGCCGGGTGATCGTCGAGGCGCTGTGGTGCGGCGTACCGGTCGTCGGATCGGACTCCGGCGAGATTCCGTGGCTGATCGAGCTGACGGGCGGAGGGCTGATCTTCCGTGAGGGCGATCACGAGATGCTCGCCGAACGTCTGAGCACGCTGCGCGACGCCCCGGACATGCGCGCGCAACTCGCCGCGAGCGGTCGCGCGGCGGTCGAAGCGCGTTTCTCGGTGGCCGCCGCGACGGACCCGCTCGAGCGGTTGCTGATCGAGGCGCGCGAGACGCGCCACACGATCGCTTCGCGATCGCCCGTCGGCTGACCGCGGCCTGGGCCGGCTGAGCGCGACGGCCGGCTGAGCGCGGCCGGGCCGGCTGAGCGCGGCCGGGCCGGCTGAGCGCCCGGCTGCTCAGCCTGACCGCGGAGCGCCGGCGCCGGTCTTGGCGTCCGCCAGCGCGGCGTAGAGCTCGTGGTGTCGCGCGACCATCCGCTCCCAGCCGAACGCGAGCGCCGCTTCGCGCGCGGCGCCGCCGATGCTCGCCATCAGCTTCGGGTCCGCGGCGAGTCGCATCAGTCGATCGGCGATCTCGCCGGCGTCGCGATCGATCACGAAGCCGCTTTCTCCATCGACGATCAGCTCACGCACGCCGTTGATCGGCGTCGCGAGGATCGGCAGCCCGCACGCGGCCGCCTCGAGGCTGACGAGCGAGAACGCCTCGTAGCTGGAGGGAAAGACGAACGCTTGGGCCATCTCGTAGACCGGCTGGACGTCGGACACCAGGCCGAGCCAGTGCACGGACCGCTCGAGCCCGAGCGACGCCGCGAGCGCCTCGTATCGCCCGCGGTCACCGGCGCCGGCGATCGCAAGATCCCATTCGCGAGCGGACGCGAGCGCGTGCAGAACCAGCTCGAGCCCCTTGCGCTCCCAGTCGCTGCCGACGAACACGGCGAGCGGCCGCGAGGGACCGATCCCGAGCGAGGCCCGCAGCGCTCGCGCGTCCGCGGCGCGGACGCCTGGGGCGAACTTGTCCGTGTCGACGCCGTTCTGGATCGTGACGACGCGCTCGGCGACCCGCGGATGGTGAGCGCGGATGTCGTCGGCGACGCCTTCGGAGACGCACACGAACTCGGCCGACCGGTTCACCTGAAAGCAAGCTCGCTCGCCCAATCGGAGCATCCGTCCGACCAGCCAAGAGTGAACTCGATAGAGCGCGCTCGATCTGCTCGGGCTGGCCGGACTCACCTGGTGACAGTAATGAACCGCGATCACGTCGACCCGGTTCGGCACGATCGCGCCGGTCGCCTGCACGATTCCTCGCCGGCGCCTGCGCACGACGAACCATGCCATCACCATGAACCACGGGTAGGCCAGCAGCACCGGGCGAGCTGGTCCGCGGACACGGTGGAACTCGACCACGCCTGGCGCTGAGCCCCCGACATCTTGCTCGGTCGGAACAAATTTGCGCGCGATCACCGTCACATGGTGTCCCAGCCGCAACAGACCATTGATCAGCTCCGAGATCTGATGCTCCATCCCTCCGACCGATCCGACGTCGTGCGCGATGACGGTCACGTCGACAGCCCGACTCCGCCGCGTCGGTGCACGCTCGGCAGCCTGCCTGTCACATGTGACGGTCACTTCGGCGGACGATACCAACGCGCCCCTCGCCCACGCGACCGGCTCGCCGCGTCGCTCGTTCACCCCGCTGGTACGATCGGCGCGGATGCGCTCATACGCGGACCAGGCGGCGTCGGGCGGCGAATCGATGGGGGAAATCGTTGAGGGTGCGCTCGAGCTCGCCAGGCCCGAGCCGGGCCTTCGCTGGCTCGATATCGGATGCGGTCGCGGCGACCTCCTGCGCCGCGTCAGAGATCGATGGGCGCCGGCCGCCTTGAGCGGGATCGACGCGATCGATTGGCTCGACGAGGACCTCCGCGATGATGTCGACTTCCGTGCGGCGCCGGCCGAGGACGCGGGCGGCACGTCGCCGGCCGACCGCGTTCTGATGGTGGAGGTGATCGAGCATCTCGAGGCGCCGTGGAGCGCACTGCGCACGGCCGCACGGCTCGTTGCGCCGGGCGGACGGATCGTCGTTTCGACCCCCAACGTGACGAGCTTGCGAAATCGCCTCGAGCTGCTCACGCGCGGCGGGCTGACGAGCTTTCGCAGCGACTTCCAACCGCACATATCGCCGGCGCTCGTCCACGTGACGACTCGGATCCTCAGCGAGGAGGGGTTGTCGGTTACGCCGCCGCGCTTCGCCGGCGTCGACGTCGTCTCACTGACCAATGGGCGCGTTTGGCCTGAGTTCCTGCATCGCCGCTATCGCTCGCTTCTGTCGGTCTCGGTGATCGTGTGCGGAGATCGTCCGCGCGGCGCCGAGGCGTCCTGAGCGACCCCGTTCGACGCCGCCCGGCGAGCGCGCGCGCCGCGCGCACGTCCAACCGCCTCGAGGCTCGAGAAGAACCGCTCTCGCACCGCGAGCTCGGTGAACCGCTCGAGGAACCGTCGCCGGCCGGCTTGTCCGATGCGCCGTCGCAGCTCCTCGGAGCGCAGCAGCGGCTCCAGCGCGTCCGCCAGCGCGTCCGGCTCGCCGCTGCTCGCGAGCATGCCCGTCTCGCGATCGTCGATGAACTCCGCCGGACCGCCGGAGTCGACCGCGACGACGGGCACGCTGCGGGCCATTCCCTCCAACAGCACGATCCCGAACGGCTCGGGGTCCGACGCGTTGACGAGGACGTCCATCCGCTCGATCAACGGCCCCGCGTCCGGCACCTGCCCGGTCATCGTCACGGCATCGCGGAGGCCGAGGTCGTTGGCTAGCAACGGCAGCGACTCGGCGTAGTCGGGCGAGAGCCCGTACGCGTCGCCGCCGACGAGCAGCAGGTGCACAGACAGCCCCCGCCGGCGCAGGATCGATTGCGCGCGCAGCAGCCGGTCCTGTCCCTTCCACGGCTGCAGGCGGCCGACGAGGCCGACGATCGGAACCCCGCGCGGGAGCGGCGGCTCGATCGCCGGCGCCTGCCCCTGCGAGGCCGAGGTGCCCGCCTCCGGGGCCGAGGTCCCGGGGGCGACGACGAACGTCGAGCGCGAGGGACGCAGGCGCGCCTGAGCTCGCGCGGCCTGATCCGAGTAGCAGCCAATCGCCGCGCTCGGCAGCAGCGTCGCGACGGCGTCGAGCCAGTGACCTTCGGGAATCGCGTGCTGCCACAGCACGACCCGATCCGAGACGCCCGCCAGCACGGCGGCGGGCGACGCGTAGAGCTGCGTTTTCGCGGCCCAGTTCAGCACCATCTCGGGCCGTCGGCGCCTGATGATCCGCGTCAGCCGGAAGACCGTCGCGACCCACTTGTGCAGCTCTCGCAAGCGCCCTGCTTCGATCACCTCCACCGCGAACCCGGCCTCGCGCAGCTCGCGCGGCCAGGCGCCGTCTTCGAAGAACACGAACTCGAGCTCGTGCCCTCGCTCGCCCGCTCCGGCGAGCACTGTCTGCAGCATCGCCTCGGCCCCGCCCAGCCGCTGACCCCAGGGCACGGTCACCAAAATGCGCATTCTCGCCGTGCCGTCAGCGCCGCGTCATGCCGGCTTGACGCCGACGAGCGTGACACTCAGATAGGGATATCGCAGGAATCTGGTGAGCGGCGCGTCGAGCAGCACGAGGGCGCGCAGCGGGAGAACCGCCAGCCAGCCGGGAGCGAGACCGAAGCGCACCGTCAGTCGTCTCATCAGGTCCGTCACCTTCTGCGAGACGACGCCGGTGACGAAGCCCTCTTCGACGACCTCCAGATCGGCGTCGCGAGCGAGCTCGCGCAGCTGCTCACGCGAATACCCGTAACGCACGTGCGAGCCGTCCTCGAGATCGCTTGGGAACCGCTCCTCGGAGTACAGCGGGCGATGTCCGTCGAACGGAGCCGTCAGCAAGAGCCGTCCGCCAGGCGTGAGCAGTCGCGCGAGTGAACGGACCAGCTCGCGATCGGCTCGCACGTGCTCGATCGTCTCGAAGCAGATGATCTGATCGAACTGGCCAAGCTCCTCGTGATGGGCGTCGAGCTCGCGCAGATCGATGATTCGGAAGTCGATGTCACTCACGCCGACGAGCTGCGCGCGGCGGCGCGCGGCCTCCTGCTCGGCGGCCGCGAACGACGCCGCGACGACCTCGTTGCCGACGCGCGCCGCATAAACGCTGAATGCGCCGTTACCGCAGCCTGCGTCGAATGTCCTCACCCGCCCCGCGCGCAGGTGTCGGCGCAGCCAGATCCAGCGATCCAACACACACGTGTCACCGTGTATCAGCAAGGCAAACCATCCGAAGACACGAAGCAGGGCGTCGGACATCGGCACGAAGCATAACCCACGTGACCTGGCGCAAGCAGAACCTCCGGGATACGCTTGCCGGCGATGAGCCGCCCGCCCGTGCCGACGCAACCCGAGCGAAGGATCGTCCTCGCTCACGATTATCTGCTGGTCCTGCGCGGCGCCGAGCGCACGTTCGCCGCGATCGCGGATCTCTATCCAAACGCTCCGATTCTCACCCTCCTGTATGACCTTCAGGGTATCGGTGAACGCTTCGCTCACCATTCGATAACAACCTCGCGGCTGCAAGCGCTCGGCGTCGGACAGCAGGGCTTCCGACGGCTGCTGCCGCTCTACCCGTTCGCCGTCGAACGTCTCGCCGTGCCGTCGTGTGACCTGTTGATCAGCAGCAGCAGCGCGTTCGCACACGGTGTGCGCACGCCACCGGGCACGCTGCACGTGTGTTACTGCCACGCACCGTTTCGTTACGCCTGGTACGAGCGGGATCGGGCGCTGCGCGAGGTCCCCCGCGCGATGCGGCCGCTGCTGCGCGGACAGCTGCGCCGAATGCGCAGATGGGACCTGGCGGCGAGCCGGCGCGTCGACTCATATGTCGCCAACTCGCGCCTCACACAGGAGCGAATCAGGCGCTTCTACGGCCGCGAGGCGCCGATCATCCACCCGCCCGTCGAAACCGATCGCTTTCGCACGGGCGAGCCGGGCGAGGCGCTGCTCGTCGTCTCCGAGCTGGTCGGGCACAAGCGCGTTCACGTCGCGCTCGAGGCGGCGCGGCGCGCCGGCGCGCCGATTCGCGTGGTCGGCTCCGGACCCGAGCACGACGCCCTCGCCGCGGCTTACCCCGAGGCCGAGTTCCTCGGCCGGGCGACCGACGAGGACCTGGTCGGGCTGTACGCGAGCGCGCGCGCCGTGCTCGTGCCGAGCATGGAGGAGTTCGGCATCAGCGCCGTCGAGGCCCAGGCCGCCGGCCGGCCGGTGATCGCCGCCGCCGTCGGAGGACCGCTCGAAACCGTGATCGACGGCGTGACCGGAACGTTCGCGCAGCTCGACGACGTCGCGTCGTTCACGAGCGCGATCGAACGGATCGACGCGCTCGACCTCGATCCGGCCGACGCCGTACGGAGTGCAGCGCGCTTCTCGGTCGCGACGTTCGGGCGCAGGTTTTCCGACCATGTCAGAAAGCTGTTTAGACACGAGTAGTTAATCAAGCTCGCCAAGACCGGCTGCTAGGGTTCCTCCGGTGCCCGCAGAGAAACCGTTGCGGATAGCGTGGCTCGGCGGCGCGCCGCAGGAAACGGGAGGCGCCCCGGGCGTCGTCACAGAGTTGCTCGGCGGTCTCGCGCGACGGGGTCATCAAATCGAGTGCTTCTTTCCGGGAAGCGGTGTGAAACTACCGAACAACCTCGCCGAGCACGAGAACCTCACGTTCGTGTGGGGAACGAGCGAGTGGCGTTGGAATCGCTGGTACAGCCGCGGCAAAGTCGCTTCGTTCGCGACCGGTTTGCTGTCACGCGCGATCGCGTCGATCCGACTCCGACGGGAGATCATCAGCCGTCACCGTCGTCAGCCGTACGACGTGATCTACCAAAATCAGACGATCGAGTCACTCGGCGTCCCGTCGAGCCTGCTGCGAAGCGTCCCGCTGGTGATCAGGCCCGACAGTCACATGGCAGGTGAGCTTCGCTGTCTGATCGCCGAGCGCGAGCTGGCTTTTCGCTGCCAGCCACGTCACACGTTCTTCGTCGTCGCGGCGATCATGGCCGTACGCGCGGTCGTCCAGCGCGTCAAGATCCGGCGCGCGAGCCTGTTGATCTGCATCAGCAGCGTGTTTCGTGACCATATCGTCAACGATTACGGCTTTCCACTGGAGAAGACCGTCGTGATCTGCAATCCCGAGCGACTCGATCGTTTCGCCGTCGTCGATCATCCGGTGTCCGACCCGCCGATCGTCCTGGTGCCGACGCGCATATCCGTGCGCAAGGGGGTCGAGGACGTCGTGGCGGTCGCGCGGGTCCTGCGCGATCGAGGAGTCACGGTGAGAATCCGCGTGATCGGCGGCCCGAGCACGTGGTCGGACTACACGAAGCTGCTCGACGATCTGCCAGCCGAGAACACCGAGTACGGCGGCCGGATACCACCGGCGCGGATGCCGCAGGAGATCGAGGCGAGCGATGTCGTGCTGCTCGCGAGCAAGTACGACCCGTGCCCGATGTCGGTGCTCGAGGCCCTGACCGCGGGCGTCCCGGTCGTCGCGACGAGCGAGGTGGGCTCGATCGAGGACATCGATCGAGCGGTGACGAGCGAGGTTCCCGTCGGCGACGTCGACGGGCTCGCGACAGCCGTCACGGTGATGCTGGACCGGCTCCGGGAGAACCCGGCGAAGATGCACGCGATCGCACGCGCTGAGGCCGAGCGCCGATTCGATCCCGACGTCGTATGCGAGCAGATCTCGGACGCGCTCGAACGACTCGTGGGGGCCGACGCCGAAGCTCCGACATCCGTCCGCGTCCATACGAGCGCTCAAGGTTCCGGGCAACGCTTCCGATAGCAGGAACACGATGCCGCCCGGAGAAACCGGTCGAAGCGTCGCTAGAACTCCCTGAGATGCTCTTCTACGTGATCCCGATCGCTTGGCTCGGCGTGGTGACGCTGCTGATCGCCGTCTGTCGAGCCGCCTCCGACGGCGACGCGAACGGATCGAACGAGCGCGGCGCGGTGGGACTTGGCGAGCGGATCGTGCTGCATGACGGGCGCTCCGCTTACGCGGCGCACGCGCGGCGCGCCCATCCTGCGCCGCTCCAGCACGCCGGGCGCGGCGCCCGCGCGGCGCACATCGCGCGCCGGCGCCGGTTCGCCGGCGCCTGAGCTCCGGCCGGACGACCGCGGGCCGCGGACGACTACAGACCGCGGCGCCCCAGCACGTGGGGCACAGTGCGGAGCAGGATCTTGACGTCGGTCCACAGCGACCAGTTCGCGACGTACAGGTAGTCGAGCGCGACCATCTCCTTCAGCGGCACGCGCGCCGGCCCGAGGATCTGCCACGGCCCGGTCATCCCCGGCATCAGTTCCAGGCGGCGGCGGTGCCACCCCTCGATCCGCTCGTCCTCCTCGACGACGAGCGGACGCGGCCCGACGAGGCTCATCTCACCCCTGACGATGTTGAACAGCTGCGGCAGCTCGTCGAGCGCGGTCGTCCGCAGGAAACGCCCCGTCCGCGTGACGCGCGGGTCGGCGGCGATCTTGAACAACCCGTCCTGCGCCTCGTTACGGTCGCGCAGGGTGTGCTTCATCCCCTCCGCGCCCTCGACCATCGTGCGGAACTTGAGCATGTGGAAGCGTCGACCGTGACGACCGACGCGCAGCTGGCGGAAGAACACCGGCCCACGGCTGTCGATCTTGACGGCGATCGCGAACGCGAGCATCAGCGGCGCGATCGCGATCAACCCGATCGAGGCGCCGAGGATGTCGAACGCGCGCTTCAGCGCCGCCGAGGAACGCGACAGGTCGAAGCGTCGCACGCCGAGCAGCGTGACGCCGTGGAGGTCGTCGAACTCGACCGAGGAGCCGACGACCTCGAGCATGCGCGGCAAGACGCTCACCCGTACGCCGACCGCCTTCAGCGTGCGCACGAGGTTGAGCGTCTCGCCGGCATCCGCGTCGGCCCCCCAGCCCGGCGCGATGATCACCCGATGGACGTCGAGCGTTCGCGCCAGGTCGCGGATCTCCGCGAGGCGAGGCGCCGAGAACGCGTCGGTCGACCAGGGCGCGACCTGGTCCATGTCCAGGTGGGCGATCACCTGTGCGTTGATCCCGCCATGCCCGGTCAGCTTCGCGCCGACCATGCGCGCCGACCGCTCATCCCCAATGAACAGGCATCGCTCGGCCGGCGCGAGCCGGAGCACGATGACCCGTGCGGTCGTGCGCGACAGGACCAACAGCCCCCCCAAGACGATCCACAAGAACAGCGCCTCACGACGATCGAGCGCGCCGGCGACGACGAGCCGACCGCCGAGCCACGCGACGAGCGTGCAGAGCGTCGCCAACTCGAACAGCTTCGGCGCCTCGTCGAGCGTCGTCTTGCGCAGCAGCGTCTCGTCGCGGTCGTACAGCCCGAGCAACTTCGCCGCGACGAGCAGCAGCGGCACGCCCGCAAGACTCTCCCACGTCAGGTGCAGCGGGACGCGACGGGCCGAGAACGCGACGGTCAGGACAAGCGCGGCGAGAATCGCAATCGCGTCCGCCGCGAGCAGCGCGCGGCGGAACAGCGCGTCGCGTCGCAGGCATGCGGCCGGACCACGAGCGTCGGCGGCCGCCTCGGCGGCGGCCGAGCGTCGCGCAGTGCGGCGCTCGAAGCTCGTCCCAGCGGACAGTGGCGGGCTCCATTGAAGCCCCGCCTCCGTGCCGTTCCCCGTCTCCGCGCTCATCCTCGTCTCCCGGCTTCCTTGCTCGCTACCGCTCGCATCTCGCGATGATCGCAACGCGGGCTCCAACAATTGTCGAAATCCCGTGATTCCTGCTCAACGAGAGCATCATGCACTTAAGCCGGCCGAAAAGTCAAGCCCTCGATGCGGCCTGCCACGGGGCGGCTTCGGCCGGGCGTCGGCGCGACCGTGTATCGGACCGGCGCGTCGCTCGGCGAGACAGCGCCGCCAGCCGCCATCGCGGGCAGCTGGACCCGGCTCGCGACGGCGCGCTGGAACGGGTCGGGGCGACGCCGCGACGTCCACCGCACGACCAACGCGAACGCAAGCCGGGCCGCCCTTTCGAGCGGCCCGGCTGTCTGTCGCTTCCATGCTTCACCTGCGTGCAACGATCACATCGCCACACACGGGGCTAGCTACTGCTACGAGCTAGAACCCGATTTTGCTCACTCCCTGCTGTGCGATCGTCAGCACGTTTTCGGTCGGTCCACCGACGCTCGGGTCGCCGGTGTAGTCTTCGCCTTCGGCGGCCGGCTGGCCTCCTCCAGCTCCGGTGCTGAGCTCGTAACCGAGGTAGTCCGTCACCGTCCGCGCCTCACCTTCGGTGGGGTTTTCGACGAGCGGGTTCCCTTCTTTCACGATGCCTTTCGTGAACAGCGAGTATTTCGTCAGAGCGAGATCGTAGCTGATGTAGCAGATCGCATACGAGCTCTGGTGCTTAGCAGCGACGACTTCGTTCCACAGTTCTTCGGTCGTCGGCGGCGGGAATTTCCTTTTCCCGTTGGTGTATTTCGTTTCACCGCAGTTGGCGCTGCCTTTAGCGGCGATCTCGCCGTTCGTCGCCGGGTCGCTGTAGAGAGGACCGATGTTACGTTCGACTTCGGCCCAGAACGTCGCCGTTTCCGCTCCGCCCGCGGGCGGAACGAACGCCGCGTTGGAGCGAGCGTCGGAGACGTTTGCGTAACCGATCGAGCCGGCGCTTGTGGCTTCGGCGACCTTCGCCACGACTCCGCCGCCGCCGTTACCGCGCAGCACCGGGTCGGTGCCTTCGTTCGGCCACGTCGTGTTTTTTGTCTTTTCACCGAGCTGGTTCCACGTTTCCGTGCCCAGAACCGGTTTTTTGTAGATCACGTCGAGCCATTTCATGAACGAGTCGGTCGTGCCCGAGCCGTCTTCACGGACGACGCGCGTGATCGGCGCCAGTTTGCTGCATTCCGAGTTACCGACGAGTTTGGCTTTGTTGAGGACCTGGCTCCATTTGGTGTCGGTGCCCTGGAATATTTTCTCGACCGTCGCCTCTTTCAGCGCGAGACGACCCGGAGTCGGGCCACCTTCGACCTTTGTGCAGCCTTTCGGCAGATGCACGATGATCGCGACCGCCGCCTGCAGCACGGGAATCGTCAGGACCTTCCCGCCGCCGTGCGATTCGATTTCTTTCTCCTGTTCTTTGCTCGGCGCGATCTCGGTGCCGATGAAGGCGTTTTCAGGACCGAACCTGATTTCTTCTTCGTCTTCGCCTTTGCTGTTTTTTTTGCCGACCTGCGTTTCGACGCCCCACGATTCCAGCCCGACACCGCTGCCGGTCGACGTGTACGTCGGTTTCGGCGTGCCTTTCGAGCCCTGGGTGCCGTTGCAGGCCGCGGCGTTCGCCGAGGTGTTGAACTGCAAGGTCCACACTTTCGTCTGCACGTTCTTCTGCGCCGACGAGCCTTTCCCGTGGATGTTGCCGCCTTCGCACTGAACGAGCGCGGCGCTGGCGGCGCCAGGCGCCACGAGCGCGGCCGCGGCTGCCGCTGAGACTACGCACGCCAAAATCATTCGGCGCGCCGATCGAGATCTCATTGGATGAGTTCCTCCTGGTCGCGATTCATTACGACGGCGGTTCCACCCCCGTCCGCGAAGACGATCGCAACTCTCGATTCGGCCGAAGTTACGATTCTGGGGGGCTTCACACCATGTTCACGAGACGCTTATGCTTCATCCACGTAGCGCTGCGCGCGTCACGCTCTACATCCTGTTCACAATCGCCCGACCGCCGCCGCATCATCGGCGCGGCGGCGGCTGACTCGGCGGTTCAGTGGTGTTTGGCCGCCTTCAGCGTCACGAGCATCGTCGTCGTGTGCGAGGTCCCCGCGATGTCGCGCGCGACGATCGACACCTTCGCACGCAGAACGTGCAGCCGGCCGAGCAGCGAACGCGCGCCGCCGGTCAGATGCAGCGTCAGCGACTTGACCTGGCCGCCGGCGATCGCGAACGAGCCGCTCGCGAGCGTCAGGATCGACTTGTGCTTGCCGGCGCCTGAGCTTACGGCGCTCACTGTGCGGAGCACCGCGTTCCCGGTGCAGCTGCTCTGCCCGCCGCAGTCGACCTTCAGCGCGAACGCACCGTTCTTCGCCACCGACAGCGCCGTGCTCGCGAGGCGCACGACGTAGGAGAGCACTCCGCCGCTGGCGGGCGTCGTAGCGCCGGACGTCGTCGAGCCGCCTCCCCCTCCGGAGCTACCCCCTCCAGAGCCAGAGCCGCCCCCGCCGCCACCGTTTCCGCTGCCGCCACCGTTTCCGCCACCGCCGCCGCCGCCACCGCCGCCACCCGCAGGCGTGACGGTGATCGGCTGCGACGCCGAGCTTTTCTTACCGAGTTTGTCCGTCACGGTCAGCGTCACGGTGTACGGCCCTGCGGCGGCGTAGCTGTGCGACGGCGTCGCCCCCGTCGCGATCGGTGAGCCATCGCCGAAGTTCCACGAGTATTCGAGCGGCAGACCTTCCGCCCCGTTCGGGTCGGTCGAGTGGCTCGTGAACGACGCGACCTGCCCGACCGTGACCGTGCTCGGCCCCGTGAACTGTGCCTTCGGCGGCAGCGCGCCGACGAGGACCGTCCGCGTCACGGTGAGCGTCGGCGTCGACAGGTGGCCTCCTGTATAGACCGCCTGTCCGGCGGCGCCAAGGTCGTCGCTGTAGATCTTCTCGGTGACCGTGAACGTGCCTTCGGTCGTGTACTTGTGCTTGGCGCTCGTCGACTGGTACTCGTCGGTCGAGACGGTTTCCGTCGAGCCGTCGCCGAAGTTCCATTCAACCTTCAGCGCGTCGGCCTGCTCGACCTGCGACGAGAAGATCACTTCGCTGCCGAGCTTGACGGCTTCTTCGCTCTTGACTTCGATGCCGTTGACCTTCGCAACCGGCGCCGTGGCGCTCGCCTGCGGGCAGCCGGCGCCGCCGGGACCGAGCTCGATGACGCCCGGGAAAAACGGAGGCGGGAGGGTTTCGGGGTTAGGTGTTTCGACTTCTTCGAATTCTCCCGAGCCAGGAGGATTTTCGACCAGTTCGATCGTCGGTTCGCCTTCCACTTCACGGAGGAGGAATTCCGGGGCGATGGCGAACACCTTGCCTCCTGACCCGGCCGCGACGAGCGGCGGCAGCGAGAAGTTCCGTTGCGAGATCACGCACTTGTCCTTGGGTTCTGATTCGTGCTGCTGCGCACCGCCGGTCCACCCGATCTCCGCGCCGGTGTCGGCGGACAGCGCGACGATCCCCGCTCGGGGTTCGCTACCCGGTTCTTCGTTTTTGATCCCCGCCGCGTTCGCACCGTAGATCGTCCCTTCGGCCGAGCTGATCGCGCCCCCGTTCGACAGCGGCGTTATGCCACCCTCGACGCCTGTCACGGGACCGGCGCTCAGCTTGGGCGCGGTCGACGACGTGAATTCGTACGGTACTTCGGCAAGGCCCTGGTTGAAGCTGACGTACACGCGCTCTGTTCCTTCGGAGGCGACGACCGTGGGCGAGTTCGGGAAGGCGAATCGTTCGCCAGTCGATTGTTCTTCTTTGAGCAGGTTCGTCTTGTCTACGTAGCGCGCGCCAAGTTTCCCTTCTGAGGTTATTCGCTGGAGCACGTAGTGATCTGTGGCGCTCGTGATTTTGTCTTCTTCGTTTTTGCCGGCGTCTTCGTGCGCGACGATGACCACTTCGTGCGAGGCCGGGTCGACCGCGATGCCATGCGGTTCGAGAAGCGCTTCGCCGGGCGTGGTCGACTGCGCCTTCAGTTCGGCAGGGGCGTCGAGGACCCCGCCGGACGTCCCCGGCGCTTCGGTGAGTTCCGTCGTGAACGCATACAGCGTCGCCGCGACCAGCTCACCTACGCCATGCACCTTCGAGTCCTGCCCGAGCCCTTTTTCGCGTACGTCCACGCCGAGCAGATAGACGCGTTTGAGCGCCGGGTCGACCGCCAGACCCTGCACCGTGGGTTCGACCTGCAGTTCTTCGCGAGCTTTTTCGATGAACTTCTTAGAAGCCTTCAGCGAGTATTCGCCCGCCGGGTTCGCGCTGAACTTCTGCAGACGCAGGAAGCGTTCTTTTTTTGTCGCTTTTTTGTATTCGTCGAGGATGAACACGCTGTTGTCGGTCGGATCCGCGCCGATCGCGCGCGTTTGCGTTTCATCGAGCTGACCTTCGAGATCGCCCGGTTCGCCGAAGCGGGTCAGCTCGCCGTAGCCGGTCGGTTCCGCCGCGCGCGCCGCGCCCACCAGCCCGAGCAGCGCGATCACGGCGATCACGAGCACGCCGCTCGCGAGCGCGAAAATCGCCTTCGTTCGGGGGCTGTCGGCGTGGGTCATCGGGCTCCGATCACGTGGTGTTGGCTTGCGGTCGTTGGAGCGCGCCTTCAAGCGTCGAAACCGCGCAGGAGTCGATCCAGCGACGGCTCCGCTCCAAGCTGTCCTCCGCGTCTCCGCAGAGCTCGCGTGAACGCTCGCGCATGGCGGCGCGAATTCTGTTGCGAATTCGTGAAGGGAATACTCACGACCAGCGCCTGATCGACCGGCTGATCCGCCGCTGCGAGCGCATCGCCGAGATCGTCGCCGGCGCGACGCGGACTTGGCGGCCCCCACGGCCCGGACGCCTGCGGATCGAGGCGCCGGCGAAGGCGGCGAGCACGACGATGCCGAGGATGTACAGCGGCGAGGGCTCGTGTTCGCCGGCCCGGTAGGCGACGGCCTTGTTGCTTACCGACTCCGGCGCCTCCTCGACCTCCTCTTCGCGTTCGGCCGCCTCGACCGGGGAGGTCACAAACGAGCTGCCGGTCGGCGGGGTCGGACGCGCCGGCGTCGGGACGGGCAGCGGCACGAACGGGAGCAGCGCCGCGATGGGCGCCGGCTGCAGGAAGAAGGGCTTGGGCGCCGGTGGATGCGCCGCGGGGGCCGGATGCGCCGCGGGGGGCGCGGGGGCCGGCGGCGCCGGCACGGGGACCGGTGGCGGGCTGGATGTCGGGGCGGCGCTGGTGGGCGCGGGCGCGGGCGGCGGCACGGGCGCGCCCGCCTGCTGTTCGGCCAGCGGCGGTTCTTTCAGCGGCTGCGTGCCGCACGGGCGTCGCACGCTTCCCGCCTGGACCGTGACGGTGAGCGAGGAGGACAGCCCGCCGGCCTTGATCGTGACGACGGTCGTGCCCGCGTTGTACGCGCAGAACAGGCCCGACTTCGCGTCCGGGATCGGCTGTTCGTTGGCGAGCAGGACCGCTTCGGGATTGCCCGTCGCTTCGTTGGGCTCGACGAAGTTGCCGATGTCCGGGCGCGAGGAGCTGAATTCGTATTCGGGGAGGATGCCGTTCGCGCACTGGCTGCCGACACAGTTGGCGGGGATCGGCACGTACAGGGCCGATTCGTTGATCGTCGAGTTGCGGGGCGCCTCACCGCCCGAGCGCGGACGGCGGGCGAGCGCGTCGAACAGGGCGGTCTGGCTGCGGTGCAGCAGGACGCCGCGCTCCGCTTCGAGCGCCAGTTCGCCGACGTTGGGGATCAGCTGCACGTTGACTTTGGCTTTGTTTTCAGCTTCGCGCACCGCAGGAGCCGCGTTCACTTCGGCGAGAAGAAAGCCGCTGTGACCGATGAATTCCTGCTTCGCGGCTTCGACGGTGCTGACGTAGCCGAGCGTCCCCGAGCCGAACGTCGGAATCGAGCGCGGGCCGACGCGCAGCGGCAATTTGATGTTGTGTTCGGGCGCATCGTAGAAGTAGGCCGAGGCGTCGGCTTCGCCGTTGACGAGCGTCGCCGCCAGTTCGGCGGCGGCGCCATCGCCGGCTGCGATCTCGGCGTTGAGGTCGGCGCTCCCGATCACGATCGCCGGCGTCTGCGCTTTGCTCGCTTCCCTCAGCTGCCGCGCGAGCCACCCCAGTTGGGTCGCGTCGACGTCGTGTGACTCGTCGAGCACGATCACGCGCACCGCGCCGCCGGCGCCGGTCGAGTCGATCGCGTAGTAGCTCGAGCACGCCTCGCTCGAGCGCCCCGCTTCGGCCAGTTCCCCCGCCGCCGGCCCGGAGCCGAACGGCGCCGGATAGCCGGCGAAGGCCTGCTGGAAGGGGCACTCACTGCCGGGGCCGAGATCGGTGGCGGACGCGGCGGCGTACGTCGGCAGCGGGCCGGCGAGCACCGCCGCGTAGCGGGCGAGCTCGCGTTCGTAGGGCACCGCGAAGATCCCGTGGCCGGCGCCGGTCGTGAGCCGTGGCCCCGTGTAGAAAAAGGCGCGCACGCCACTCGCATGCCCCGCCTGCTGCAGCGCAGAGGACAGCCAGACGTCGGGGCCGAGCCCGGCGTTGGCGCGATCGGCGCACGGCGCCAGGCAACCGGCGTTGCCGCCGATCGCGAACGTCGCCTGGCTCGGGCTCACCTGGATCGGCGCGGCCGCGAAGCCCGGCGGCGCGACGCCGTCGGCGGGATAACGTGCGGCGTCCGCCGTGTCGAGCGCGGGGTTCGATTCGTCGACGAACCCGCCGACCGCCCATCCCTGCGCGCCGGTCGGGTCGATCAGCACCGCCGAGGTCGGGTCGGGTTGATAGACGGTGTCATAAAGTTTGTATTCGCCGAGCGGGTCTTGCGCGGCGTTGCGGTCGTGCTCCTCGTCGCTCCAGCCGCTCGCGGTCTGGCGCACGACGTAGCCGGTCGCGAGCTTGTAGGGGGCGATCAGGTTCGGCGGAAAGCCGGCCGGCGGCGGGTGTTCGCTTTCGTCCTGCAGCGTTTCCGCCGGCAGGCCGCCGGAGCCGACCGCGCGCAGCGCGCCGCCTTCGCGGAACAGCGCGAGCGAGCCGGGCGCTTCGAGCCCCGGATACGTGGGAGCCGGCTGCCACGGCGTCCCCGACTGCTGGCGCTCGAGGATCAGCGGAGACCCCTGCAGGCCGCCCGGCGTGGCCGCGATCGCCGCGCCGCCGTCGGGCAGGGCGGCGACCGTCCACGGCACCTCGCCGCCCAGCGCCTGCGCCGCGCCGGCGTCGACGTGCCAGCCGCCGCCTTCGTTGACGAGCACGCCGCCGGTGAAGTGCGCCGGTTCGCCGCTCGCCTGCGGATGGGCCACCCGGTACGCGACGATCGCCTCCGAGCCGGCGAATGCGATCGACGTGAAGCTCGCGCCGGCGACTTCGGGCGGCAGGCTTTCCTGCGTCCACGTCTTGCCGTAGCGCAGCAGCACGCCCTGCTGTCCGACCGCGTAGCCGCGCGCCGGGTTGTTCGGGTCAAACGCGACGCCAAGCAGGTTGCCGCGGAAGTTGATCGGGATCGCCGGGTCGGGTTCCCACAACCCGGTCTCGCCACGCCACAGCCACATCTGCGGGTCGCCTTCGGCGTCTTCGCTGCCGACGGCGTACGCACGCGTGGGAGTCGGCCACGCGATCGCGCGCAGCGGCGTTCTGGCGAGACCGCCGCTGGCCTTGAACAGGCTTTCCGGCTGCCAGCCCTCGCCGGGCAGGTAGCGGGCGACCTCCCCCTGGTCGCCGACCGCGAGCGCCTCGCTCGCGAGCGCGCCGACCGGCGCGCCGGGCTGCGGCGCGACGGCGCTCAGCGCGTGGCGGAAGGGGACGGGGTATGGCGTGAGGCGGTTCGGCGCGGGGTTGACGGTCAAGTGGACGGGGAGCGCCTCGTTGCCCAGCCAGCCCTCGCGCGCGCTGGAGAAGGCCGCGCCGAACGCGCCGCCGACGTCGTTCGGCGGCGCCGAGCCGCCGAGCGAGAGCACGCGCGTGAACGTGCTGCCTTCCAGGCGCAGGCTGACGCCTTCGCCGAGGCCGGTGATCACCCGTTCGCCATACGGCGTCGCGGAGGACGCGTTCGCCCAGGCGAAGCTGCGCGAGGGGCTGGCCGGGAGGCCGTCTTCCGGCAGCGGGTGGTCGCAAGACGGCAGTGGCGCGGAGACGTTGCACCAGCTCGCCTGCACTTCTCCTTCCTCGCGGTGCGCTTCGCTCGGCTTGAAGAACAGCGTCACCGGCGTCGAGGCGTCGCTGCGTTCGCCGTCGAGCCAGACCCCCTGTTCGGTCACCGTCAGGATCTGCGACGCGGCAGTCGGCGGCTCGCCGGTCCCGCGCACGGTCAACGGCGCGCCGTTGACCGTGATCGGCCCCGGCGCCGGTTGCGGCGCCTCGGTCACCTCCTTCCAGTGGCCTTCGTCGCGACGAAACAGCGCGACGTCGCGCGAGCCGGAGGAGAGCTGCGCGAGCAGCCACGCGTCCTTCGGCGAGCTCGCTGCGATCGACAGCACGCGGAAGCCGCCTTCTTCTTCGCTTTTTTTCGGCAGTTCGATCGACTCGCGGCTCCAGGCTTCGCCGTTCCAGTGCAGGACGCCGCTCTCCTCGCCGCCACCGGCGGCGGCGACCGGCACGACGAGCGCGCCGGCGCGCCCGCTTTCGTCCAACGCCACGAGCAACGGCGCTCGGTTGGCGCCGAACAGATGTTCGCCTTCGTGCAGCGTTACTTCCCCTTCTTCGGGCACCGGTTTGGTTTCCTGGAAAGCGCCACCGGGCGAGCGCACGAGCAGCACCTGGCGCCCGGGCGAGACGGTCCCGAGCAGCGCGCCCGCCCCGCTCGGCGTGATCTCGCCGGCGAGCGGACCGGCGGCCGGCTGAAAGCCTTCGAGCGACTGGCCGGCGGCGGTGAGCAGGCCGGGACCGAGGCTCCAGCCACTGTCGGAGCCGTAGTGGACGACCGCGTACGACGGCGCGCCCTGCGGACCGACCTGGCCGATGCCCCATGTCTCGTTCGGGCCCTCGCCGGGCGAAGACCCAATCAACGTGACGTCGCGCGCCGGCAGCGAATCATCCGTCTGCGCCGTCGGTTCGCCGGCGCCGGCGGCCAGCGCCGGCGCGCCGCCGCCGGCGCCGAGCGCGCCGGTCAGCGCCAGCGCGACGAGCGCCGCGAGCGTGAGCGCGGTGACGATCGCAAGCGCCGGCCAGCGCCGGCGCTTGCTGGCTGCCGAGCGGCTCAACCGAGCGGTCCCGGGCCGGTGAGCAGCGGCGTGCGGTCAAGTGAGAAGAAGCCGGTCGAGACGGTCGTCGAGCTGGCCCCGCGGGTGGAGACCGTCGGGAGCTTCGCCAGAGCGTGGGTCTGGAGGTCGAGCTTCGTCGGCCAGCGCCGCTTGTCGAGCCGCAGCGTGAGGCTGCGGTTGCCCGCGACGAACGTTCGCATCGGCGTGCTCGCGACGACGCGGGCGCGCCGCTTTGCGAGCAGCCGCACGCGGGCTCTGGCGGCGAGGTGGAAGCGCAGTTCGAGCGTCGTTCCGTGCACGAGCCGCGTGTGAATGTTCGACAGCAGCGGCACCGGCGTGCGCAGTTCGGGTTCCGGGCTTGCGACTTCCGCCAGCGGCACGGTCGTGTTCGGCGCTTCCCCGGGCAGGCCCGAGTTGTCGACTGGCGGCGCGTCGGGGATCTGGGCGGGCACGCCTTGGTCTTCCGGGCGGAACGTGATCGGCTGCGCTTTTGTGAAGGCCGGGTCGGTGTCGGGGCTCGCCTCTTCGGCGCTGCGCCCGGCGGGCGTGCTGAGGTGGAACAGCCAGCCCTGCGTGGTCGCCAGCCAGCAGTCATGCGGCGCAGGGCAGGTCAGCTTGTCGGCGGCGCCCTTCGCGCCGACGCCCTGCGCTTCTTCGGCGGCGCTCGGCAGCTGTTCGCGTTTGCCAACGGTCCCGGTACTCGACAGGCGCGCGACGAGCGCCGGCGCGATCGGTTCCCTTGACGAGTTCGGCCCCGACCGCAACCCGACCCACGCGCTTTCGCCCGCGGTCGTCCCTTCGCCTTCTTCTTCGCCCGGCGGCTCCGCCGCGATCGAGCTGACCGCTTCGTTCGGCGAGCGCGGTCCTTCGGTGCCGGGTTCCTTCGTGAACGGGTTGCTTCCTTCGGGCTCGGTCGTCGGACCGACGATCTGCGTGGCGCCACCAGAGGAGAGGCGGATCACCGTCACTTCGGCCGGGGCCGAGTTTTTCGGCGTCGGCAAGACGGGGTTCGCCGCGCCCCACAAGGCGGATGTGCCGCTGGAGAGGTGCAGGAAGTCGAGCGCTTCGGGAAACTCGCCGGCCGAGTAGATCGGGACGCCCGGTTTCAGCGACACGAACGGCGGGGCGACGCCTTCGGGCTCGATCAGGTGCACGTCGGCGGGTTCGGAGGGCGGCGATTCTTCTTCGCTCAGCACGTCGTCGCTTTTGAGCCGCACGCTCTCGTAGATTTCGTCGCCGAAGCGGCGGAGGTCCTCGATCGCGTGCCCCTGCGGATGCGGCTCGGCGCCGAGCGCGTGACCGTCCCAGTGCAGCTGGAACGCACCGGCCTGACCCTGCGGCAGTGGGTCGCCGCCGAACCAGCAGTCGGACGGCGCGAGGCACGCAGCGCCGTGCATCGCCTGGTAGGAGTTCGGCAGGAACGCGAGCGACGCGTACGAGCCGACGACTTCGCCGCCGGCGAAGTGGCACAGCGTGTTGTCCTGCAAAGGCGGCTCGTTTTCGACGTTGGACTGGCCCGGGCGCCCGTCGGAGACGGTCCAGAATTCGTCGGGACCAGCCCACGCGATCCGTCCGTCGGTCGCGCCGCAGACGGCCGCGAGCTCGTGCCAACCGACGCCGTTGTAGGCCCAGACGCCGGGCGGGATCGTCGGCGGGTTGCCCGCGGTGATCAGCAGCCCGCGGTTGGGCGCCCAGAACTCGATGTCGCCGATCTTGCCGAGGCCGATCGGCGTAGTCGATTTCTGGCCGTCCGGGAGTTCGGGCGGCAGCGGCTGTTCGAGATGCCAGGCGGCGCCGCCGTCGGGTTCTTCCGCGCTCGCCGCGTGCGCGAGCGGACCGGCGCCGACGGCGGTCACGAGCAGCAGCGCCAGCAGCGCGAGTCGAAGTCGGCGACTCACCGGCGCTTCCTCCGCGTCGAGCGGCGCGCGGCCCGCCGCGCGTGGGGCGCCGGGCGGGCGAACGTCACGTCGAGCGTTTCGTGCAGGGTGACGTGACCGGCCGCGGCGAACGAGATGCTCACCGTCGCCGAGAGCCCGCCGCGCGCGCTCGCGAGCGAGCTGTAGGAGCGCGCGAGCCGCAGCGTCACCGGGACGAGCGTCGCCGCGCTCGGACGCGCGCGCGCCGAGGCGACCGTGCGCGTCGCGACGGTCGTGCGGACGCGCCTCGCCGCCCGCTTCCCGCGCCGCACCGGCCGGGCGGCGCCGCTCGCGCCGAAGCGGACGCGCACGGCGCTCTGCGCGCCGGCGTGCACGGTTCCCGCGCCGGGGACGAGGACCTCGAGCAGGACGGTCCCGTCGCGGCGCGTCAGCGCAGTCGCGCCCAGCTTCCACGCCGGCGCGAAGCCTGGGTTCGCCGGCGCGCTGGAGATTTCCGAAGGAGTCGGGTGCGACGCGAACTGCACCCTGGAGACGACGAACGCGTCGCTGTTCCTGTTGCCGTCGCCGTAGACGAGGTTATCCGAGTTCGACGAGAACGCCAGCAGGTCGCCGCCTTCGGCGAACGACGGCGAGCCGGTGAAGCTCGGGAGTGCTTCGGTCGCTTCGCTCGGCTGGCCCGCGTAGCCCTGCGTCACGCGCGTCAGCGTGTCGTCTTCGAGGTCGACGTCGTACAGCTCGACCGCGCGCGCGGCGGCGGCCGGCGTGCTCACGTAGGCCGGCGTGCCGAGCGGGAAGGTCGTGCGGACCGTCGTGAGCGCGATCTGGCTGCCTTCGGGAGAGACGCCGAGGTCCACGATCGGTCCGGTGCGCGCTTCGTTTTTGCTGCCGCCACCGGCGAGCTCGGTCAGCCGGCGCGTCGCCGCGACGCGCGTCAGACCGCCGCGCATGTCGACGACGTACAGGTCGTCGGAGGCTTCCGCCGCCTTCAGTTCTTCACCGCTCGCGATTTCGCGCGCGGTGGCGAGCAAGGCGACGACGTTCCCATCCGCGCTCAGGCGTGGCAGGTAGTCGAACCCCACACCCCCCGTCCAGAGTCCGGTGGCCGAGCCGGAGTTGCCGGTCGACGTGTCGAGGGGGCCCTGACACGGATCGGCCAGCGTCGGCGGCGGCGGGGGCAGTCGCGTCTCGCCGCTCGCTTCGCAGGCTGGGTTGGTCGGGTCCGAGCCGCCTGTCACGCGACGCGTCGGCGCCCCCTGCCCTTCGCCGATCCGCCGCCACAGCGGCTCGGTGTAGCTCGGTGCGTCGGCGAGGTCGCCGCCCGACATGACCGGCGCCTGCTGGCTGATCTGCTGTCCCATCCACGCGACGGTCGAGCCGTCGGCGCTGAGCGAGGCGCCGGCGTAGGCGGAGGGAAACGGAGGTATTTCAGACCCGCTCGGGTAGACCGCGCCGAAGCCGCCTTCGGCGCTCGCCGGCGTCGGTTCGGGCTGGCCCGCGACGTTGAGCTGGGGACCGCGGGTCGACGGGTCGTAGCGCGCGCTGACGAGCGTCGTCGTATTCGTTTCGAGGTCGCGCACGGCGACCTGCGCGGCCGGCGTTTTTGGTTCTTCGACGCCGCCGGCCGCGCCGCGGTTGGGGTTGGCGAGGTTGGAGATCGCCGTCGTCTCGAAGGCGACCTCGCGCCCGTTCGCGCTGAGCGCCGAGCGGCCGCTCGCGACCGAGCCGTAGTGGGCCTGTTCGAACGCGCGGTTCGCGCCGTATTCGTAGGAGAGGCCGACCGTCGAGCCGTCGACGGCCGAGGCGAGCGCGTAGGCGCACGGTGGCGCCCCTTCGCCTGCCTGACACGGCGCCGTGTTGGGGTTGTCCATGTCGCGGACGTACACGTCGGGCGCTTCGTTGGCGTCGTCCGCGGGGTCCAGGCGCGCCGTCGTCGTGAAGCTCACATAGCGCCCGTCGGCGCTGATCGACGGGAGCATCGCGTCGCCTTCGGCGACGGTCGCGACCTCACCCGTCAGCAGGTCGCGGCGGAAGACGCCCCTGTGCCCCGCGAACGATCCGTCGAACGCGACGTAGCGGCCGTCGCCCGAAAGCGCGGAATCGTTGGCGAAGTCGGCCTGCTGCACGAAGGAGCTGCCGGGCGCCGCGCCCACTGAGGCGAGCCCGATCGGGCCGAACACGTCGCCGCGCGCTGGCGCGACGGCGCCCCACAGCGGCGCGAGCGCGGCGCAGGCGAGGATCGCGCGCGCGCGCCTCATCGGACGCTCACCAACCTGCGCACGGTCGCCTGGTTGCCGAGCTTGTCGCGCACGTGCACGACGACCGTGTAGATCCCACCGCGGGCGTAGCGATGCCGGAACGACGTCTTGCCGTGCCCGCTCGCGCCATCGCCGAAGCTGACGCGGATCGCGGCCGTCTCGACGCCGACGCCGGCGTCGTGGACCTTGACCGTCACCGAGCCGCCGCCGCCCGAGGTAAAGACCTTGACCGTCGGCGGCTGCCCGTCGATCCGCAGCGTGGTCGCGCCGCTGAGCGTCTCCTGCCCGTCGATGTCGGTCGCGAGCACCTGCACGTGATGGACTCCGCTGTCCAGACCGCTGGTCGGCAGACGGGCCGCGAGCGCGTGTGACGGCGCCGTCGCGATACGTCCGTCGAGGACGATGCGGTACGCGATCGGCCCGTTCGCGCTCGTCGCTTCCACCCAGGTGATCGCGGCCTGGGAGGGCTTGATCCAGTTGCTCGGCGCCGTCAGGAAGAACGGCGCGGGCGGCGTTGTGGCCTGCGTGGCGAC